>UMHC01053463.1_pt1 | contig 11270 bp, 10 predicted proteins | sample 1965381 | NCBI WGS metagenome assembly UMHC01 (sample SAMEA4836083, study PRJEB28245) | human gut metagenome | biome: gut microbiome; material: fecal sample | place: Denmark | collected 2008 | reverse complement strand
TTAAAATGAACAACTTAAAATGTTTTTCAAACACGCTCTAGCTCTTTTACAAACCAAGAATCATTAGCTTCTAACATATCCTCTATTATATTCCATAATTTCTCTCTTTGTTGTAAATCATACAGTTCCCACTTATTATTTTTCAGATTATTTATATCTTCACTTTGAGGAAATATTTCAAATATTGCTCTAAAAAATCTCTGTTCTCCTTCTCCAAATTTTATATCGTCTTCTTTTAACTCTCCGTATAAGGCTTTGTACATTCTTTTATTTTTGTCCCTATTGTCTCCCCAAATTCTTTCATAACTTTTATTTTTAGGTAAATCTATTTCAAAAATCCGTTTAATCCTATCGTTAAAAAAGTTACGAATTTCCTTTTGATCTTCATAATTTTGTTCCTTTAGTTTGTCACATATATCCTTCTGTTCTCTTATCCATTCTGCAAATGTCATTCTCATGTACCTCCATTACTTTTCTTTATTAAATCACATAATCCTAATCGTGTCTAATTTTTTTGCAACATGGGAGAATCGCCCATATTCCGAACAAAATAAAAAAATTCTTTTTGCATTTTAATAAAAACAAATTATTCTCCAAACACCTTCCTAATTAATTTAAAGGAAGGAGTTTTTATTTATGGATATTAAAATATCTTTCGATAAAACAGCATTTCAATGTAAACCAACCAATAGGCAAACCGCTTTTATGAAAAAAAGGTTGCCCAAAGAAGAAGATTATTATGATATAAAAACCATTGCTGAATGCATAGGGAATCATGGACACTCATTTCTCCCTGCAACATTTGAAGGACTAGCAAGTAAACAAGAAAATTTTGAACAATGTCAATTATTCGGAATAGATTTTGACGACGAACCAGATTATGAAAAAATTAAAAAGAAATTAATGGAATATCATCTTCCTATCGTTTTCTCTTATCATACATTCAGTTCTACTCCAGAACATCCAAAGTATAGGATTATCTTATGTCATATCGTTCCAATTACAGAAAAATGGTTAGCCGATATGATTTTAAAAATGTTGAAAAAGATGTTTCCGGAAGCAGATAAACACTGTTTTGAAACTGCTAGATTATTTTACGGTGGAAAAGGATTAATAGAATTTCACGAAGTCATAGAAGAAACTGGAGAAAATACATTCAATGTGTATAATTTAATACAAGAATTTGAAAAGTTCCTTTATATACATGATTCAAGGAATTTTTCCAGAAACTTAAAATTATTTACTCGTAATTATAAACTTAATATACATAACAATCATTTTGATATTTACGAATACAATACTCAAAGAGGGTGTATTTCAACAGACCCTAATACAAATGAAGAAAAAATAGGAAGCAATATTAAATATGAATTATACATTCCAAATACTTCTTCAAAAATCATATTTTATGAATTACAAGAAGAAGCAGTAAAAAAAGAGTCTTCTTCACAGCGTATACGCAAAAAATCAGCCATTACTATAATGAAAAAAGTATCCAATGATAAAATTTGTAATTGCTGTAGACTATGGAGAGATTTTATTAATGGGGAACCACTGGACCACAATACACGATTTTCATTAGCTACAAATATTCGCTTTTTAACTGGATACCAAAAGAATTTCTTTGATACGTTGAACAAGTATTATCCTGATACCGATATATCCAAATGGAAAGGCTATTTTAATTATATGAAAAGACAAAATTATAATCCCACTGGATGTAACGATTGTAAATATAAGGATACCTGTAATCATAAAACAAATTTATTAGAAACATTGTGTGGAAGAAAACAAATTACATATTTTAATAAGCAGAACTTTATTTCTGTAGATGAAAGTGTAGCACAGGTATCTTCTGAACTAAATGCTGCACTCAGAAAAAATACCACAAATATACATTTAATTCCGGGGCAAACCGGAATAGGCAAAACGACAATCTATGTTAAGTTAATAAAATCAAGACCTCGCAAAAAGCCATTTTTGATTGCAGTACCTACAAACAATCTAAAGAGCGAACTCGTACAAAAAATTGGTCGAGATAAAGTACTTGAAATTCCCTCTTTTGAGGATTTACCTTTACCACCAGAACTTCGTCAAACTATTGAAAAGAACTATAGTATGGGATTCATTAATGATGCCTTAGAAAGCATAAAAACATATGCTCATAATTCAAAAGATAATTCCATATTTATGAATTATCTCCATCCAGAGACAGCATTAGCTCATTCTTCAAAATGCGTTATTATGACCCATGCCCGTTTTTTAACACTCCCTAATCGAGTATTAAAAAATTTTGAAGTATTAATAGATGAAGATATTTTATATACTATGCTTACTCGTACTGGCTCTGTTCAAATTTCTTCTCTCAAAAAAGCTTTAAAAGCAAACGTATTTTCTCCAGAAAAACAAATAGAGATTGAAGAACTATTAAAATTAAAAGATAATAAATGCTGCCGTAACAGAAATCGCTATTCACTAAAACTTGATATGGGAACACTCAAGAATTGTAAAACCACAGATAACCTCATTGATTTTGCAAAAGCTGACTGCTATATGAAACAGAAAGATTGTATTAAATATCTTGCTCCGGTTCAACTTCCTAAATGTAAGATGATTATTCTATCCGCAACATTAGATGAAACAATCTATAACTTGTTTTTTCCTGAAAGAAAAATAGTTTATCATGAAATTGAACAAGCTGCCTATAAAGGAAACTTAATTCAATATCCTTGTTATTCTATGAGCAGAAAAACGATAAACGACTTTATAGAAAAAAACACGCTACATTGTCCTACTGTTTCTGCGTTATTCAAAAAAATAATAACCAACACAGACAATGTATATTATGGTATCACTTTCAAGAAATATGAAAATGATATTCCTCTGGAACACACCTTACATTTTGGAAACCTTACTGGTACAGATTATTATTCTGGAAAAAATGGAGTAATTATTGGAACTCCACATTTTCCTTCCTATCTATATCAGTTGATTGCCTTTTCTATCGGTATATCAGAACACGGTTCCCTAAAAAATCGAAAAGTTAGTTATAAAGGATACCAATTTTTAATGATGGCATGCTCATCTTTATTTGTTACTTTTACAACTTTATACTGATCAAGTTCGTCTTCCTTAACATCCAGAAGTTCCAACACTTTTCTCTTTTGAGTAGCCGTTAAATCTGCTCCAAGTGACAGATATGGCTTCTCCTCTATAGCATCTGCTGATACATTGGCCTGAAATACCAGTAAACCCGCTATCAGCATAGCGGATAAAGCAATCAATTTCTTTCTAAACATCATCATTTCCTCCTTTTCTTTTTCCAGAGTGTGTTTGAAAAATCATTCCTGCAATCTACACACTCGTGGGAAATTTTGCAGAAAGCATTTTTCAAACATGTTCTAGTTTACCATATCTTTAGGTGAAAAATATTTCCAAAATCTATCTTTATTCTTTCTTTTTTATATCAGATTTATATCGAGATTTTACAAAACAGCTACCCAAAAAGATTACTATTGCTAAAGAACTGATCTTCCATCCTGCAGAGGCTCCTGGTGACGTATAACTTAACGAAACGGTATGTTCGCCGGCAGAAACATCTATTCCAAGAAAAGCATTTCCTACCGCCCACATATCTGCTGGTTTTCCATCTACCTCTACGTACCATCCCTCATCATATGGGATTGAGAAAAATAAAGTTTGGTCTGTTTTAGCATTTACATTACCTTCTATATAATTGCTTGAATAATCTCTGACTATAAATGCTCTGTCTGCTGTTTCTTCTTTAAGGTTATTGTATTCCTTCTGGTCAAAATCTGCTGCTGAAAGACGCACATATCCTGTCTCTGTCTCTCCCTTTAGCTGGAAAGTTACTTTTACTTCAGATCCAGCAGATACTTTTCCTATTGGTAGCATATATCCATCTAAGTCTCCAGACTTTACGTTTGTTCCATCTATTGTAATCTGTGCATTTTCTACCTGTGTTCCATCATAAAAAAGATACAAATCATCTATTGTTTTTGTGACAGGAATCGTAAAGACCATATTATCTGCCTGTGTGCTTTTGTATTCAAAATAATATTCTCCATCATTCGTTTTCGATGCCGTACAGCCATTCGTTGCCGGATCAGCAATCTCAACATTATGAAATAGCTCCGAAACACCAAATGCCTGCTTTCCAAGACTGTTCTGTACACGGAATGGATAAGCACTTTCAGAATCCCAGTCTTCTACAGAAAGATTCATAAGATATCCCATTGACATTTCTCTTGCCGGGTTCTTATAAATATTAAACGCGCCTTCCCTCTTTACATATTCAAAGTCCGTATTCAGAGTATCTTCCTGATGGTAATAAAGATATTTTACATTTAAAAGAAGATTCGTTACCGGAGTCGCGCCTTTATAGAGATATTCATTACAACCTGTATAAAATCCCAGATTGTCCATCAGATTAACCATGCTGTCTGAAGCGGTAGAACCAAATAACCCTACACCATTGATTGGATATAATGCATTTTCATCAACAATCAGAGAGCTGGCAAGTTCACTTCTATAAAATGTTTTATCTCCTAGTGAAGCTACAGCCTTTTCCATATCATTTACACCATAGAAAAACTCCGGAACAGCAATCTGTCCATTTTCATTAAATCCCATAAATGCTGTCGCTACAATTTCAATAAGTGCTACTATGCAAAAAGCATTTTTATACCAGCCTTTTCTCTTACGAGACAATGTATACAAGAATAATAACATTCCATATAAGATAAAAAGCATTCCTGCCACACCATAGACTTCATCATCAAGTGGATTCGTTCCTTTCGCTCTGGCATATACTAAAAGTCCGACTCCTGCCATACAGGCTAAGGCTATATGCCATCCTTTTGTCCCCTCTAAGTTTTCAAAGACTTCCCAAAGCATATACAGCAGCACAAATCCAAATAAAAATGAAAAACGATTTGGTATTCCATACTGATCATGGAATCCGTGCCAGATAAAATTCAAAATCATCTCACTGAAGCTTAAATAGAAAAATCCAATCAACAATACTTTTTTTATTTTTTCACTAATTTTAATCTTACTATTTAGTAGATACAGCACCACTGCTAAAACTGTAAAAATACCAATATAAAGATTCGCATTTCCATCGAAGTTATCATGAGTGATTGGTGTCCACATTGCAAACTGCCGATTAAGTAAATCTGCTGCGTTCGTTAAAAAGCTATGCTCTGGCAAACTCATGGATTCCCCGGATGCTGTTTGCTTAATTCCAAGATATGCCGGAATAAGCATAATCGCCGCCATTCCTGCTGCCAGAAATGAATAGAATGTAAATGCTATTCCCCGGAAGAAGAACTGCTTTACACTTTTAAATGAGTATAAAATATACCAGATTACTACAAAAATACAAATCATAAAAGCAATATAGTAATTGCAATATAAAGCGTAGAATAAGGCAAAGCAGTATAATCTTCCGTCTTTCCTATCTATCAGATCTTCTAATCCCATCATGACAATCGGAAAAATCATAATCGCATCAAGCCACATAACATTCCAACAGTAACCAACCATATAACTCGATAAAGCATATGCCATAGAAATCATTAAAACAGGGAGCCCTGGTTTCTTGCTCTTTGACGAAAAGTAAATTCCTGCTGTCAGTCCGCTGATTGCAACCTTTAACACAATAATCAAACTAACTGCCATATTTAACTGACTCTTTTTAAAAAATAAAATTAAAAGGTTCAAAGGGCTGGATAAATAGTACGCATATAATGATAAAAAATTAATTCCAAGTCCAGCACGGAAACTATAGAAAAGACTTCCTCCACTTTTTAATTTATCATATAAAATAGAATAAAATGGCATATACTGATGCAATCCATCAATAATTAAAAGTGAATTATCTCCAAATGGCTGTACTCCAAATGCAATACAGCAGCCAATCATAACGATTAATGGCATGAAAAAAGAAAGAATAATAATATGTTTTCTATTTATTTTCTTTCTTATCTGCCATATCTTCTTTCCCTCTTCTTTTATGTTCATATATTTATTTACCTGCCTTTTCTCCTTGCTTTTTACTGTTTTTATCTCTAATATTTATTATCCTATTTCCCTTACACGCTTTTTCAATAAACCAAGGCAACGTATAATATCAATCCTCTTTTTTACCATAAAGTCAATACTTCCATGTGTCATCTGTGTCACATTAGAAGAATGCCTACGATATCCAATGAGCTTGTCTTTTAAAAAGCAAACCTGTCCCATATATTCTGCCGCTGTTCCAATCCAGTAGTCATGCATATACATTTCTTTAGGAATCGGGCAAATAACTGGAATAAGCTCTTTTCGAAATGCCATACAACACCCAACGTAACTGTTTTTGATAAGATTTTTTAAAATACCTGGCTTACTTTTCCTTAAAGCAAAAAGACTTTCTGCTCCTGTTGCCTTTCCATTCTCATCTATAATCTCTGCATCATGAAGAATTGCTTTTACTTCTAAATTATCAAAGGCTGCATTCACCTTTTTCACCTTATCGGGCTTCCATATATCATCCTGATCGGATAAATAAATAATATCCCCTGTACAATGCCGAATCGCATTTTCAAAATTCTTCACTACTCCTTTACCTGGACCCTTTATAACTTGAATTCGGCAATCCTTTTTTTCCATATTCAATAGAATGGGCTCTGAACCATCACTCGCCCCATCTACAGATACAATCACCTCATCCTGATTTCCAAGCTGTGATAAGATAGAGTCCATCTGTTCTTCTATATATGTACCGCCATTATAATATGCCATTGCTACTGAAATCTTCATAAAATGATATCCTCTTCCTGTTTTTTCTTCTCTGCTGCTAGAATACGCTGTTTTTCCTCTTCTGACAAGCTCTCATCTTTCAAGATTTTAGCATAATTTTTTGTACTTCTTGTTAAATTGTTACCCAAAAATATCTTTTCAACCTGCCCGTCCATTCTTCCGATTACAACACCCATGGCTGTCTCCTCCTCTTATTTTGTTCCATTTTCCAGAAAAATTTTCTTAAAGATTTCCTTAAGATCTCTTTTTTAGGCTATATGTATCTATATTTTTCAATGTGTTTCACTTTTTGTTCAATTTTTTTCTTTCTCTTCTGCTTCTGTATTATCTTCTTCATCGTCTTCTTTGAATAGTTCTGGAAAAAACCATTTTCTCTCGTTATCCCTATTAATTTGAAATATTCGTTCGTAACTTCTTTTAGGTGACAAATTTTTGAGAGGTATATCACGTGTGTTTAAAATACATCTAATTCTATCATTAAAAAATTTACGAATGTCATTCTTTTCTTCGTATCCTTGCTCTCTTAGTTTACTACATATATCCTCTTGTGTATTTATCCATTCTGTAAATGTCATTTTTATGCCTTCCCTTTTATTAAATCACATAAAATTTATTCTGTCTAATTTTTTTCTACAATATGGGAAAATCGCCCATACTCCAAAGAAAATATAAAAATAAAAATTAGAATCCGCAAATTGCAATTCCAATTACATCCATAAATTCTATTAATTGTTGTGATGTAGATGGTTATACAAGATGCCCCGTATAACCATCTACATCCTTTTCCCATGTTGAAAAAATACATAAAACAAGCCTTTTCTCCCATTTCTAATAAAAAATAATTAAATTTATAACACTTTTTAAATATTAAAAAGAAAGAAGGCAAGAAAAATGAAAATTAAAGCAACAGTTGATAAGTACTGCTATACAAGCAAGCCAACAGACAGTGATGCAAAAAAAATGAGAATGCGTTTACCACAAGAAGAAAATTATTATGATATAAAAACTATCGCAGATTGCGTAGGCGAACAAGGTCAAGCTTTCCTCCCCGCAACCTATAAGGGACTGGCAAGCAAACAAGAAAATTTTGAACAATGCCAATTATTCGGCATAGATTTTGACGACGAACCTGATTATGAAAAAATCAAAAGGAAATTAATTGAATACCATCTTCCGATTGTATTTTCTTACGATACATTCAGTTCTACTCCCGAACACCCCAAATATAGAATCATCTTATGTCATATCGTTCCGATTACAGAAAGATGGTTAGCTGATATGATTTTAAAAATGTTAAAAAAAATGTTTCCAGAAGCAGACAAACACTGTTTTGAGACTGCCAGATTATTTTATGGAGGAAAAGGATTACGGGAATTTCATGAAGTTGTAGACGAAACAGGAGAAAATACATTTAATGTATGCAATTTAGTAAGAGAATACGAAAGATTTCTTTATGTATCTGACAAGAAAAATTTTTCCAGAAATTTAAAATCTTTTGCTCACAAGTACAAACTCAACATAAATAACAATCATCTTGATATTCAAGAATACAATACTCAATGCGGGTGTTCTTTTTCCTCTTATATAAAAAATGAAGAAAAAATAAGAAGCAATATTAAATATGAGTTATATATTCCAAAAACTTCTTCAAAAATCATATTTTATGAATCAAATGAAGAAGACAAAAATATCTCTTCCTCTCACTGCATACATAAAAAAGCAGATATTTCTATGTTAGAAAAAGTATCTTCCAACAAAATATGTATGTGTTGCAAGTTATGGAAAGATTTTTTTACTGGTTCTGGAGAACCTTTGAGTCATAATGAAAAATACTTATTAGCTACCAATATTCTTTTTTTATCTGGATACCAAAAGATATTTTTAGAGACGCTAAAAGAATATTATCCTGATTCCAATATAGATAAATGGAAATATGATATTAGTTACATAAAAAAAGAGAATTATAATCCTACTGGATGTCATGTGTGTAAATATGCGAATAACTGCAATCATGCAAAAAATCTATTAGAAACATTACGTGGCAGAAAACAGATTACATATTCTAATAAACAAAACTACATTTCTATAGATGAATGTGTGGAACAGGTATCTTCGGAGCTAAATGCTGCAATCAAAAAGAAAGCTGCAAATATCCACTTAATTCCGGGGCAGACTGGAATAGGTAAGACAACACTATATGTCAACTTAATTAAATCAAAGAAACATAAAAAGCCGCTCTTGATTGCAGTACCCACAAATAATCTAAAAACAGAACTCGTCCAAAAAATCGGGAAAGATAATATATTAGAAATACCTTCTTTTGATGATTTACCTTTACCTCCAAAACTTCATCAAACTATCAAGGATTATTATAATAAGGGATTTATCAAAGAGGTTTTGGACTCTATAGAAACATACGCTCATGAACTAACCGACAATTCAATATTTATGAATTATCTCCATCCATCAACAATATTAGCTCGTCCATCAAAATGCGTTATTATGACCCACGCCCGCTTTTTATCACTTCCACATCAAATATTAAAAAATTTTGAAGTATTAATAGACGAGGATATTTTATATACGATGCTTACACGCACTGGCTCTATCCAGATTTCTTCTCTAAAAAAGGCGTTAGAAGAAAACATATTCCCCATAGAAAAACGAATGGAAATTGAAGATTTGCTGGAATTAAAGGATAATAAATGCCGACATAACAAAGACCGTTATTCTTTTGAGCTTGATACAGGTATAATTAAAAACAGTCAAATCACCGATAATCTCACTGATTTTGTGAAGGCAGACTGCTATATGAAACAGAAAGATAGCATTAAATATCTTGCTCCAATTCGACTTCCAAAATGTAAGCTGATTATATTATCCGCAACATTAGATGAAGATATCTACAACTTATTCTTTCCTGAAAGAAAAATAATTTATCATGAAATTGAACCGGCTGCTTATAAAGGGCATCTGATTCAGTATCCGTGGTATTCTATGAGCAGGAAAGCAATAAAAGACTTCACAAAAAAAGACACTCTGCATTGTCCTACTGTTTCTACATTATTCAAAAAAATAATGGCTAATACAGACAATGCATATTACGGCATCACCTTCAAAAAATATGAAAATGATATTCCTTTGGAACACACCTTACATTTTGGAAATCTTACTGGTACAGATTATTATTCTGGAAAAAATGGAGTGATTATTGGAACTCCGCATTTTCCTTCCTACCTATATCAGCTTATTGCCTTTTCCATAGGAATATCAGACAATAGTACCTTAAAAAATCGAAAAGTACATTATAAAAGATATGATTTCTTGATGATGGCATACAAAAGCAAAGAATTACAACGCATTCAATTTTATCTAATTTCTTCTGAATTAGAACAAGCTGTAGGACGTTCCAGACTACTCCGTACAGATAGTACCGTATATCTTTTTTCAAACTTTCCGTGTATTCAGGCAACTTTTTGTTTGGATAATTATTTAAAAAATGCCGATGCCCAAGGACTGGACACCGACGAAAAAATATGATTAATTTATTGTTCTAACAACAAAAATGCTGCATAGAGATTTTGCTCTATGCTGCATTTTATCATCACTATATTTTTTTAATAAATATTTAGCAACTGACTAAAAAGCATCTTCCAATTCCTCTTCGGAATACCCAAACATGTAATCTTCATCTTTGCCATTAGATGCCCATATTAATGCTGCTTCATCTACACTTATTCTCTCACCATCATCTTGTTCATTATCATTGATATATTCACAATCATCATTAATATATTCGTCATCATCTGTAACGTAGTATTCTGTTCCGCATTTCGGACAATGTACTCTGTTTCGATTATTTCCTTCAGAATATACTTCCATTTTGCTATAACAATTATCACAAATCCAAGCCATCCTAATACCTCCTTTATATCTGCAATTCCACTCCGCATTTCAACATTTTTTACATTTTATTATGTACCCTTTCAAAGCCATCCTGTCCCATTCCCTTTAAACTATTATATGCTTCTGCAAATAAAATATTCTCTTCTCATAAATTTCCTATATATCTATAGACTCATCTTTTTAAAATATATTTTTTAACAACACAGACTTATCTATACTGAATAAACTCAATTACAGACTGCTTTGTTATTTTCCATCGACTTCCCACCTTAAACGCCTGTATTTGTCCCGTATGTATCAAATCAAGTAAAGTATTTTTTCCGACTTTTAATAATTCCTTACATTCTTTGAATGTCATTACCTCTGGAATGTACTCATACATAAAGTATCACCTCATTCATTTATTCTTAAAAATGTGTTCATTACCGTTCAAAATAGTTTATTTCTATCCTTTGTAGACTGATTTTAAATTTTATTTCGTAAATATTTTTATACAATAAAACAGGAAGAACTTTCATGTTACTTCTTCCTGTCTTCCT
>UMHC01028124.1_pt1 | contig 11319 bp, 8 predicted proteins | sample 1965381 | NCBI WGS metagenome assembly UMHC01 (sample SAMEA4836083, study PRJEB28245) | human gut metagenome | biome: gut microbiome; material: fecal sample | place: Denmark | collected 2008 | reverse complement strand
GAGTTGAATTACGCTGATTTGCCTGCAACCTTTGCTTCGCCGGAGGATGCGGCGCAATATCTGCAGCGGCCTGTAGCTGCTATACGGCATGAGACGCTTACGTTAGAGAGCATTGAGGTCTATGCAGAGGAGCCTCTTTATATTATGCTTTGGAGTACATATAAGCTGGCAGACAACCGAATAGTTGTTATATGGCACACCTTTTATGATTCAACTTGCCTTACAGCAGGGCATGGCGCACCGGCAGAAGAGCCGGTTGGAAGTTATACTCTGCCCAATGGAGAAAAGATGCTCTATGGTAATACTGGCTATGGGAACGCCTATGGTATCGTCGTGTGTCCATATGAAAAAATTTCTATAGAAGGAGAGTCCATGGACGCCACAACCCTATATGCGTTTATAGAGACTATCGATTTTGTAGAACCTTAGTCATACAACACGCTTAATAATAGAGCCGCTGGAATTACCCAGCGGCTCCGATTTTTAACGGACCCAGAGCATATTGCTTTCAGAGGTCCAAGAACCTTGAGAAGTCGTGTAATGGGTGGCAAAAGCCTTGTAATAATATCCACCCTCCAAGACACATGGCTTCGATGTAGTAACTTGTTTGCTGTTTTGATCTGAAGCATAGGAGCTATCATAATACTCCCAATTATTTCCTACTAGCCTCTTTAAAGTGACTGAAATAGAGATATTTGGTTCAGCCCTAATAGATGAAGTATTACCGTGAAAATAAGAAGTATAAACTTCACAGCCGCTGCCAACTGATTTAGGTTGTGCTGCAACACCAATGCTTGCAATCATAAATACCAAGACAAAGGCCAACAGTAGAGATAGAATACGCCGTTTCCTGAATAGAATACAAGCAAAAATTATTCGCAGACATAATATAAATACTATAAAATTATTTTAGGAAAAAGGCACGGGTCTTTGATATAAGACTATTGAATACCCTTAATTTCTGTTTTTCTGTGACTTTCTCTTTTCTAAATGCGTCTCTATATTAAAGGCAGTTTATTGATACTATGCAATGCCCCATTAGCACAAGAAAAGCTAACCAGCCGGATAATAGTTGACGATCGGCAAAATAATTTGGGCTGCTTGTGAATTGCAGGAGGGGAGACCACCCATATAGAACTATAGAACAAAAAAGAAGGAAGGTGGTTCCGTTGGTGCAGAGCATAAATATGAATCATTGCTACCGAAGGATTTATCGAGATAATATAAAATGTTTGTCAATTACGGAGGGAGCAATATGAAAATAACACATTATATTGGCCGAAGGCGCATTGCGCCTCTGGCTACCGTCCCATCACATCTTACGCCGGTAAGATCTTCGGTATGGATGCTGCGGGCAATGCTGCCGGTTATTATTGCCCTCTTCTCGTGGACCTGGATTCAACACCGCTTATGGGCAGGAAACTATATGACCTGGTTAGCCGGCTGTGGGCTAGGCTTTTGCCTTGCTTGGTTTTATGAACCTGTGGCCGCTATTTTGCTTCCAGCCCAATGCCCTAAGGAACTTTCAATTGGTTGGGACGGGCTTTCCGTTCGCTATTTACAGCCTATACCTTACTCGGAGTTGCGGGGATTCTATTGGGCGCCCATTGGGACTTCCTTTTTTCTGATATTCTTAGGCTTTATCATCATGGGGGCGGAAGCGGCTTTTCAAAATTCAGCGGTAGGCTTTGGCGTGACGCTTTGGGGGATGTCTTTTCAGATGTTTTTATCTGTGCGGGGCACCTTTGCGGCTGGCGCGGATATTTTACGCTGCCACCGGCAAGGGGTTGAACAGACGGAAGGATCAAAGCATGGTTATGTATATTGGCAGGGTAGGCTTTGCGTAGTGAAGCCACCGGAACCCCCACAAAAAGAAGCGGGAGCACAATCGTAGCTGGAAACAATCAATTCAGCGGTGGCGGTCCTGTTTATAGGGCCGGGGCTGTATCGGGATTGAAAAAGGGCGGAGATCCCTCGGGAACTCTAGGGTTGCGGTAGCGGCAGTTTATCACAGCCCCGGAAGATCCCTTTTTGCTTTAATATATTATTTACACTTTTGGAGGTGAAATCTGTGTATACTTGTAATATATAGAAGGGATTCCCGGCCCAGGATGCGGAAATGGAGAGCCTTGACGTCCATGCTAGGGTCAGAGGACGCTGGGGGGAAATGCGGCGTATCGTCCAAAGAGATACGGCTTTCAAGCGGGAAAGGAGAGGTCGGATTTTGAAAAGGCATTTTCTGATGGCTGCAATCCTTGCAGGTATTGCGATTGTTGTCCTTACCGGCCTGTTCGTCGGGGGGGGCGAAGGTCCCCAGGACACGACGGAAGGAGACACGGTAACCATAGAAGCGGGCATGGACTATGGGGATTGCGCCAACGCCTCCGTGGTAATCGTACCGGAAGGCCGGGTGGACGTGATAAAGGAATACGCCAAACAATTGGTGGATGATGGAAAACTCCTGTATATCCAGGATGTTGCCTGGAGCAAGGAAGCCCTCGGGGAAGCCCTTTCTATTCCCCTTGCCCACAGTTCCATCCATAACCCCATGCCCCACGTGGCAACCGCCATATACCAAGCCGGAGGCCGCTATGTGTACAGCTACGTCTATGTGCAGGTAGGCCCAACTGTATCAGGCAATTCAGATAGCGCGCCCTTTGCGGCGACGCCAGAGCAAATCGAAAGGATACAGGCCCTGGTTTCCCCAGAGGCTGGGTTGGCCAGTGCCCGCATCCTCTGGACGGAGGCAAGCTGGGCCCCGTCCCTACTTGACGGAGCGGAGGGACGGCCCGCCGAAGCCGATGCGCTCGATGCAGATCTTGTAAAAATGTATGATACTAGGGGCGTACATCTGGGGGATGGCGCCGCCTTGCAATATGTATATGAAAGGGGCCAAGGGCTCGTAAACGGCCAACGGATGGAGCTGTTTGACGTGGTTACCCGGTTCAAGGTTCTCCCAAGGGCAGGCAATGCCCTGCAGATCTATCAGGGCAGGTTACGCTGCGATCTGGAAGGCCAGCGATTGCTGGATTTCGCCATCCTGTCGCCCGACGCCGGAGAAGCGTCCGTCCTTCAGCTGGGCGGCGGCAAGCTGCCCGGCGGCACCTGGTGGGAGTATGTCCCTGACGGTCAAACCGTGATCACAAACGGCGCGCCCAGCAGCGGTTATGCGGATTATTGCGCTACTCCCCGGGAGCCGTGGCACAGCGACGCCTGGGAATTGCAGCCGGGTATCCGCGTGGCGGCAAGCGGCGAGGCCGAGCAACGAGGGGCGTTTTCCAAGCTGACCATCCCTGTGCTAGGAATATTTGGGCAGGTAGGTTCTTACGACATTGAGGTGGGTGGATGGTTTTAAGGCGCAGCCTAAATGGGGGATATGAATACGTTGCTTCGTTTTGCCCGCCATTTTGTTGAGCAGAAACTATAAGCCATACAACCTATTTATCGGGATTTAAGGCGGCGGCACAGGCACTAGCTATTTCACCCCGTTTTCTGTTATCAATAATTATTTTTAAATAAAGGAGGCGTAACCGATGAGACGGCATGGTTTTGCTTTGATCTTGCTTGCGGCTATCTGCCTATTGCTGCCTTGCCAGGCTCTGGCAAATTCTACCATCAGCCTGGGCGACCTGGAGGATATCGTACAGGCCCAGATGCTTCTATCCCAGCGAACCGGCTTACAGGAGCCGTACAGCGGTTACTACAAAACCTATGTGGACTATTACGGTGGCACAGCCTTTGTAGACAGCAAGCTCACCATCTATGTGACGGATACCAGCCCGGCGGTGATCCAGGAATTGGCCAAATATCCCGGCGTAAAAATCAAAAAGGTGGATTACGCCCTGAACCAGCTCAATCAATTGGCCCTGCAAATCGTAGAGCTGGGGAACGCAGGCAAAATCAACGGCTATGGCGGCCCGCCGGCGGGGCTGCCCCGGCACAACCGGGTGGACCTGACTATCTGGACGGATCGGGACCAGGCCCAGGGGGGGCTGTCCCCATCGGCGCTGTTGGAGACGCTGGGGGCCTCCGGCGCCATGCTTAACATCGTTGAGATGGCGGACTATCCCCAGGACGCTACCGGGGCAACCATCCTGCCCCATCCCGGCGTCCCGCCAAAGACCGGCGATGCGCCCGGCTTGGCAGGCTTGGGCATCCTGGCGGTAGCGGCTCTGTTTATGGGGATGGGGCTGTACCGGCTGTATCGGAATTGAAGGGGCGCGCGGCAAAAACAGGCAGAAGCAGATTGAAAAGAGGGGCTTTGCTGACTGGGACGTCTTAATATATAGAAAAGGAAAGAGGGTGGTTCCGTTGGGCAAATAAAAGGTGATTTCTACCTATAGAGATTATTCTTATGAACGGTGTAATGCATGTGGTTATCAAAGCGACCCCTGGCCTATTGGGAAGTAAAATATGAATATACCCAATCCGCCGGCTATAATTTGCATCAAAGTCTGCGATGGTGGACGGAATATTCCTATCTTTAATTCGTTTCTCTAAATGAAAAAGCAACGGCCGCCTGTTTTTAGGCCGCTGCATAATAAAATACGTTTCTAACTGCTCTGCTTTTAGGAGGCGGCATATGAAAAGACTGGGGATTATCATGTTAGCTGCATGGATATCGGCTGCTTTGTTGGCGGGCTGCGAAAAACACGTCGCAGATGCGCCGGACTTTCCTTTGGAGAAACAGGCGATTGAAGAAGCATTGGAAACCATGGGGCTCCAATATACAGTGGAGGAAGATAGCAAGCTAAGGGAAATGTTGCCGGGATTTACCTCCTTCAATCTATATAGCGAAGAGGGAAATTCCTTTATCGCCGGTATAAAAAGCGGCGAAAAAGACGGGGAGAAGATGTTGTCGCTGGTATTGCTAACCACGGGGGAAACGGCCGTGCCGGTAGAGGACGGCAGGAATATGGTGGTTTTGGCGACCCGGTTATATGGGGGCTTTGAAGAAGAAACGTGCGTATACGACCAGTTTCAAAAAGAATTTCCAACGGACAATACCCAACGCCAGCATGAGATCCAGGTAAAGAACACAACGCAGATTAAGGAGGAGCTGGTTTGGAAAGCAACCTTTGCGGAAGCCGAATGCCAGATAAAAGTAAAGCGGCCCAATATAGATGAGCCGCTGGAATATATAAACGTCATAGGCTTTGCAACGAATTGGGAAACCTTCTTCTGATCCGGCCCTTAATTTCACCTATGTTTATACCATCGATGCAAAAACAGGCGAAATCCTTACCATGGAAACCCTTTCCGGGGCGTAATACAAGCATAGTAGTTGATTGAAAAGATGGGTACGAAAGCAAATAAAATATGGTTCCTTGCTGTGACGGTGTTGATCCTGTTTGGCCTGGCAGGTTGCTTTGCGGCGCAACTTAGCCAGGGGCGGCAGCAAGGCTGCGATGTTAAAATCTGGAACGAGTATCAATACTTCACCATTCGCCCTGTGGAAGATACGGCGTTTATGTGATTGCATGTGGCTATACAGATACAGGAGATTTGGGCACATCTCGTCTATACATCAATACTGGCTGGTCCAGCCATGGATTTGTGTGGATCGATCAAAGTTATGCCTATAGACAAATTCCATGCGTTTAACAGGAGACGTACAAATGCAAAAACAAAAGATAGTTCTTATCCTATGCGTCATAGCAGCCGTGGGGCTTGGGCTTATGCTTTGGTTAAAGCCGTTTCGAAAAGAGGCGCCTCCCTGGCACGCCCTTTTCCCCGCATGGATCGAATACGGCATTCCACCAGAGCCTACCATGCTCGCCACCGCGCCAACGCTCGGCAACGATGCAGAATTGCTGCAGGAGATCATTGCCGCGGCAAAGGAAAGCGGGATAGCGGAGCCCCTTTCCTTCCAGGATATGTTATATTTGGAGGACCCTTCATACTATCACTACGCCGTAATTCGGGAAACCGCAGAAAACGGGAAAGGCTATGATATCCGCCTGTTCGCCTTTACCAACGAAGATGTAAGCAAAGTGTATCTGGCGTGGATATCCGCAACGGCCTATATCGGCACGGAGGAGATCATCTTTCCCGCAACAGCCACCCCTACGGAGGTAAAGCAATGCATGAACGACTACCTATTGGGCTCGTAAAGCTTCTAGAGCCCGTTCATGCTGGCCTCTTCGACAGGGCTTATGGGTTCTGTTCCGGCGGCCTTTGCGGCAGCGGGGAGCGTGGTGAATCGGTTCAAAAAGCCGATGAAAATCAAATCATAACTTCTGAGTAACCTATTTAGCGCCACGCCAAAGCCAGTTTTGGGATTTCTTTCGCAAAAACGCCTATAAAGGGACGGTGGGTTCCTATGCCACCGCCCCTAACCCCACGGTTTTCCTCGATCTTTCAATAAAATAAGTCCGGATGTCCCACTGAAGGGGCCTATGGAAAATTCCCTCTTCGCCACGCAATGGGGATCGCCGTTGCGTGGCTTTTTTTATGTCTGCCTTCGCCCTGCCCGCGCACCTCCCAGCTCTTTGTAGGCCGCGCACCAAAGCAAAGATGATATAGGAGGTACAAATGAAAACCATCAATTTGCGGGATTACTATCCTACGATATATCAGCGAGATCATCTGATTTTCTGAAGGGGCGGAGGCGGGCAGGGGCTGTCCAGTAGCATGACGGCCAGTATCAAGAGACGACAGAGAATTACCGCCCAAGGTGTATATTTGAACAGATGTATTTTCATTGACGGGGGATACCACATTCAAGGCTCCCCCATCATTGGCGCTGCTGTCCTAAAGGCGTCCGCCAGGGGACAGAATGGGAAATCCCAAGGAACGCATAAGGAACACCTTGCCGGAAATAACATCGGCATTGCCCTCTGGGCTACGCCTGCTTCTGCACTCCATTTACATCCACAATGGTATCCCCCTCCAGCAGCAATTCGCTCACCGTGACGAATTCATACCCCTGGGCCTGGGCGGTTTCCAGAAGCGTGGGCAGGTATTCCTTGATCTTATAGCCGTTGTTGTGGCACAGGATGATACAACCTGGATGCAGCTTCGGCAGCACCGTATCCAATATGGTTTGGGCGCTGCGCTCCTCCTTCCAGTCGATGGTATCAATATCCCACTGGATCACCTCGTATCCCAGGCCCCGTACCGTGGTGATCACGGTATCGTTGTATTCCCCATAGGGGGGGCGGAACAGGGCGGTCTTTTTGCCGATCAGTTCGGTGGTCATGGCCTCAAAATCCGCCAGCTCCTTTTCGATGCCCTTGGCGTCCAGCTGGTTCATATGGGGATGGGTGGCGGTGTGGTTGCCGATCTCGTGACCCGCCGCGGCGATCTGCTTCACCTCCTCCGGGTATTTTTCCACCCAGAAACCGCATAGGAAAAAGGTGGCCTTCACGTTATACTGGGCTAGGGTGTCCAGGATAAAGGGCGTTTTATCGTCCTCCCAGGCCGCATCGATGGTCAGGGCGATTTTCTTGTCCGCCCTGTCCACGCTGTAGACCGGCACCTCCTTGTGCCGGCCTGCCAGAACTTCCATTTCATATGCTTCCACCATGGCGCTGCTGCTGACGGCGGCGGCGTTGGGCGTGAAGCTGAGCAGCAGGATAATGCCTGTGATCACCAGGGCCAGAATTAGGATCCAGATGATCAGGGTGCGTTTGGTTATTACGAAGATACGCAAAGCGGATGACCTCCCCCTTATGATGATGTTTAGATATATGCAGCACAAGGGCGGACTTTGCAGAAAATCTAGGGTATGTTAAAATAGAAGCATCTTATTGAGAAGGACGCGTAGGGGCACATGGAGCTAACGGGTACGGTGAAAGCCATTATATATCGCAGCGAGGATACCGGTTTCACCGTATTGGAGCTGACCAATGAAGCCGGCGAGGACATGACCGCCATCGGGGAAATGCCCTTGGCCGGGGTGGGGGAACGGGTGGAATTGACGGGCCAATGGACGGAGCACAAGACCTATGGCCGCCAATTCCGGGCCGAGACCTGTAAGACCCTGGCCCCCGCCACCCTTACGGCCCTGAAGAATTACCTTGCCAGCGGCCTGATCAAAGGGGTGGGGGAAAGCACTGCCCAAGCCATTGTGCAGACCTTTGGCATGGAGACTTTGGACGTGCTGGAAAAGGAGCCGGCGCGCTTGGCGGAGGTGCCGGGGATCGGCCAGATCCGGGCCCAAACCATTGGCGCTTCCTATGGGGCCCAGCTGGGGCTACGGGATATCATGCTGGGCCTGCAAAAATATGGGGTTACCATCGGCCAGGCCATGAAGCTATATAAGATTTATGGGGAGCTCTGCCTGGCAAAGATCGAGGAGAACCCCTATCGGCTCATCGACGATGTGGAGGGGATCGGCTTTAAGACCGCGGACGCCATCGCCCGCAACGGCGGGGTGGAGCCGGACGCCCCCTACCGGCTTCGGGCCGGGCTGAAATATACCCTGCAATGGGCCCGGCAGGAGGGGCATACCTACCTGCCCCGGGAAAAGCTGGTGGAGGTGGCGGCCGGGCTGCTTCAGGCGGACATCGCGCCGGTGGAGCGCACCCTGACGGAGCTGCTGCTGGAGGGCCAGCTGATCCAGGAGCAGCTGCCGGGAGAGGACGGGATATTTTTACCCGGCATGTTCCGCACCGAGCAGGATTGCGCCCTGCGGCTATTGCGGCTCCAGGGCCAAAGCGCCTTGGACAATCCCTTTTTCCGGCCGAAAGCCCAGATCGCCCGGTTGGAGCAGCAGCTGGATATCACCCTGGCGCCGGCCCAGCGCCAGGCGGTGGAATTGGCGTTAAAGGCGGGGGCTTTGGTGATCACCGGCGGCCCCGGCACCGGCAAAACCACCATTTTGCGCTTTGTGATCACCCTTTTGGAGGAGATGGGCACGGAATATGCTCTATGCGCCCCTACGGGGCGGGCGGCCAAACGCATGGGAGAGGCCACCGGCCGGGATGCCAGCACCATCCACCGGCTGCTGGAATACAGCTATGGGGAGGGAGGCTTTGGCCGGAACGCGGAGAACACCTTGCTGGCGGATGTGGTGATCGTAGATGAGATGAGCATGGTGGACGTGCCCCTCATGGCCGCCTTGCTTCGGGCCCTGGCCCCGGGCACCCGGCTGATCATGGTGGGAGACAGTGACCAGCTGCCCTCCGTGGGGCCGGGGAACGTATTGCGGGATATGGTGGATTCCGGCCAGATCCCGGTGGTGCGCCTTACGGAGATCTTCCGCCAATCCGGCCGCAGCGCCATCGTCACCAACGCCCACCGGATCAACGAGGGCCAGATGCCCATCCTGGAGGGCTTGGAGGATTTCGGCTTTGAGCCCATGGAGGAACAGGAGGCGGTGATCCGCCGGCTTATTGCCCTCAATAGCGGCAAGGCCGCAAAGCTGGGCGCCCAGGAGCCGTTGCAGGATATCCAGGTGTTGGCCCCCATGAAAAAGGGCCCGTTGGGGGTCTATAATTTGAATAAGCGCTTGCAGGAGGCCTTGAATCCCCCCGCCCATAAGAAGAAGGAACGCAAATATGGCGACGTGGTGTTCCGGGAAGGGGATAAGGTGATGCAGATCAAAAACGATTACCGCCTGGCCTGGACCCGCAGCCTGCCCCACCAGCCCCCGGAGATGGGGGAGGGGGTGTACAATGGGGATCTTGGCACCATCATGTCCATCGACCTATATGAGCAGACCCTGGAGGTGCTCTTTGACGACGGCCGCAGCGCGGTCTATAGCTTCTCCATGCTGGAGGAGCTGGAATTGGCCTACTGCATCTCCATCCATAAAAGCCAGGGCAGCGAATTTCCCATCGTGCTGCTGCCCCTGCTGGGCGGCCCGCCTATGCTGCTCAACCGGAACCTGCTGTACACGGCGGTGACCCGGGCCCGGCATATGGTCTGTATCCTGGGCCGGCAAAGCTGCATCCAGCAGATGGTGCGCAACAACCAGGTGAAGCGCCGCTATAGCGGCCTAGCCCGGTTCCTGTGCCGGCAAAAGGAGCTGCTGCCATGAGCATCCGCTCCCTATTTCTGGATGCCCTCTATCCCCGGCGGCTGACCTGCGACCTGTGCGGCCGGGAGACCCGCCTGGCCCCATCCGGGCCGGGCGCATACTTTTGCCCGGATTGCCTGGCAAAGCTGCAGCCCGTTTCCCCTTCCCCCGAAGCGTTCGGCTATCTGGACGGGGTCCAGGCCGGGCTGCTCTATAACGACGCGGCTGCCCAGCTGATCCATGCCTTCAAGTATGCCGGGGCAAAATACCTGGCGGAATCCCTATGCACCTTCCTGCCCAGGCCGCCGGCGGCGGATTGGATCATTCCGGTGCCGCTGCACCCCTTTCGCCGCAGGCAGCGGGGCTATAACCAAAGCCAGCTTTTGGCCCAGCGGCTATCCCGGGAAACGGGCATCCCCATGCAAACCAAGGCATTGACCCGCATCCGTAACACCCCCAGCCAGGCCCAACGCACCCATGCGGAGCGGCCGGGCAATGTGCGGGACGCCTTCCTGGCGGGCCGGGGGCTGCAAGGCAGCCATATCCTGCTGGTGGACGACGTGATTACCACCGGCTCCACCCTGGACGCCTGCGCCTTGGCGCTGCGCATGGCCGGGGCGGCAGGCGTGTGGGCGGTAACGGTGTGTACGGCAGGGGAGGATTTGGAAAATCAATACCATATACGCAACAGTTAGAAGGGAGTATTACGGAATGAAAAAAACCATATGGATGGGCCGCATCGCGTTGATGTTGGGGACACTTTTGCTGCTGGGCGGTTGCAGTAGCGCCGCCACCACAACCCAGGAGAGCAAATCCCCCTATCAGCAAGGGCTGGAGCTGATCGCCCTGATGGAGGAAATGGTAAATAGCGAAGCCTATATGCAGACCTATTCCCAGAGCTTGGATATACAGCAGATCCTGGAGCCGGTTCGCGCAGGGGACTATGGACAGCCCCAGGCCGTGTATCGGATCACCCTTTCACAGGCGGGGATCCAAAGCCTATCCCAGGCTGTGGGCATGGACAGCATGTCCGATAAGCTGCGCAGCTATATGGAGGAGCGGATCCAGGCTGCCATCGCCACGGAGATCAACGCGGCGGGGGGCGCCATGCTCCTGGCCGCCTCCAGCATCTGTACGGCCAGCAAAACCTTTGTATGCCAGGAGCTGACCGAGAACGCCATATATCTATACACCTATGGGGACGGAGCCCCCGCTGCGGTCTCCTTTCTCCGGGGGGAGGACGGGAGCGTGTCCGCCACCGCCAGCTTCCTGCTAGATGAAAGTTTCCCGGCGGATGACCCGGAAGCCCTGGAAGCCTATTTCCAGGCGGTGGGCGCTCAGGTGGAGGCGCTGAC
>UMHC01012851.1_pt1 | contig 11336 bp, 8 predicted proteins | sample 1965381 | NCBI WGS metagenome assembly UMHC01 (sample SAMEA4836083, study PRJEB28245) | human gut metagenome | biome: gut microbiome; material: fecal sample | place: Denmark | collected 2008 | reverse complement strand
AAAGGATCGTTTTTGCTATCAAAGTACAAATGTTAACACGTGTACATTATATATACGTGTACATAATGATAGTAAGAAGTAAGAACTGATATTTCAATTAACTGTATTATTAATATTAAAATTTAGATTATGAACAAGAGATTTTCTACTCTCGTTGCTGCCTTCGCAGCAATTGCTACTGTCTCTTATGCACAGATCGGTGACAAGTATGTGCATTTGAAGACCGGTTCTGATTACCTGACTTGGGATAAGGCTTCTTTGGCAGACTCTGTGGCACTTGGTAGTAAAGGTACTACTAAGGCGGATATGGACTCTGCTTTGTGGAAAGCCAATTTGGTTCGTGTCAATATGCCGGGTAATGACTCTATCTACACATTGACGAACAAAGCTACTCAGAAACAGCTTTCTTTCTCTGCTAAATTGAATGGCGCAGATAAATTCGGTACGGCTATTGCTGCTGGTATTAGCGAATTTAAAATTAAACATGGTACGGGTGGTTATAGTATTATCGGTACAACTACTGATGGCAAGTTGGTTGAGATGTCTCAAACTCCCGGCTTGTTGATGGTTGATGGCAAAACTGACAAAGCTGGTACAACAGGTACGGCTGCTGTTTTCACAGTAGAAGCAGCTAAAGCAGATTATGATGTAACAAAAGCAGACCTTGCTCCGGTTCTTCCTTCATTCAAATTTGACTTTGCCGGTCGTGACGGTGGTCTTTTCACTGCTAATGAATTGATTCCGGTTCCTGTCGGTAACAAATTCCGCTTCCAGGTAGTTGGTCAGGAAAACAGCACGAAGGGTACAAAGAAGCCGCAGTATATTACAATCGATACTGTAATGGTGGGTACTGCCGCTTCTGTAAAAGCTGCTTCTTTCCAGTTGGATACAACTATTACTGTTACATCTTCTGCATATAAAGGTGCTTTGAATGAAGGTTTGCAGACATTTACTTTGAAAATGGACTTGGGTAACGATTCTATCGTTATGACAACTGATTCTATTGTTCGTTTCAATACAGCTGGCGAATTTGAAGTTGCAGATCATGGTGCTGGTTCAGGAGTTACTTATCTTGTAGGTTACAAGAGTTTCGATGGTAGTGCAAAGTTGGTAGTAGACTCTATCCAGATCAATGCTCCGCTTATCACAATCTCTAAAGGTACTCCGGTTAAACTGGCTGGTGGAACAGGTGTTTATTCTTTGCAGTTTAAAGGTACAGGCGGTAATGCAACTAATAATGATAAGTATTTGACTGGTACAAGTGGTACTTATGCCGAAGCTGCTTCTGTATATGTTCCTTCTACTCAGTTCTATGTAAAGGAAAACGAAGATGGTACTTATTCTGCTCAGGCTCGTGATATTGTCTCTGCAACTGTTTCTTCAGGCGTTACCACAGGCTCTAATGGTGAAAGTTTAGCTGTTGTTGCTCCGGCACAACCGTTTACAAATCAACCTTTGTACGCAGTAGATGCAGCTAAGAGCATTTACACTACTGTTGGTGGCGATACTTTGGTATTCACAAAACTCGATGTAGATATGGCTAACAAGCACATCGGTTACAAGTACTATACAAAAGAAGAAATGGGTTACGGTGCTGTTAAGTTCAATCTGGCTTCTAAAGCTGCTGATGATATCTATTTGACTTTGGTTCAGGATTCTGTAATTGCTGGTGCTAAAGGTGCTGACAAAGCTGTTGAATTGCGTCTGATGGAAGGTGTTGATTTGGCTACTGTTGGTGATACTATTTATTATGGTGCTCAGGCTTTAGGTGATACATTGGTTCGTGTTGCTTATGCAATGGAAAAAGCTTATAATGCTGAAGGTCGATTTGCTTATGAAGGCGCTGTTGTAAAATTGACATCTTCTACTAACGGAGCTGTTAATGAAAATCAAAAACGTTTCTTCTTCGCAGAAAATCCTGTCGGTGGCTCTTATAAGGTGGTAGCTGCTAATGAAAATGCTGCTAAGATGGTTACAATGAATATCTCTAATCTTACTGTAACTTATGATAATCCGACTGCAAGTGTTGAAACTTACTTCAACATCGAAGGTGCTGAAGCTCCTGTCTATGCTAAGGTTGATGCAGGTCATTACAATGTAGTAAACGGTAGTGAAATGTTGACAGCTTCTGCTGGTATCGCTAAGATGTTGCGCGTAGGTGACGAACTGAAAGCTGCTGCTGATGATTCTGACTTCTCTCTGTATGTTGACTCTGCTTATGTGAATCGTGGCGATGACAATACAGAATATGGTTACTACATCTACAAAGGTGCAGAAGTTAAGAACGACACAATCGTTGGTAACGTTTTGGCTGCTAAGGGTGACTTCGTTGCAAACAATGCTACAGGCGACAGCGCAATCTTCCGTGGTGTAACTGTTGTTGCTGATACGATTGCTTATACTGGCGATCTTGATAAAGATGGCAAACAGAATAAATATAAAGTAAGAGATGCTAAGAATACTTCTCTTGTTGGCTTCAAAGTTGTTGACGGTGAAGGTTATGAAATCGTAGCTCTTAATACAAACAAGAGTTTGGCTGTAGTTAACGGTACGGTTATCTTCTCTAACACTGTTGCTCCTCAGGTATTTACTTTGGACGCTGCTGAAGCTCCTACTGCAAACGAAGGTGTTGAAGTATCTGAAGTGAAAGTGATCGCTACTGAAGGTGGTGTTCAGATCGTAGGCGCTACCGGTAAGAAAGTTGTTGTCAGCAACATTTTAGGCCAGGTAGTGGCTAACACAGTTATCACTTCCGACAACGCAACTATCGCTGCTCCTCAGGGTGTGGTTGTAGTAGCTGTTGAAGGCGAAGAAGCGGTTAAAGCTATCGTAAAATAATTGACAAATAGATTGTAGATGTGTCGCGTACATCAGTGCGCGGCACTTTCGAAATATTAAAATCAAATAATTCTAAGATTCATCGTGTGGTATTCCCGGAACATCAGCTTTTACAGCTCTCCGTCCGGATCGACCAACTACCCCGCGAGGGCGAACAAGCGGTGAATATTAATACTAAAGTAATGAAATTAAAAAAAGTTCATCTGCTCTCCTTCTGTGAAGACCGAAGCAGACAAAAAACAATCCCCTGTAGTCAATGATTGCAGGGGATTCGTTTTTGCTGGAAAGAAATAGGAAAGATACTTGATCTTCCGTCCTTTATGACGATATATTTACCGTCGAAGTAACAGGGCAACCGCATCAAAATTTTCCAATATGACGTTTTATCATATTGTTGAATAGGTATTAAATTGGCGAAATACGGTTCTTCATTTCACAAAAGCCCTCTCTTTATTTAGCAGAAACAAGCAGATAATTCCGTAAACACCCCCATGTTGCCATCCTTAACATCCGGGTGTAGAGAGTCGGTACATCCGGGTGTAAGAGGGGGCAACATGGGGATGTCCGGCAACAAAAGTACCGTGCTAGACAATAAAAACCACCCGGTTTTACCTATTTTATACCCGTTTTTACATAAAATAATCGAGTGGTTTGCAGGGATGGGAATAGGGTGTTTATTGTTTGTGTTATTTGTAATGTATTAATATACAGTTGTATATAAGCGGAATGCCTATTTTTATCCAAATTGCCAGTGATAGGGTAGTGATGCCGTAGTGATAGAGAAAACGGGCATATATCACAAATAAGACAAGTTGAATATCAATTGGTACAAAGAAATCAGTGATACAGTGACAGAGGAACTGGAAAACGATTTTGTGACACGCTTTATAAGAAGTGGTTATATGCCTTAAGCAGCATCGAGATCATGGAACGATTACCCCAAGGACTGAATAATCAGATATTCCGCAATCCGGCTTACAGCATATGATACTTCTTCAACTCCTTCCTCAGTTCTAACGCTTTCCCCTCTGTGACCTTGTCCATCAATGCCCAAAAACGGTCACTGTGGTTCATCTCTATGGTGTGGCAAAGTTCGTGGAGGAGGACGTAGTCGATCAGGTGCCAGGGCAAGAGCATCAGGGAAAGGGAGAGATTGATGCTGCGACGTGGTGTGCAACTACCCCAATGGCTTTTGCTGTTGAAGATTTTTACATCCGTGCAGGTGAAGCCGTGCCGGGAGGCCAGGTCGAGCAACCGTGAAGGTAAGAGGCGGCGGGCCTCATGCCGGAGGGCTTGCTCAATGAAGTCTTTCAGGAGTTTTTGTACACGTTCGTCGGCGAAGTCGGTCTGCGAGGGACAGGCGATGTGCAGGACGCCATCGTCTAATTTCATATAGAAGTTAGCCCGGTCGGTACGGAAGACATGGAGGCGGAACGTTGCGGTTTGCATCTTCGTCTCATCTGTCAGGAGCGGGCGGGCGGGATGTTTGGCAAGGGCAGCAAGAAGTTTTTTCTTGTTTTCCCGGATAAAAGCGAGCATACGCGCTTCGTTTCCACCCGGAGGCATGGTAGCCGTAATCGTCCCTTTGGAGATTTTCAGTGTGTAACGGGTAGCACGGGGACTGGTGCGGAGGTGGATGGCTCCTAACTCTTTATCTTGTATCGTCTTTTCCATATCGTTCACAAAAGTAATGTTTTCCAAGCAAACAATATATGCCCGGAATTGCTTATCTTTGCGCCCGAATAACGAAAATGAGTATAAACAATAAATAATTAAGCAATCATGAGCAAGAAAGCCCTTTTAATGATTCTTGACGGCTGGGGTATCGGCGATCAAGGTAAAGACGATGTAATCTTTAACACTCCCACTCCTTATTGGGACAGCCTGCTGGCCACTTATCCTCATTCACAGTTACAGGCAAGCGGTGAAAACGTAGGGTTGCCTGACGGACAAATGGGTAACTCTGAAGTCGGACACCTCAATATCGGGGCCGGACGTATCGTTTACCAGGATTTGGTGAAGATTAACCGTGCTTGTGCCGACAATAGCATCATGAAGAACCCTGAAATCGTTTCTGCCTTCTCTTACGCCAAAGAACATGGCAAAAATATCCATTTCATGGGGTTGACCTCCAACGGTGGCGTACACAGTTCTTTCGACCACCTGTTCAAACTTTGCGATATCTCCAAGGAATATGGAATCGACAATACTTTCATCCACTGCTTCATGGACGGTCGCGACACAGACCCGAAGAGCGGTAAAGGATTTATTGAACAACTGACGGCCCACTGTGCACAGTCTGCCGGAAAGATCGCATCCATCGTCGGTCGTTTCTATGCAATGGACCGCGACAAACGTTGGGAACGCGTGAAAGAAGCCTACGACCTGCTGGTTGAAGGCAAGGGAAAACAAGCTACCGACATGGTTCAGGCCATGCAGGAATCGTATGATGAAGGCGTGACCGACGAGTTTATCAAACCGATCAACAACGCTACAGTAGATGGTACGATCAAAGAAGGCGATGTCGTGATCTTTTTCAACTACCGCAACGACCGTGCAAAAGAATTGACTGTCGTGCTGACCCAGCAGGATATGCCGGAACAGGGTATGCACACGATCCCTGGTTTGCAGTATTACTGCATGACTCCGTACGATGCTTCTTTCAAAGGGGTCCATATCCTGTTCGACAAGGAAAACGTCCAGAACACATTGGGAGAATACCTGGCTGAAAACGGGAAAACACAGCTTCATATCGCCGAGACGGAGAAGTACGCTCATGTGACTTTCTTCTTTAACGGTGGTCGCGAAACTCCGTACAAAAATGAAGAACGTATCTTGGTTCCGAGCCCGAAAGTCGCCACTTACGACCTGAAGCCGGAAATGAGCGCTTACGAAGTCAAAGACAAGTTGGTTGAGGCTATCAATACGCAGAAGTTCGACTTCATCGTCGTGAACTATGCTAATGGTGATATGGTTGGCCATACCGGTATCTATAGTGCCATCGAAAAGGCCGTAACGGCTATCGACAACTGCGTGAAAGACACGGTCGAGGCTGCCAAAGCCAACGGCTATGAAGTAATCATCATCGCCGACCACGGTAATGCCGATCACGCGCTCAACGAAGACGGCACTCCCAACACGGCTCACTCCCTGAACCCGGTTCCTTTTGTATACGTGACAGAAAACAAAAATGCAAAAGTGGAAAACGGTGTCCTGGCCGATGTCGCTCCGTCTATCCTGCATATTTTGGGTATGGCACAGCCGGCTGATATGACAGGGCAGGACTTGATAAAGAATTAAAAATTAAGAATTAAAAATTAAAAAATAAGACTGGTGAATAATGTGATCCAGACTAAATCGTATGCGTTTGCTATTCGTATAGTGAACGCATACAAGTTTTTAATCGATTCTAAAAAAGAATATGTCTTGACTAAGCAAGTGTTGCGAAGTGGTACTGCCATAGGGGCTTTGGTTGCAGAAGCGCATTATGCACAAAGCAGTGCTGATTTTGTAAGCAAAATGAGTATTGCCTTAAAGGAGGCCAATGAAACTTGTTATTGGCTGAATCTTTTGAAAGATACGGATTATTTAGAACAACAAGCCTATGACTCGTTATCTGCTGATTGCAATGAATTAGTCGCTCTTTTGGTCAGCATAGTCAAATCCGTAAAATCTTCTATGACTAAATGATATTTCTTAATTATTAATTCTTAATTATTAATTTAATACAGTGATTCAAATAGACAATACCCTAGTCAGCCTCGACGTTCTCGAACGCCGGTTCTTATGCGATCTGTCGCATTGCAAAGGTATTTGCTGTGTGGAAGGTGATTCCGGTGCACCCCTGCTGGAGGAAGAGGTGGGCGAACTGGAAAAAGCCCTTCCGGTTATCTGGGACGATCTGGCGCCAAAAGCTCAGGAGATCATCAAGAAACAAGGCGTTGCCTATATTGATGAAGAGGGAGACTTAGTGACTTCTATCGTAAACGGGAAAGACTGTGTTTTTACCTGTTATGATGCGGACGGAACTTGCAAGTGTGCGGTGGAGAAGGCCTATCGCGAAGGTAAGCTCTCTTTCTATAAACCGGTTTCCTGCCACCTTTACCCGATACGTGTGGAAAAGTACGATACGTTCGAAGCAGTTAATTATAATCGCTGGAGTATCTGCAAAGCCGCAGAGATACTGGGTAAGAAAGAAAAACTCCCGGTCTATAAGTTTCTGAAGGAACCGCTGGTCCGCCGTTTCGGAAAGGACTGGTACGAGGCTCTTGAGGAGATTGCCGGAGAGTGGGAGAAACAGAAGAACGAAGAGTGATTTAAGGCTAAACATAAAAGGGCCATGTATGCGGATGATGCATCATCTGGCGTACATGGCTCTTCGTATGTCTTTATATCCCGTTCTTAACTATTGCGTATCAAGTCGGCCGATTTGCCTTCCTCGTTCAGATAGGTTTCGATATGACGTTTCTTTTTGTCTTCGAGAATTTCATTGATGGCGATCAGGATGCCGGTCTCTTCCACCTCCCCGAACTCATGGTTGATAGCGGTGCCGAATACACGCATCTTAGGGGAGAGGCTCATATAAGCATTGACCAACGGCGGCACATTGATGCCGAACTTGCGGACTTCTTGGTTCAAGACCTTGTAATTGTCCTTGAAGTTGTCATACTTGAAAAGCTTCTGCATTTTTTCTGGATCCGTGCCTGTTTCCAATGGGCAGATCGGAGTGATCAGTTTCTCCGGGTCGGGGAAGTGCATGTTCAGAAAATACAGGATCATGTTGCGGGCTTCGGAATTGTAGGTGTTATACATCGTTACCTTCCCGAAGTAATACTGCAAGCTGGGGTCCACCACGGAAAGAGCCCCCAGGCCATCCCAAAGATTGTCCAATACGAACAATCCTTTCGCGCTGCCACTACGGGTCGACTGGTATTCCAGCGTTACGAACGAACGACCCAGCTCGACCGTGTACGGTAAATATTCTTTATTGAACTTATCGGAGAAATTGAAAAGGTGGGAAGTTGCTAAAACAGGTTTGCCGGCTTTGTCGAATTTTACATCCGAACCGCAGAGGAAGCGGTAGCCGCCTAAAATCTGTTCGTCTTCAGGGCTCCATACGATAAGCTGGCGGTAAGCGTCGTCCATCGTATCGTATTCGTCGATATCGACCGGAAAGCCGGTCCCGCCTCCGTAATATCGGAAAGCGATTTCCCTGAGTCGCCCGATCTCCTGCATCACGTTGGGAGAGTCGTGGGCTGTGATAATGTATATCTCATTGTTGGATTTGTTGGTCCTCCTCAGCTTCTTGTCCCCGGTCAGTTCAGCTTTCAGGAGAGCACGGTCAATCGGTTTGATAATGTCTTGCATATAATAAAATCAATTATTTCTTTAGATTATAGACGATTTCCTTCACCCACTCAGCCCACTCAGCCGGTTTACGGCTACTGTCGAAAGTTTGCCAGGGAATCGGTTTCCCGAAATGGATGCTGTATGTCTTGTGCTTGCTTTTGAACATCTCGTCGGGCAGGTAGATCATTTCGTAATTCATCTTTATGCCCAATGCTTTCCGCATGTTGGCGAGACGGTAGAAAAAATTGGAGTTACGTCCTTCGAAAAACACCGGTACGATGTCCCGCCGGTATTCCACGGCCTTTTGGATAAACGACTTCTTCCATTCGGTGTCCTGTATCTTCCCGTTTTGTTTGCGTGAGCATAAACCGGCGGGAAATGTGATGATCTGGTTGTCCGAAGCGTATGCCTTTTCGATCAGTTCGGCGTTCTTTTTCCCCTGCGCCCCATGTTTGTTGATAGGGACGAAGATCGACCTCAGGTTAGACAGGTAGAGCAGCAGGTCGTTCACCAGGTAGCGGATCTTCCCGTCGAAACGTCCGCCGATAATGGCCGACAGGCAAATCCCGTCCAGTCCGCCCAGCGGATGGTTGGAAGCGAATATGTACCGCCCTTCGGCAGGAATATTCTCTTCGTTTACCAGTTCCAGATTCAAGTCAAAATATCCGATCAACTCCTGCATGAACGCTACCCCGTCTTTATCGTGATACCGACGGAGGATCTCGTTCAGCTCATCCTGATGAACAGTACGGATCAGATAGTCAACCATAAAACCGGGAATCTTACGGGCAACCGAAGGCGCCTTTTGCCGTAATACCTGTTTGATGTCTATCTGTGTAATACCTTCTTGTATCATTTCACGTAACTCTTACGGGAGGCAAAGATAGAGTTAATAATTAAAAGTCAATGCTTTCGGGAAAAGTTTTTAAGTGTCGGCTACAACAATTCATGTTGTACAGCTGTTCTTACTAATTAGTACGGAACGTGCAAGATATGATGATACGTCTGTGAAAGGGATGTAAGGTGTTAGTTTAAAAATAGATAGAAAGAGAATTGCAATCCTTTGGTAATGTATTTTTAACATTTTGGGTATTCTGTTTTTACCTTTTTTGTGTAAATATTAAATTAAAAGGCGCGTTATTTGTGATATTAAAACGAGAGATTTATTGATATGAGGAAGTCTACGATTTGGTTGCTTGCGGTGGTGATGGCTTTTGCTTTTGCCGGTTTGCTTTTTTTGCAGGTAAAATATGTAAGTATCATACTCAAGAAAAGTAGCGAGCAGTTCAATGAAACAGTCAAACGATCGATGCACCAAGTCTCGAAAAATCTGGAGCTTGATGAAACGGCCCGGTATCTGGAAGAAGATCTCAGCCGTGACGAGGCCAACAATTACCTATACCAGAACGAACAGAGCAGTCTTGGCGGTGGAATCATCACTGAGAAAAAATACAAGATGCAGTTCACTAATGCCGATGGAACTGTAGAACATATCGAGTTTCATAGCGATATCCGGACACGCAAGTTTGAACCGCTTTCTTCGCTGGGCAGCAATAAAGTACCTAACAGCATCGTTAGTACGTCAAAAGATTTGCAGCAAACGCTGAAACGTCGTTACCAGTACCAAAGCGGGTTGTTTAACGAAGTGATCTTGAATATCTTGCATACGGCAAACCTGAAGCCGATCGAAGAAAGGATGGATTTTAAAAAGCTGAATAATTACTTAAAATCAGAATTTGTTAACAACGGATTGAACCTGCCGTTCGTCTTTGCTGTTATTAACAAAGACGGAAAGATCGTCTATCAGAACGGGGATATTCCTCCTGTATCAGACGTGATTCAACAGGTTCTATTCCCCAACGATCCTCCTTCGAAGCAGAATTACCTGAAAGTGTATTTCCCGACGAAGGGTGATTATATTTCAAGTTCTGTAACATTTATCGTACCGTCAATCATCTTCTCGCTGATACTTTTGGTAACGTTTATCTTTACCATTTATATCGTGTTCCGTCAGAAGAGACTTTCGGAAATGAAGAATGATTTTATCAACAATATGACGCACGAACTGAAGACACCGGTTTCGACCATCTCGCTTGCCGCACAAATGTTGAAAGATTCGGACATCACGAAGAGCCCCGATGTGTTCAAGCATATCTCCGGGGTGATCAACGACGAGACGAAACGATTGGGCTTCCTGGTGGAAAAGGTGCTGCAAATGTCGCTGTTCGAACGCCAGAAAGCAGCCCTCAAGCTGAAGGAGGTGGATGCGAACGATTTGCTGGCAAGCGTTGCCAATACATTCGCCCTGAAAGTCGAGAAGTATGACGGCACGATCGACATCGACCTGCAGGCAGAAGATTCGGATATCTACGTGGATGAGATGCACATCACGAACGTACTGTTCAACCTGCTGGACAACGCCGTGAAGTATCGCCGCCTCGAAGTGCCGCTGACACTGATGTGCCGCACTTGGAACGAGAACGGCAAGTTGTTGATATCGATCGAGGACAACGGCATCGGGATCAAGAAAGAATACCTCAAGAAAGTATTCGACCGCTTTTTCCGCGTGCCGACAGGAAACGTACATGACGTGAAAGGGTTCGGGCTCGGACTTGCTTACGTCCGTAAAATAGTAGAGGACCATAAAGGTACGATACGTGCCGAAAGTGGTTCCGGAAATGTAGGAACAAAATTTATTATTACTTTACCTCTTATAAAAAGTTAGTTATGGAAGAAAAACTAAAAATCTTCTTTTGCGAAGACGACGAAAACCTGGGTATGCTATTAAGAGAATACTTGCAGGCAAAAGGTTATGTGACTGACCTCTTCTCCGATGGGGAAGCCGGTTACAAAGGTTTCACCAAAGGCAAATATGACCTTTGCGTACTTGATGTGATGATGCCGAAAAAAGACGGCTTCACGCTGGCTCAGGAAATCCGTTCTATCAACCCTGATATCCCTGTTATCTTCCTTACGGCCAAGACTATGAAGGAAGATATCCTGGAAGGTTTCAAAATCGGTGCGGATGATTATCTGACGAAACCTTTCAGTATGGAAGAGCTCTTGCTCCGTATCGAAGCGATCCTTCGCCGCGTGAAAGGCAAGAAAATGAAAGATATTCCTTTCTACAAGTTAGGAAACTTCTTGTT
>UMHC01039434.1_pt1 | contig 11345 bp, 8 predicted proteins | sample 1965381 | NCBI WGS metagenome assembly UMHC01 (sample SAMEA4836083, study PRJEB28245) | human gut metagenome | biome: gut microbiome; material: fecal sample | place: Denmark | collected 2008 | reverse complement strand
AAGGAGGGCAAGCCGCTGGTGCGGGATGTCTCCTTTACCCTCATCCCCGGAGAGCCGCTGGGTCTGACTGGTGCCAGCGGCTCAGGCAAGACCACAATCATTAAGGCAATCATGGGGATTCTGCCCTATGGCTGTGATGTTAAGGCGGGCGAGATTCTGTTGGATGGGCAGTCTTTGGAAGGGCTTCCCGCCCGAAAACGGCGGGAATACTGCGGAACAGTACTTGGCTTCATCCCACAAAGTCCGATGACCGCCTTTGATCCTCACATGAAAATTGGTGCGCAGATGATGCAGACCTTCCGCATCCGATTGAATTTATCGAAAGACAAGGCGCTGACGCTGGCCCGGGAACAGCTGCTGGCCGTCAATCTGGAAGATGTGGAACGGATTTTGAACGCTTTTCCCAGCCAACTCTCCGGCGGAATGCTCCAGCGGGTATCCATGGCTTGTCTGGGCGGACTCGCTCCACGCTATATCCTTGCGGATGAACCTACCTCAGCTTTGGATGCAGAGAACCGTGATCATCTGCTCACGCTGCTGCAAAAGACCTACTATTCTGCCGGTATCCTATTCGTATCACACGATGTATTTGCTTTGAAAATGTTCTGCAAGGATACCGCGATTTTAGAGCAAGGCACTATAATTGAGCGTCAGAATACCGAAGCGTTGTTTACTTATCCACAACAGGAGTGGACACAGGCGTTTGTTCGCGCCGCAGAAACCAGGAAAGGGGAAGATTGGTCATGGAAGGCTTTGTAGTGGATCAGGTGTCCAAAACTTATATAGACGAAAAACAGATGCCTTTTCAGGTCCTCCATGATGTGTCTTTCTCTTGGTCTGCTGGAGAAAATGTCGCTGTTCTGGGGGAGAGCGGCAGCGGAAAAAGTACCCTGGCCCGGCTTCTGATTGGCATTGAAAAACCGAACAGCGGAACTATTACATGGAACGGGGAAGATATTACCCGCTGGAAGGCATCAACATGGCGGGAAAAGCGGAAGTATATTCAAGCCGTCTTTCAAGATGCCTCCGGGACACTAAATCCTGCCCGCTCCGCCTACCACAATGTAGAGGAGGCCCTTCGCAACCTGACAGAACTGGACAGACGGCAGAGGCGGGCAAGAATTGAGGAATTGATGGAGTTGACTCACATGGACGCCCATCTGCTTCAAATCCCGGTCCGTCAACTCTCTGGTGGAGAACAGCGCCGTCTTTCTCTGCTCCGTGCCCTCTCCATTCATCCGCAATTTCTGGTGCTGGATGAAGTCACCAGTGGACTGGACCTTCTTTCCGCGGATGCGGTGCTGCAGGTCCTGGAGCGTTACCATGAGGAATTTGGCTGTGCTTATCTGCTGATTACCCACGACCGGCAGACAGCATATCGCATATCCAGTCGGATTCTCGAATTAAACCAAGGGGTATTCGTGCGGGAAGCTGTCCGCACTGAATCCATATAATATTCAAAGAAAGGAATATAACCATGAAAAAGAAACTGTTTTCTCTGATTTCAGCGTTGCTCTGCCTTTGCATGGTATTGAGCGCCTGCGGCGGGCCGACCAACAGCGATCCGTCATCCTCCACATCTGGAAGCCAAAGTGGAGACAGCCCCCAAGACAAAACCCTTACCATTGCAACCATGACCGAGACAACTACTTTGTCTCCGCTTTATATGGGTGTTTATAATTACTCCATGTGCACCATGCTCTATGAAACCCTCCTAAAATACGAGGATGGGGAGGTCAAAGGCAATCTGGCCGAATCGTATTCTTTCAATGAGGACGGGACGGTGATGACGTTGACGCTCCGCCAAGGAATCACTTTCCATGACGGAACCCCCTTCAACGCCGAGGCTGTGAAAAAGAATCTGGATTTCATGCACAGCAACCCTCAATATATGGCCTGCCCTGGTATTTACGATATTGAGAGCGTGGAAGCCACAGATGAGTATACCGTCACTATTACCTATCCGCACCCTTACTACGGTTATGCCTATGACTTCTGCTGGCCAGATGTGGGCGGAATGCAGTCACCCAATCAAATTGTGGAAGGCGATTTCCAGACGGTTCAGGGTTATGTTGGCACTGGCCCTTACATCTATGAAGAATATGTGCCAGGCGAATACACCCGATTTGTCCGCAATGAAAATTACTGGGGCGAAGAACCCTATTTCGACGAGATCATCGCTCGGTATATCCCAGACTCCACCTCACGGCTGCAGGCGCTCCAGACCGGCGAGATTGACCTGATTTACGGCAGCTCCATGATTTCCTATCAGGACTACCAGCAGGCCACTGCTCTGGATGGAATCGGGGGAGCTATTGCGGAAAAGGATACCCGTGCCCGCGATATTACCCTCAACGCTTCCAGCGGACCTCTGGTGGATGCCAGAGTTCGTCAGGCGGTGTCCCACGCCATCAATAAAGAGGAATTTTCTGATGGCTTGACCTACGGCTATGAGCGGATCGCAGAGATGCCTTTCCCGGAGGGAACGCCCTACACCAACATCGAACTGACGGAAACTTACCCCTACGATCCCGAAAAAGCAGCAGCCCTTCTGGATGAGGCTGGCTGGGCAATGAATGAAGAAACCGGCATCCGGGAGAAAGACGGTGAGGCGTTTAACCTGACTTTTATCTATGACACGGCGCAGGACTCTCTGGTTTCCTCCTATGCCACCCTACTCAAGAGTCAGTTGGAGAAGGTTGGCATCAACTTGGAACTCAAGGGCAGCGAGAAGATGGAGTGGTATGCCGAGATGATGGCTGGCAACTTTGACATTACCTATTGGATTGGTGAGTATGAATTTTCCTCACCTCACTGCTTCTTCGGTGCGATGCCCGCCATGACCCCGCACACCTTCTCTCTGAGCAAGGTGGACGGTTCCCAGGAATTTTTTGACGCGATTGATGCCGTTAAGCAGACAGATGATCCCACAGAAGTACAGGAACTCTACAACTACCTCATCAACTACGACTTAGGCAATGTGATTGACATTCCTTTGACCTACTATAAAGATCTGATTCTCTATAACACCGACAAGATTGCCGGTTACGAATTTAGTGATGTACCTGCCTTCTTTGATGTGAGTGGATTGCAGCCGGTTGCTTAAAACAAATTATAATTAACTTACTAGAGAATTATCGAGTAGGAGATATTTGGCAATTTAATAGCTTTGCCTACTATGTGCGTGACAAGGCTATTCTTGGAGAGGAGATTTATTCAGGGATTATAAGTTGAAAAACTTGATTTTAAGCGGATGCTACGGAAAGTAGCGTCCGTTTTTTGATTTGTAAACAGGTGTTGGTGGTGCTACTTTTTCATTTTGTGTAAGATGCGAGTGTAAATCAAAATACTGATGGAGGCATTGTTATGAGTAACAAAAAAGAAATCATTATCAAGGCAACTAAACTTAAAAAGAGTTTTATCACAGGTGACACAGAGCAGACAATTTTTGAAAATCTAGACCTTAATATATATAGGGGTGACTTTACTGTGATTATGGGTAGTTCAGGTGCAGGCAAGTCCACACTGATGTACTCCCTTTCGGGAATGGACAGGCCCAGCTCGGGCGAGGTTGTTTGGAACGACAAAACAATTACATCTTTAAGTGATGATAGGCTGGCAATTTTCAGACGAAAGAACTGTGGTTTTGTTTTTCAGCAAATCTATCTTCTTGATAAGATGAGCCTTATGGATAATGTACTTACGGCGAGTGCATTGTCAGGAGCAAGCAAAAAGGACTCAGTGAAATATGCCAAAGAGCTTTTCGAGCTTGTTAATATTCCTGAGATAACACGCAAAAAGTTCCCATCTCAGGTGTCGGGCGGTGAGGCTCAGCGAGCAGGCATTGTAAGGGCAGTTATAAATAAACCCGAGATTCTCTTTGCCGATGAGCCCACAGGTGCACTGAACTCAAATAACTCAACTGCGGTTCTTGATGTTTTTACAAAGCTTCATAATGATGGTCAGAGCATTATATTGGTAACTCATGACAAGAAAACAGCCTTAAGAGGCAACCGTGTGTTATATGTTAAGGACGGCATGATCTACGGTGAGTGTGACCTTGGGGTTTACACAAATGAAAGTAAAGACCGTGAAGCAAAGCTAAACAACTTTTTAACAGAGATGGGATGGTAATATGAAAAAAATAGCAAATCAGATTTTATACAACTTAAAAAAAGAAAAAACCTCCTTTATATCATTCGGCGTTATCATTCTGATAACTGCTCTAATATTAAATTGTGCAGCGGTTTTGCTGTGTCAGGTAGATAGGGCTTATGATACAAAGTTTGAAAAGTTAAGCACCGCAATGCTCAACGCAATTGTTCCTGAGGTCCAGAACAGCAGTGAACTTGAAAAAGCAATTGATGAAATCGAAAAGGTAGAGAAAATCGAAAGCTATACTGCTATTATGACAGAAGCTACTGTCAAGGATTTCAATGGTGCGGATTTTTCAATGAACACAGTGTTTTATAACATTGACGACAAGCGTACTCTTAACAATTATGAACTTGTGAGTGAAAGCAAAAATAATGTTGACGATCCAATCTATATCCCACTTTATGTATCCAACTTTGGTGGATTTGCTTTGAATGACGAAATCGTTTATGCAATTGACGGCAAGTCCCATAGTTTCACTGTGGCAGGTGTGATTGAAGAAATGCAGTACGGCAACTATGGTTCGGGTTTGCTGTGTGCCTATTTACCAAAAGAAGAGTTTGCAGAGCTTGCGGATTCTTATAGTGACAAGGCTGTGGTTGAATATTCAATGAGCGTAAAGAGCGATGCAAGCCTTGATGAAGTGAAAGATGATGTCAGCAAAGCAATTGAGAACAAAGGTGTTATGGCTTTATCAATTCTTGACAGCGAAAGCGTAAAGGGTACACGGACAATGGTTACGGATCTGCTTGTACTTATTTTAACCGCTTTTGCACTAATCATCCTTGCAGTTAGCGTATTCCTCAGTAACTTCAAAGTTAAAAATGCTATTGAGTCCGAAATTACAAATATGAGCGTGCTTAAAGCTCTGGGTTATACAAGTGCTCAGATTGTAGCGAGTATCACACTGCCTTATGCTATTGTTTCGCTATTGTTTGCAATTCTCGGCATTGGTCTGTCTTACACTTTACTTCCTGTGCTTTGCTCAGTGCTTACTGTTCAGTCAGGTTTTTCGTTTGCTGTTAGCTTTGATTTGCTGAGCTTTGTATGTGTGGCTTGTATTCTTTGCGGTGTTGTTTCGTTCTTCACATATATATCCGCACGAAAAATCAAGAAAACTCAGCCTATTGACGGCTTAAGAGGTAATACAAGTTCAAAGCACACAAAGAAAAATTATTTTCCGCTTGAAGAAACCAGAGGCAATACAAAATTCCTGCTTGTCTTAAAGCAGATGATAGCTTCTACAAAACAGAATATAATGCTCTTTCTGGTGTCTTTTGTGCTGACGGTTCTCATAGCATTTTCAGGCACACTGTTCTACAATGTAGTAGTTGAGCCGGATAATTTTATGTCTGCTTTGTCAGACGAAGTAGCAGATGTGATTATTTATCCTAAAAGCGACAGCATGAGTGAGCTTGAGTCAAAACTTGGTAACGATAATCGTGTGCAAAATTCATTGAAATATATGTCTGCAATTGTTAAAATTGAAGAGAAAACAGTGACTGCTTTTGCCTGCGAGGACTTCTCAAAGGTGAGAAATGATGTATGTTATATGGGTGAAAATCCGAAAGATGCAGATGAAATCGCTTTGGGCAGTGCTTTTGAAGAAAATTTTAAAATCGGTGATACAGTCAGCGTGACGGTGGACAGTATCACAAAAAGCTTTCAGGTTACAGGCTTTGTGCAAAGCGTAAATTTACAGGGCGAGCTTTGTGAACTGAGCATAGAAGGATACAACAGTCTCTTTAACCAAAATCAGACTCCATACCTCTATGTGTATCTTGAAAATGCTGAAAATGCCGAAAAGATTACAAAGGAATATAAATCCGATTACTCTGCATTGGTAGCAGACACAGTGAATTCTTACAAGCTTCAAACTGAAGCACAGGATATGTATATGGGTATCACTGTGGTGCTTGTAGTATCAATTTGTGCGGTAACAATTCTCGTTGTGTTATTTATTTTATATATTGTTATCAAGTCTCTGCTTGTAAAAAGAAGACAGGAGTTAGGTATTTACAAAGCAATGGGCTACACAAGTTCACAGCTTATTTTACAGACAACAGGTTCATTTATGCCTGTGTCGATGGTGGCAATTGTGCTTTCAAGCTTTTTGGCAATTTATTATATGCCGGCTATCTATCAATTTATTTTTGAGACTTTGGGTGTCATGAAAAATAACATTGAGATTTCATTTGGCTTTTTAATGCTATTTGCAGTAGCTCAGATTTTAGTAAACATTATGATAAGTATTATTTTGTGTATGCCGATAAGAAAGATTTCAGCATATGTACTCATTAAGGAATAAGGGAGAGACAAAAATGGATTTTGGTGATAAATTAAAGCAGTACAGATTAAAAGAGGGACTTTCTCAGGAACAGCTTGCTGAGAAAATAGGAGTAAGCCGTCAAGCTATAACAAAATGGGAGACCAAGCGAGGTTTCCCTGATGTTGAAAATATGATTATCCTCGCAGAGCTTTTCAATCTCACTCTCGATGAGCTTGTGCTTGAAGAGGTCAAAAAACAGGAAGAAAAGCCGGTGGTTTTCGAAAGCGAAACAGTTTATGACATCGACACCGGCAAGCATTTTGATATAAACTTGGGCGGTGCAAGGAAAATTACTATCAAAACAGGTGTGGATGAAAAAATCCACATTGTGCTTTCTTCCGAAATACTTGCTGAAATTGGCTCTCTTTTCAAGGTGAAACTTGACGAAAAGCGTAATAAGTTGGATGTTGAACTTGTAAATAAAAAGGGCGTCAGCCGTTTTGAAGCACAGGAAAGCGTGGATATTACTCTTTTACTCCCTGAAAAGTTTACCGAGCATACAGAGGTTTCAGCAAGCGTTAAGGAACTTCTTATTGAGGATTTACGCCTCAGCCGACTTGAGTACGACGGCGACGCAGAAAAGGTTTTTATCCGGGACACAGAGGGAAGTCTGGAGTTTACCGCAAAGACTGACTACGAAATTTTTATTTCAGGTAACTGCACAAAACTTGATATAAACCAGTTCAAAGCGAAAGCGATTGTTCACCTTGAAAATGCAGATAACTACAAACTCTCAAATAACGGCAGAAAATGCAAGCTCATCACCCGCAAAAACGGAGAAATTGTTGAGCTTGAAGAAAACGAAACTGCCGAAAATACAATCAACATATCAGGCATATTCTCCGAGCTGATTGTTGAGGTTGAGAGATAAATTTCAGCTTTACGCATACTATGTACTTCAAATAGCCGCATCCATTATGTGTATGGATACGGCTATTTTTGTGGCATGGGGCGATTATCTCGCCCCTTTATCTCTGCTTCGGTGAGGTTGGTTGGCATTCTGTCTGTCAGCCTTTTCCTGATACCGCTGTAACTTTTCGTGCATTGATTCGGCTTTGGGAGTGGCTTTCTCTCCATAGACTTCCTCCCGCTTGGCACATTCTTTCTCATATGCGTCGTTGGCACGCTGTGCGGTATAGAATGCTGTGTAGAAATCCTGCACCATTGCAAATCCATGCTGTCTGACGATACCGGATAGTCCGGCTTTGAAGGTTCGGATTTCCTCGGTTTTGGTGGCAATCCTGTTTTCAAGCTCCTTTTTCTTGGTAAGTCTTGCAAGTCCCTTTAAATCAGCCAATTCAATCTCCAGTTTTGTCCGTTCACGCTCTGCTTCAAAGATAAGGTTATTGTGTTTATCAAGAGTAACCTTAATCTTTTGAAGTCTTGAGAAAGTGGCAGCTTCCGGTGGCATAACCGGTCTTGGAGGTATTTGTGGCTTGGGTGGTTCTTGAACCTCTGCCTTTGGAGCAATTGCAGTAATAGTGTTTTCTGGTGCTTTGGGTTCTGTTATTACTTCCTTAGCCGGAGTTGTAATAACCTCTGCGGTGTCCTCTGCTTTAATAACAGACATGCTTCCGTATTCTTTTTCAAGAGCTTCATGGAACAGCTTGTTTTTTAGTTCCCTTGCGGCGGTCAGTACCTTGGAAATCAGAAGTGCAAGTTTCGCTGTGGCTATTGTGATAATGCCTGTCAGTTTCTCAGGACACTTGCCGAATACATCAATGGATAACCGGATACGCTCCGTAATCCATTTCTGCTTTATCTGCCGTATCTCATCCTCCGGCACTTGGCTGACTAAGGCTCGGTCTACTTCGTGATTCCACTGCATACGCACCTCATTATCTTCTTTTATCTGTTCCGCTTTGGGATTATTCTTACCGATTTTCTTGGTAGCAAGATACAATCCGTTTCTATCGAATACATGGAGCTTGTCTTTATCATCTTCTATCAGAAGATTGATAAGGTCGGTATAGAAGCGTTTTGCCTCGTCCAGATAATGCTCCTGCTTGAACAGCTTGTTCTTGGCGGTAAATAAGGTTCGCTCATAAACTTCGCCCTTCTTGACAATCTTACAGCCTTTGCGGACATTCCCGCTATCATCCAGTATCTCTTTCTTGGTGCGTACATGCTTACCTTGTTCGTTGTAGAACATATTGCGTGTGGCAATCTTTTCAATGGGTTCCGGTAACAGTTCCCTTTCGGAAAAGATGAGATGGATATGATAGTTGGTCTTGCGTTTGTTATGGTGCAGGGCTGATACACATTCCACACCATATTTTTCCTTAAAGCGGTTGGTAAACATCTGTAACAGCTTGTCGGGGTTATATAGGTCGGGGAAGGATTCCGGCAGGGCTATAATCAGTTCCCTTGCCTCGATACATTTCCCTTCCGTACCGCTTTTTTGAAATTCCTGCTGATTAAATCTGGCAAGCTCCGTCCAGTAGTGTCGGTCTGTGGTTTCATAAACCGCATACAGATTTTCCTGCTTGGCGTGATTGGATATATAAGTAATCCTGCCACGGACATTGTGGAGCTTGCTCATCTGAATAAATGAATTTCTTTCGATAGTGCTTCCTCCTCTCGTAAATGTTACTTAGGGAAAGAGGTGGAAGGATTATATATCTAACCCTACTGCACAGATGACGGAATTGATGGAGCAGATTAGCCCTTACTTTGTGACAACATCCCAGGTTTTTCTGGTCATTGTTCTGGAGTCAGTGGCATTCCTGACATTGATCGCGCTGGTCTATAAGCGCCAGAGCTGTTAAGGAGGTGTGCGTTATGTGGAGTATTCTAAAAGGTGAATGGCACAAACTTCGACGTTGCCAGATTCTGTTGGTTGGTATTGTGGCTCTGACGCTATGTCCTGTAGCGCAATACGGCGTCCAGTTGCTTATAAACCCGGAGTTGCAGGATCAAAGTTTCGATTTCCTCAAGTTATTTGCCAATGTAATTTGGGGAAACACACAGATTTTCCTGCCAATCTCACTTGTTATGATCGGCGGCTGGCTGATCGACCGTGAGAACACAAACGATACCATGAAAAATCTATTGACGGTACCGGTATCATACCTCAAACTACTGGTTGGAAAACTGATCATCACGGTTTTCCTGTCACTGCTGTTTGGAATTTACAGTGTAGTTATAACGGTCCTGACAGGCTCGATTGCCGGTTTGGATGGTCTTTCTGCCGCCGTTCTGCTGCGGCAGGGCGTACAAGTAATCGTGGCCGCTTTCAATACCAGTCTAGTCTGTATGCCGATGATTCTGATCTTCGGACAGATGCGGGGAGCCTATCTTGGCGGTTCGCTTTTGACTTTCTTTCTGGGGTATTGCATTTTGTTCTTTAAGAGAGGCTTCCTGCTTTCCGCTTACCCGTTTTCGGCGGCTCTGGTTCTCGCCGGTTTTGATATGCGGGCGTATAACGGTGCCATGCAGGACCCCAGCGTTTTGCTGGCATTGGCAGGCATGGCAGCGGTGCTGGTTTTGACGGTGGCGATTTTACTGCTTTCCCATCCCAGCAAAAAGCAGTAAATAGCAAAAAGAAAAAAGCCAAAAAAGGGCGTGGCAGGCATCACACCTGATGAAAAGAGCGAGTTTATGCGAAAAATAAACTATAAGGGCAAAATTTGCACCCTTCTATGAGCAACGGCCATAGAGCTTTTGACCGACGATACTGCATGGCCCGCTGCCCTGGGCGTGTATTCAGCCGGGAGCAGCTCTATAATGCTGCCTGGGGCGAGGGCTATAATACTATGGACAACATAATCTGGCGATTACGGAGCAAGCTGGAGCCTGACCCGAAGCACCCCGCCTACATCAAAACTGTTTTTCGGGTAGGATATAATATTGAGAGATAGCATACAAAAAAACACCGGACGTGGTGGGCTGCTGGCCCTGCGTCCGGTGCTATTTTCTGCCATTGTAAAAAACTAAAATGCGAAGAAAAGAAAGGGAATTTTACATTTCTCGATGAAGTCCTGATGATTTCTTCAAGATAAACTCTTACTGTGACAGTCTACCCATCCCCTGGGAAAAAGTGAGGTGAGGCCGATGAGGGGCTGCAAAAACAGTATCATACATAATCAGCGCATATTCTCGCTTTTTATGAGAAAGAATTGGAACGGGTCAAGCCGACCACCGTTAAACATTACCACGCTCTGATTCATGGGGCGTTGAATTATGCGGTTGACAAAAATCTGATTCCAAGCAATCCGGCTGACCGGATTATCATTTCCAAGCCTGAACCCTTCAAGGGTGACTACTACCTGGATTCGGAAGTCCTGAATCTGTTTGAAGTCATCAAGGGGCATAAGATTGAACTGGTAGTTCTTCTGACTGCTTTTTACGGCCTGCGCCGCAGTGAGGTTATCGGTCTGAAATGGAGTGCCTTTGACTTCAACCATAACTGCTTCTCCATCCGGCATACGGTAACAACTTGCAATGTAAAGGGAGAACGGGTCACGATTAAGAAGGACAAGGCAAAAAACAAATCCAGTCTGCGGACTTATCCATTGATTCCTTTTTTGAAAGAGCGGTTGCTGGAGGCCAAGAAACAGCAGGAAGAAAATCGCAAGCTGTGCGGGCGTTCCTACAACAAAGAATATCTGGGATATGTCTGTGTCGATGTGATCGGCAATCTTATTAAACCCAACTATGTGTCCTCGACCTTTGGGAAGTTGCTTGCCAATTTCAAATTACAGCTTTGCCCGGAGAAGTATCTGCCCATTGTGGAAGGTGTCACTGACGGAGCCATCAAATTGAAAGATGCGGATAATGAGAAGGAGGATGTGTAAGCGTCCTCTTTTCTCATTTGAAGGAATACCGCCCGAAAGGGCAAAAATACGGGGTACGAGAAACC
>UMHC01029164.1_pt1 | contig 11448 bp, 11 predicted proteins | sample 1965381 | NCBI WGS metagenome assembly UMHC01 (sample SAMEA4836083, study PRJEB28245) | human gut metagenome | biome: gut microbiome; material: fecal sample | place: Denmark | collected 2008 | reverse complement strand
TGAAGATGTACCTCGCCGCATTAAAAGAGTAATGAAATGGACGGGTTCTAATCCGTTGTATCTTGTACCTAAACAAAGCGGTAGCGCAGGAGTTGTATGGTATGCGGCATATATTGACAAGCCAGAAACATTAGAAGATGGTACTATTGAGATTTTAAGCGGTCAAGACTGCGGTTATGTTTATGATGATTTTGTATATGATTCTGAGCTGTCTGCTAATCTTGGCGAAAGTGTAACATCTGTACTCGATAAGATTAAAAGCTATCTTGGAAATTTTGAATATTTCTATGATGAATTTGGTGTATTTCATTTTAGGGAAGTTAAGAATTATCTTAATACTACGCAAGCAACAACTTTAGTCAATGATATGAAGAAGCACGATTATCTTGTAGAAACGACTACAGGTAAAAGTGTATATACTTTTAGCGATAAAGATAATATTATCAGTATTAGTAAAACACCTCAGTTTAATAATATTAAAAATGATTTTATTATTCAAGGTAAACGTCAAGGTACAAATAGCCAACAGCAAGTAGATGTTCGTTATCACCTTTGTATTGACCGCAAGCCCCTACCTGTTACGTCAGATGAACGTGGTAATAATTATTATAATACATATTATAATTTATTACTATATACGGAAGAGTCTACTCAAGAGATAAAGGCCGCATTTCCTACTGTGTATACAACGAAGAATGATTTTCCTTCTATTGGTGAATTTAATACTATTTATTTCGATGCCACAAATAAGTTTGCTTACTATTGGAAAGATGATACATATAAGTCTTTAAAATGTTCCGCATATTATCCAACAGTAGACACATTGTCAGTATCTACTGTTGCGGAAACTAGTTCTGAGGAAACTAAAGAAGAAGAAACTAAGCCAATACCAGCTCCAATAGTCAATGGAGGCTATCTTGTTAAAGACTGGCGCACTGAGCTTTATCTTGAAGGTATGTTAGCTAAAAAGAATGGTATTGACTCTGGTAATTATTATGCGAAGATTGATAGTATTGTTGGTTGGCAAGGAGATGTTCTACAATATGCACATAATTGTAGAATAGATACTGATTATTATTTTGAAGAGCTTGATGCGTTTTGGCCGCAAGTTTATGACCTTGTAGAGCAGAAGTTTATTGGAGAAAAAGAAAATGCAGAATTGCTTACGTCTTCGTTGACGGATGGTAATTACTTCTTAGATTTTATTGATTCCTCAACGTCTGATTTAGGCAAATTCTCTGTTTCTGCTATTGGCCGCAGAACAGATGCAGTGTCATCTGATACTGTGAATTGCCTGTTTGCACCTGAAATTCCAAACATCGTATTTATCAATGCTGATGAAGATGATAAGGGCAGGACAAAGCAGCAAGAATGTGAAGATAATGGTATGCCATATACTCAGGTACGTGGTGAAATTTTTTATAATCTTGCTACTGGCGGTTATAAGAATGGCGCTTTTGACCAAGTAAAGTATGAGTTATATCTACATACTACTTATCAAAATGCAGTATCAATTACTGGACTGCCAGTTTTCTATCTAGAGCCTAATTCTAGAGTTGAATTAAATGATACTTCTACAAATACATATGGTGACTATAATTTAAATACAATTTCTATTCCTCTTGGGCCGGGCAATGCAATGACTGTATCGTGCAATCAGTCAATAGAGAGATTCTAGTAATAGGGCAAAACCGTATAATCGGTTTGCCCTATTTTTTATTTTATATTAGGTTATATTTTTAGAGATAAAAGGAGGGAATTTGGCAGTCACAAATATTGGTCAGTATAGATATGCTGGTGCAAGTAGTAATTGTATTACAAGTATGTCTTTCAAAAAAGCATATGTAAGCTCTAACATTGATATTACTGGCTTAGACGAGAAAAATACAGGTTTCAAAGATGTTGCTATCATTCCCAACGAGCAGTTTTCAAAAGGTCAAGATTATTACTTAAAAGTGAAGATTCCACAAGATATGAACTATGCTATGGAATTCACTATTAAACTGATGAAAAATAAGGATACCAGCCAAAGTTCTTATCAGTATATCAAGACCGTTAATGTTAATGCTGGTGGAGACGGGACTAATGTATATAATGTTGCTCTATATGAGAAAAAAGATGGCAGCATAAATGCCATGATTCCTCTTAAATATGGGCAAAGCAATATCAATGGTGCATTGTATTATCGAGAAACAGATAAAAAATATTATCTTGGCACAGGTGGCGCAGGATATGAACAAACAGATAAACGTAACATCGTAGCTCTTGCAGCATCATGGAAAACTGATGTTAGCGAGAGATACGGCTTATTTGAAATGATTTTTAGACCAATAGAAGAAGGTTTTGTATCTATTGTTTTGTCTATGACAAGACAATCTGAGGATTATAACATTCAGCACACAACACAGAACGGTACTGAATATGGCCGCATACTAGATATTGATAAAACTGTATGTGAACTTTATAAAGTAAACAATCTTGTCAATAGTATGAATTCAAATGCAAATCTAGATAGGATTGGTGTTTGGGGCCATTCTGGTTTGATGATGGCTATTAACGGCGAAGAGATTAAAATTGGACCAAGTGGATTCTATGAGCTATCAGAAGTTCCTGTTTCTTCTCTTGGCGTAGTCGCTCGTGATTTTAATGATTCTTTCACAGTAGACTATGAATTCTCCAATAAAGACACAGAAGAGGTAGGAGCATAAAATGGTAGACGTTTCTGTTTTAGCGGGTTATGTGCTAGAGATTAGAAAACTAAAAAACGCGGCTCCAAAACCTTTATCTAGACGCCACAATATTCCTTATGCATATGGTGAACATTTAGGTAATAGAGGTTGTGTATATATGCACGACACAGAAGAAAAAAATAGTCCAAGAAAAGCATATTTCATTTGTGGTGAATGTGGTAAAAAATATATTGCGCCAGTCAAAAAAGTCAAAGCGAACCATGTATGCCCTGAATGTGGACACAAAAATACTGGTCTTAAACGCAGGAATCAATTTGTCAAAGGCCAAGTATTAAATCAATATGGTTCAATTTTTATTGAAGATTTAGGAGTTGATGGCTATAATCACTATGGAATTGTTGAATGTGGCTTGTGCCATCAGAAATATCGTGCTAATCTTCATCACGTGGTAAATAGAAATCAGACATGTCCTAACTGTAAAGGTTCTCGTATTACTGAAATAAATACAAAATATCATAGTGGAGATATTATTACATCAAAGAATGGTACTATTTTTAAATTTTTAAAAGAAACCACAAAAGAAAATGATGTAAGTAGAAGAGGTCAATTTATTTTGTTAGATGCAAATTTTAATCCTGTCGGAAAACCTTTTCATAGTACACTATCTTCTATTTTATATGGCTATGCAAATGGACGAAGTATGTCAATAGGTGAAAGTAAATTTTATAATGCTTTGACAACTTTGGGAATTGATTTTGAGCCTCAATATAGTTTTGAAGGACTGGTTGGCGATTCTGGTGTAAAGTTACGCTTCGATTTTTACTTATATATCAATAATAAACATGTTTGCATTGAATTAGATGGAATTCAGCATTATCAACCAGTAGAAAGATTTGGTGGAGAAAAAGAATTCCTTAGAGTCCAGAAATATGACAAACGTAAAAATGATTACTGCGAAGCTCATGGAATTAAACTTATTAGAATTCCATATACTGAATATGATAAAATTAATCAAGAATACGTTAAAAATCTTTTAGAGGGGGTGCTTGAAAATAGATAGCTTATATGCTTCACATGCTGGCAAATCTTTTGAGATTAAAGCAGCTTTTCTATCAGTAAAAGATATGATAAATGCTTTTAGCATGGCTGAAAATTATAGAACGGTATGGTATGGCGAGCACGCTATTATTTCATGTAAAAATAAAAACCATCCCGATAACGGTAAAGTCTTTATGCGCGGCTTAGATTATCAAAATGCTATGGGTGGCGCAATTTATAAATTTCAAATCATAGGTCCGTCAAGCGGAACACCTTTCTTTCAAGTAGACACAATTGATAACGTAGAAAAGATTTCAACCAAGACTCTTGAAGAGAACACTTATCGCCGCTACCCAGTCAGCCAAAACGCTGACGGCACTGTTGTTACCAATTGGAAACAAGATGCTAGTGGTAATTGGCAAGATGTTGGCGGCACGCTTAAAAAAGATTTTAAATTCAATATTCAAAATCGCACGTTAGTTCCGGGCAAAGATGGAACCTCTTTTAATGATGATATTGAATATACATGGGTTAATATTCGCAAGGATGATGAAGACGCGGATTCTTGGTTCTATGTAGGAATGAAGTTCCCATATACAGTTATTGACTATAAAGCTCATGCAGTTTCCCAATATGATGCGGCGGGTAATATCAAGAAAGACGCTGATATGGCTTCTATTAGCCGCATTGATGATAAGACCCATCCATTCTGGGAATACTGGGATATGGGCATTCCAAAAGGCTTAAAAGGTGATACGCTTCGTAATCTCAAAGTTATTGAGATGAAAGAAGAATTACGTAATAAAGTATATGCTACTGAGCATATCACAGTTAATCCTACTACTGGTCTTGCTACTGTTGGTCAATCTGGCTATCCCAATATGGAAGACGATATTGCTAAACATCGTCAAATTGTAGTATATGAATTATATATTTATGATAAACAGGTTAATCCAGACCCTATTTTAATTTATCTGGGTGATTTTAATATCATCAAAAATATTACCGTTGATGATAAAGGTACTTTAACTGTATCTTATACTCACAATGATGACACTGTATTTACCAAAAAAATTAAATGGGTAACAGGCGTTGCTCTATCTACTGGCAATGGTGCCGCAGGTGGCCATTTCAAGATGGATTTCAACAATGATTCGCCTGCATATGAGACAGACCTTACATGGGTTAAGGGTCTTGAGGTTCAAGACAATGGCGATATTATTGGCACATTTGCTGGAACAGATGGCGGCAAGTTATCAAATGACGGCAAGAATAAAATCGGTCACATTCGTTGGATTAGCTCAGTTACATTAGATGAAAATACTGGTCATTTTGTGTGCTCCTTCAACGATGGAACCACTTCGGTTGATAAACAGCTTACTTGGGTTAAAGACATTACAATTAATCAAGCAAATGGTCAGATTACAATTAACACGACTACTGGCGATAAAATCAGCCCAGCAAAATTAAAACTCTTAACTGCCGCACGTGTTAATGATATTGGTGAAACCACGCTTGTATTCAATACTGGCGAGGAAATTACGTTAAAAACCTCTGATGGTGGCGAGAACTATAAGATTACCACAGTTCAATCAATTTATATGGACGAAGGTATCAATGCTGATAAGAATATTTGGGTAAAATACAACAGTAATCCAAACCCCGTTAAAGTTAGTGAACCAATTAATTCAATTGAACATCTTGTAGTTCGTCCTTCTGACTGGCATCTATTCGTTCTTTATAGTGACCCATCGCATCGCGTCAAAGTTGCGACAGATGGTTGGATTTCAAATAACGATGCAATGAAATATGATACCTCTATTCCTGATTATGGTGTAGACGTATACTGGAAAGACCTTGGTACTATTAAAGACCAAGCTGGTATTTTAATTGGCTTTAATATTACTAAAGCACAATTAACTGCCGCAGGATTTACTGATGCAGATATTATTACTTATTTAAATCGTGAATTCCCGTTTGGTCTTACTGGTGCGCAAAATCAGCCCGGAGGTCAATCTAATCTAGGCAAAATTGTTACGTATCAACCACAGGATGATGCCAAGAGCGATAAAGAGTTTTATGCATTCGATTATAATTTAAGCACGTGGTATTATCTTGGTAAAATTGCTGATACTGGAATGCGCGATGTAAAGCTAATGGATGAAAGTGCCGCCAGTTACGAGAGCCTTAAAACTTTAACATCAGAAGGTCTTGCTTTCTTGCAGAATTCTGTAACAGTTTCAGATAATGCAATTCCTTCCTATTGGTCTAGTACCTATCAGTTTGGAGCATAGACATGAAACTTGAACAAATTAAAGGTCCATTTTCCATAAAATCAAGTCATACATTTAATGCTGGCGCAGGCAATCCTTATGTACATATTGGCATTCAGATTCCAAAGCGTCAGCCTATTGCATATTCTGAATATCGTGCGTTAAATGAAGGAAAAGAAGAACTTCTCCTTTTTCCGCAAATTCCTGATTATGATGTTACAATCACTACGAATGAGAGTGAGTTTTCATATAAGGTAAATGAAACAGGTATACTTGAGTTTGACGGTAATTTTGGCTCAAAGCTAAAATTTACTTTTGAGAAGAGTATGCCGCCAGAGACAATTGTAGACGTTATCTATAAAGATGCTAATGAGTAAGGAGGTAGCGGATGGCTAAAGGTAATCCAAATGATTCTACAATGAAAAATAATTTTGTTGCAAAGGTCTATGACCCTACGCTTAAAACATATAGGCCGATTTACGTTGCGCCAGATGCTACCAACAATAAGCGTGGTGAAGTTTGGCTTTCAGACGCTATAGATGCAACAAATAGCGCTGCAACAGGTGTTGTTGCCGCGACACCAAAAGCAGTAAAGGCTGTTAATGATAACGCAAATAATAAATTAGATAAGACAACTTCTAATGCGCAATCAGTTACCTCTCCTACGACTTTCGCAGGTAGGGTTACTGGCAATGGCGGATTCACTGGAAAACTTACTGGTAACGTTACTGGTAATGCCGATACTGCTACAAAGTTAAAGACCGCACGTTCAATTAGTGTTAAAGGCGGTAATAATGGTGGCACGGGTAGTGCTAATTTTGATGGTTCTGGAAATATTTCTATTACAATTCCATCAATTGATGCCGCAAGTGTCACTGGAGTGTTACCTTTAAATACAATTCCACATGGTGCATTAGAACGATTAGTCCATGTTGCAAATAAAACTGCACGTTTTCAATTAACTAATACGCAAGTACAGACTGGCGATAGCGTTATCCAAGATGATACTGGCGTTATGTATATTGTCGTTGATGACACTAGGTTAAATTCTGATGCAGGATACCAAGAGTACAAAGCTGGTACAGCGCTTGAAGCAACTCATGCCGCAAATGCAGATAATGCTACAAATGCGACTACTGCTGGTAAAGTTGGTCATAGTTTAAGTGTTGGAGTGACATATGGGACTACATCAGCTTCGCATAAACAGACATTTAGTTTTAATGGTTCTGCTAATGTTTCGTTTGATATAGATACAACTAAACCAGAAGTCATGAAAGCTGCTACTGCTAATGCGGCTGGTCACTCTGGCCTTGTTCCTGCTCCTGCTGCTGGAAGTCAGAATAAGTTCCTTCGCGGAGATGGCACATGGCAAGTTGCTGGCGAGGTCACTGGCGTTAAAGGCAATGCAGAAAGCAATTATCGCACAGGTAATGTCAATCTTACTTGTGCTAATATCGGCGCTGCAACTGCTAACCACAATCACGATACGAGTTATTTAAAGCTATCTGGCGGCACACTGACAGGTTCGCTAACGGGTAAGAATATCGTTCCTAGCACTACAAACTCTTATACTCTTGGTACTTCTAATGCAAAATGGAGCTATGTATATGCTACAAAATTTGTTGGTAATTTAACCGGCAACGTAGAAGGAAACGCTACTAGCGCAACCAATGCTCAGTCAGCTAATAAATTTAATAATACAGTTGCGCTGAATGGAGATATTACAACATCTACCACAAGTTTTAATACAGTAAATCCTATTACAATGACTACTACTATTGGTGACGGTAAAGTTACGTCTGCTAAAATTGCAGATAAAGCTGTTACTAATTCAAAACTTGCTGATGATGTTGGTACTGTATACGTTGGTACTGATACACCTACAGAAAAGCATATTAAACTATGGGTTAAAATCTAATATAGTTTTGGGCAAAATCCTATTAGGGGTTTTGCCCTTTTTTCATATAGATATAGAATATAATTCTGAGAAAGAAAAGGAGTTTTATGTGAATAAGTTTAATGAATTGACCTCTCTAGGGGGGGGGGGCTACTGCGGTAGCTTAGAATCTATAAATCAATTTGATATTATGATTTTAGATAACCTCCCAAATAAGGAGGTTGAATAATGAGCAATTTTGTAAATCTTCTAGATATTATTTATCCTGTAAACAGTATATATATCACCACCAGCACTATTTCTCCTGCAACATCTATTGGCGGTACGTGGACTCAAATTAAAGATGGCGCATGTTTGGCCGCATATGATGATATAGCAGGCTATACTGGTAGCAAGACTATTAGCGTTAAACAGATGCCAGTTCACGCACACGCTCAGTATGTTACAGCAAATTCTGGTAATCCCGATATTGTTCGTAAAGACTATAGTGCAGATTCAAGCAGTGCTGGCGCGGAAAATTATCCTCAAGGGTGCAATACTGGTAATGCTGGTGGTGGGCAGGATTATTATCCTTATTCGTATGCTTGTAAAGTGTGGATACGAACTGCTTAAAATTTAAAATCATAATATCTAAACGAAAGGATATTATGAAAAACTTAATGACTAATCACAGTTATTAGGGGGGGGGGCTATAGTAATGTAGCTTCTTCTTCAATGGCTGTTCTAGGTATGGTGATTTATCATGCCTAATTTTGTAAATCTTCTTGATATTATTTATCCAGTAGGCAGTTTGTATTTTAGTGTATCCGAAGTTTCGCCCGCAGATAGCGTGGGCGGCACATGGGAACAAATTCAAGGAGCTGTGCTTGCTGCAAGTGGCTCTGACTATTCTACCGTTGGAAATTTTGGTGGTAATAAAGCTATTACTGTTGAACAAATGCCAATGCATAAACATAATGTACATTATACTTTTGCTCCAACAACTCTTGCCTTACCAAGTAATCAGGGTAATTGGAACTGTATTGACAACAGATGGAGTTGGCAATTAGAAGGAACAAATAGTCCAATTTCAATGGCTGGAGGTGGGCAAGACTACATTCCATATCACTATTCTATAAATGTATATAAGAGAACAGCCTAAGAAGATTTTATAATATTCTTTCTATTAAATTAGAAAGGATATAAATGAGTAATTTTGTAAACTTATTGGATATTATATATCCAGTAGGCTCAATTTATCAAAGTATGAATAAAACGTCACCTGCTGATGTTATTGGTGGTACATGGACACAGATTAAGACTTTCCTCTATGGTGCTGATATTGCAAAACAAACAGGCGGAGAAGCAAAGCATACGTTAACAGTTGATGAAATGCCCTCTCACACACATGGCATTGTTGTTGCTGTTATTAACGGTGGAAATGCAGCAACAAATCGTACACTTTTTGCAACTAATTCCCCTGCGTGGAATAATGGTAATCCAGATTGGAATAATGAACCAAAGCGTACTGGTGGTGGGACAGCACACAATAACTTGCCGCCCTATACGACCTGTTTCATTTGGTATAGAACGGCTTAAATTATTTAAAGGGAATCTATATATATTATAGATTCCCTTGTTTTTTTTTATGGGCAAATTCCTAAAATCAAACATAAATTATTTTCATATTATATTAGATTATGTAGAGAAGAAGGGATATTGCCGAGAATGGATGCTTTGTCGCAACTAGTATCGCAATACTCTTTCGGGGCTATCGTTGTGCTAGTTGTGACTTTAGCTGTCGCTTTTAAATTTTTAAGTGAGCTATTGGAATATTTGTATGATAAATTAAAAAAGTATTTCAACTATCAGACACTTAAAGATATAAAGCACTCTGAGATTATGAAAAGTATTGCTTCGTTGCAAGCAGACATTAAAAAACTTAGCCAAGAAATTAGCAACCAATCGAATGATATTAAAACACTCCAAGAGCATGAAAAACTTACTCTTGAAAGATTGCAGGAAAATTCTCGCAGCTATATCATTGACAAGCATCACTATTTTTGCTATGAAATCAAGGCTATTGATGACCTTAATCTAGAATCCTTAGAGCGTAGATATTTATATTATAAAGCAGCAGGCGGCAACTCATTCATTGATGGCTTAATGGAAGAGATACGCGAGCTACCGAGAATCAATCTTTCCAATCCACAATTTATTGTAAGCCAAAAGAACAACGAAAGGAGTGAATAAATGAGTCAGGAATTGAAAACAGTTACAGTCAATTTAAAGTCTCTTGACCAAGATATTAAAGACCCTATTGTAGCTGGTGGCGCGGATGCAAACGGTCGTACTTTTAGAATTATTTTTGACCAAGAAGCTGCTGCTCAAATTACTCCTGAGACTAAAGTATATCTGAGCTGGTTCCATCGCCAAAAGAAGATTAAGGGATATAATGTCTTTACGCAGACAAATGATGACCCGATTATCTGGGAAATCAAATGGCCGCAAGCTATGTTGCTCGAAGGCGATGTTCTATGCTGCATTGAGTTAGTAGACAGCGTTTCAATTGCTCAATCTACAAACTTCATCGTACACGTTTTATCAGACCCAAATGACGGTTCTTCTTTTGTAGTTTCTGATGATTTCACGCTATTTCAGAATGCAGTTATTCGTCTAAATTGCATTGGTGACCAAATGAAAAAGCAGATGGTTGCCCAGAAAATTGAATTTGAAGACATGCTGCTTGAGTTTAGCAAGGTAAAAGTCGATGCAAAAGAAGCGGTAGATACAGCTAATGCGGCTGCTAACAAGGCAGACGATGCGGCAAAAAAGGCTACCGAAGCTATGGAACGTGTTGAGCAAATTGGCAATAAAGCCGATGCAGCTCTAGAAGAAGCTAAGAAATCTTTAGCAATTGTCGATGCCCGCATTGATTCAAAACTAGATGCTGATAAGTGCGGCATTACGTTTACAGATGATATTCCTACAATTAAAGAATATATTGATAGAAATATTCAAACTCCGCATCTTGAAATGGTAGACTTCGATAAACTTGTAGGGGAGGGTAATTAAATGGCTTATACTAACCTCTACACTGTTAGCGCGAAGAATCTTTCAAAACTTCCCGTGCGTGACGGCAATATTATTTTTGTAACGGACAGCGGCACAGTTTGTCTAGATTTCAATGGCGGTCGCTATCCATTCAAGACAATTCAAACATTTGCCACAGAAGAAGACAGAATCAAATATACTGCCGTCATTGAAGGATATTATTACGTTACTTCTACAAATGTCATGTGGAGTTTTTCTAATGGCTCTTGGCAGCAAATGACTCCAGATAATTTAGAGCCTATCGTATTTGCTACGGATGTTCTAGATTTTCCAAAAGAAGGGAATCCAAAGACACTATATGTTGCCGACAAAGCTACTTATAAATGGTCTGCGGCCACAAAAGAATATATTATGGTTTCAAATCTAACTGAATGGAATCAGTTGGAATCTTAATTGGTTACATGCGCAAATGCGCTTATCATATATGTATTGCAATATGTAAAAGAAAGGATATTAC
>UMHC01000633.1_pt1 | contig 11458 bp, 10 predicted proteins | sample 1965381 | NCBI WGS metagenome assembly UMHC01 (sample SAMEA4836083, study PRJEB28245) | human gut metagenome | biome: gut microbiome; material: fecal sample | place: Denmark | collected 2008 | reverse complement strand
ATGACAGAGCTGATGGTGTCCGCCGTCTCCCGCCGCATCCGCTGGGTGGCAGGGGTGCCTGACCTAAACAAGAATTCTCCTGTTGTGCATTTCTGTTGGGGTCAAATTATTACTGCTAAAATATGATGCCCGGAACCAGTGTGTTTAGAGCAAGCAAACAAACGATTTTATCACGCCTGAAGAGGTTAGGAGATATCCATTGTCTCTTTATGATGACTCGGTTATTATTCATTGTTTGAAATCAATTCTGACAGATTCTTGTCAAATGATCGTCATTAGCCTTTTGTCCAGGGATAATCTAGGATTCGCTTTTTCAATGCTGTTGCGGCATAGGATTGGTATGTGACCGGATTCTGTACAAGGTAAGTATTGGTATAGGGTAATTCTTCGAAAATATTGATCACAAAAATAGATCCAGCTTCAATCGATTTTTCTGTAACGCAATCCATAATCAATCCAATACCCAAATTATGCTCAACCAAAGCCAGCACATGAATTCCTATATTGATGCTGATATCAGTATCATAATCTGAATCGTTCGTGGTGTACCATAACTCACGATTTTCAGAAGAGATACCCCGCTTTAATCCGACCTGAGGGTATGCATCCAACTCTCTGAGTGAAACCCTTTTTCCCTTTAACTCGGAAAACGCAGTCCCTGCGCATAAATGCATGTGATTAGTTTGAAGAAGAGTATGCGTAAAGTTTTTATCAATAGGATGCGGATAAGACAAAAGGGCGAAATCAAGCAGAGATGTGGATAACCTGTCACGGATGTCAAACGTAGAAGAGGCATCAATATTGACTTTAATGCCAGTGTGCTCCCGATGAAAGTCTTCAATGATATCGAGCAATGGGCCATATAGGCATAGCGGGCTACATCCGATATTGATGGTGCCTGTTTTTAGATGGGCATCTGCATTTAGCCGGGCTTCAGCAGAACTGATCCGCTCATATGGAAGAATGATGTCGTTGTATAAACGTTGCCCCTCAGGGGTGAGTTCAACTCCATATCGCCTCCGTTCAAAGAGCTTACAGCCGAGTTGCTTCTCAAGCTGTTGGATAGAACGGCTCGTGACCGACTGGCTTAGGTAAAGCGCTTCACCGGCCTTGGAAATATTTTTGAGTTGTGCGACCATGCAGAAGACCCGATATAAATCCAGATTGACGCTCACCGATAGTCCCCCTCTGTGCTATGTGATTTGTGCATACCTGACGCAATGTACAACATTTTACTTATTATAGTGCCGATATTATACTAAAGATACAAAGAAATGTCAAATATCTCGGCGCTCTCTGCAGGCCAGCGGAAGATGGTGAGTTGACATTTCGACGTGAATGCATTCACTGGAAGTAGAAACTTTGAAAGACAACTAAAATAGGGAGGCAATTCTATTGAGCAAGGAAGTTTTGGAAGGCGTAAAAATTTTGGATCTGTCTGCAGTAATTGCCGGCCCCTCGTCTACCGCGTTTTTGGCAGAGTTCGGCGCGGATGTGATCAGGGTCGAGAATCCTTCCGGGAAAGACATCGGACGGACCACACCTATGGTGGATGGCGTCGGGCTGGGGGCCAAAACACTGAACCGCAATAAACGTTGCATGGCGCTCGACCTCCACAAGGAAGAGGCGCAGAAAATTGTCCATAAGCTGGTTAAGTGGGCTGATGTTGTGGTCGTGAATTTCCGCCCCAACGCATTAAAAAAATTCCACATTGATTATGACGACCTGATCGCAATAAACCCGCAGCTGGTTTATGTCCACTTCAGCGCGTATGGCCGTACTGGACCTTATCGGGACAAGCCCGGTTATGCCCGTGTGGCAGAAGCGTTCTCTGGCCTGACCTACATTACCGGCGAGAAGGACGGCCCACCCATGTTGACCGGCAGCTGGATCGTAGACGGTTTGGGCGGCATCTATACAGCTTATTCGATCATGTTGGCCCTGTATCACAAAGAGCGTACTGGGGAGGGGCAGCTGGTGGATCTGGGACTTTATGAGCCCTTATTCCGGATTCTGGATGAGTTGCCTATGGTCTATTCTGCCAGCGGTTATGTCAAAGGACGCTTTGGCAATATGCATGCGTTCCTGGTACCCAATAACATCTACAAGTGTAAGGACGGCAATTGGATGGTAATGCCGCTCAACGGCCAGATGTTTGACCGCGCACTCCGGGCAATGCACAGAGAGGATCTGATGGAGGATGAACGATTCCAGACGAATGAGGCACGTGTGGCCAATCGGGAGTTGGTAGACTCTCTGATCGCTGATTGGGTGGCATCGTTCAACCGTGAGGAATTGGACGCGATTCTTAACGAATATGAAATCGCCCATGGACCAGTGAACTCCGCCAAGGACATCTGTGAGGACGAACACATTTTGGCCAGAGGCTCTGTTATCAGGGTCTATGATGAGGATCTGGGGCGTGAGATCTTGGAGCCGGGTGTTGTTCCCAAGCTTTCTAAGACCCCCGGGCGGCGCAAGTGGAGTGGCCGCCATTTGGGTGCCGACAATGAGAGTATTATTGTCGATATGCTGGGCTACACCAAAGATGAGTTTGACGCACTGAAAGAGAAAGGCGTTTGGTAAGTCGCAGGTCGGACCGATGAGTCGAAAGGCCGTATCGCAATCACGTATTTTTGATGCGCTGCGAACGGCTTGTGGCTAGGTTAGCAGTAGAGAAACACAGTTTGAATATTTTTTCAAAATAAGGGAAGAAAAAGTGCGTAATTCGTCCCTTGTATTTTTGCACACTTTTCCCCCTAAAGGCGTGAATATTTATTCTATAATCGTTGGTTCTTATGCGAAGAGGAGGAAATATCTCATGACCCTGCAAAAAAAGAAAACCGTCAGTGTATCGTACATCATAAGAGTCATCATTGCGGTGGCGTTGATGTTTGGCTTTGGACTGCTCCCGCCTATCCCCGGTCTGGAAAAGCTAGGGATGCAGATCCTCGGCATTTTCCTCGGCCTGATCTTCTCATGGATCTGCATCGGTTTCACCTGGCCCAGTCTGCTGGCCGTTTTGGCACTCTATACCTCGGGATATACGACGATCCCTGCTGCGATAGCCTCCGGTTTTGGCGCGGATCTGACGATCTTCGTCATGCTGATCCTGATCTATACCCGGTTTTTGTTTAAGACGGGCCTGTGTGATCGTCTTTCCTATTGGATCTTGAGCCGAAAGTTTGCAACCAGAAGTCCCTGGCTGCTGATCACAGCTATTTTCATCGTCGCTTGGCTGCTTTCCGCGCTCTCTTATGTGTATCCAGCCATCTATCTTTGCTGGGAGATCTTCTATAAGATCAGTGACGATCTTGGCTATGAGAAGAAGGATAAATTTGTCCAGACCATGGTGTTTGGCATCGGCCTTGCAGCCATGGCCGGTTATGTGGCATTGCCTACCAAGGCCATCCAGATCGCCATCATGGGTGCCCTTTCCACTGTGACGGAAGGTGCAATGGCGATTTCCTTTGGCCACTATATCCTGTTTATGGTGCCCATTTCCCTGCTGTGCATTGCCGTTTGGATGGTCATTATGAAGTTTATGCTGAAGCCCGACGTCAGCAAAGTGGCAAAGATCGACAAGGATTATTTTGCAACGCATCGTGATGAAAAGTTTAATAAAAAGGAAAAGATCGCTTTTGCTTCCGTAATCCTGCTTATCATCCTGCTGTGTCTGCCCAGCGTTCTGCCCCAGGGTACCACCATCTACAGCTTTTTCAATGGCCTGGGTATGAATGGCTGCCTGTTTATTGTTTTGGTTCTCCTGCTAGTGGGCACATATGAAGGCAAGCCCATTATGAACTTTGACGAGGTCGCAAACTCCGGAGGCATGAACTGGAATGTGATCCTCATGTTTGCTGGCTTGAATCCCATCATTGCCGCCGTCAAAGATGAGAGCGTCGGTATCGTCAACTTGGTCACTAAGACGCTCAACCCCGTTCTGGAGGCAATGGGTCCCACCGCCTTTATTATCTTCTCCCTGGTGATCACCTATGTCCTGACCCAGTTCTTCGCGAACCTGACGGTTTCCGGCGTATTGTGTCCCATCATCCTCACCTTGGGCATGTCTCTCGGCGTAAACATTTATATGCTGGCACTACTGATGTGCTTCACTGCGAACTGGGCCATGCTGACACCAGCCGGTTCGGCAACTATGGGTACGATTTTTGCTAACGAGCGCATTGACAGCAAAAACGGATATTTCTATGGTGTTCTCTCTTTTATTTTCCCCGGTATTGTGATCCTACCGCTGAGTCTGCTCTTCGGCATGATCCTTCTGTAATTTAAGTTCGAGCACGTCGATAGGGGAGGTGTGGATACCTCGTGGCCACACCTCCCCTACCATAAAAAAGCTGTTTGGAGCTTATTTTGCTTTTTGTAGAGTCGGGTGCTGCACACGGGGAAGAGGACAGATCGAGGTGTCAAAATGGAATACAAAACGTTATCCGTACAAAAGAACGATCATATCGCTGTGATAACATTCCAAAACCCGGCCATGTTGAATGCGCTGACCCCTGCGTTCCTGGAGGAATATGGGCATCTTCTGGACGAACTTCAACGTGTGCCGGATATCAGCGTTGTTATTGTTACCGGGGAGGGGAAAGCGTTTATTGCAGGGGCCGATATTTCTGCGATGGTTTCCATGGGACCTGTTTCTGCTGCAAACTATGCGGATCAAACGTCCAGACTATACCACCATATGGAGACGAGTGATAAAATTTTTATAGCGGCCATTAATGGCTATACCCTTGGCGGTGGCTGTGAATTTGCACTGGCTTGTGATCTTCGTATTGCATCCAGTAAGGCGAAATTTGGCTTTCCGGAGGTAAGTCTTGGGATTTTCCCAGGAGCTGGCGGGACACAGCGCCTTCCCAGGCTGATCGGTATGGCGAAAGCAAAGGAACTTGTCTATACAGGAGAAACCATCACCGCCGACGAAGCACTTCACACGGGGCTGGTCAGTTGTGTGGTAGCCCCAGAGGAGTTGCTGAATAAGGCCAACGACATAGCGAAGCGAATCTTGTCCAACAGCCGGTACGCCGTCAGCATGAGCAAGAAAGCGTTTTATCAAGGAGCGCAGATGACATTGCCTTCTGCGACCGAGTTGGAGAAGGATCTGTTTTCACTCTGTTTTGACTATCCGGATCAGAAAGAAGGCATGGCAGCCTTTCAGGAAAAACGGAAACCGCACTTTCAATAAGGAGAGGAGGAGATCTGCATGAACTATACGATCGAAGAATTAAAGATCGGACAGACTAGCAGTTTCTCTAAGACAATCACAGAAACGGATGTGTACCTGTTTGCCGGAATAACGGGCGACTTCAATCCAGCGCATATCAACGCCCAATATGCGGCCAATACGCAGTTTAAAGAACGGATCGCCCATGGTATGCTCTCCGCCAGCCTGATTTCTACCATTCTGGGCACGAGCCTGCCTGGTAAGGGAACGATATATCTAGGACAGCAGGTCAAGTTTTTGTCCCCCGTGCGTCTCGGAGACACGATCACCGTAACGGTGAAAGTCAAAGAATTGGTCAAGGAAAAGAACCGCGTCATTTTGCACACCTTCTGCGCAAATCAGGAAGGGGACTTAGTGGTAGACGGAGAGGCAACTGTGTTGGCGCCGATCACAAAATGTGACTAGGAGGACAAAAGGCATATGATGAGTAAAGACGTTGTGATCATCGATGGGATGCGGACTGCATTTGGCCGCCGTGGAGGTACATTGAAGGACTTTTTGCCGACGGATCTGGCCGCGCTGACGATAAAGGGCCTTGTACAGAAAACGGGGATCTTGGAGCGCGGGACAGTAGACAGCCTTTTTTGCGGAAGCGCTTTCGGGGACCTTTGTGCAGCCGGCCCAGCCCGGTATGCTGCACTGGAAGCTGGCCTGCCCGTAGAGACGTCCGCGTCCTATATCGAAATGCAGTGCGGTTCTGCCATTGACTGCATTAATCACGCTGCGTGGAAGATTATGGCTGGTGCAGCCGATGTGGTGATCGCAGGCGGCATGGAATCTCACAGCCAGGTCTACGCCAAGTTTTCCACTTGCGCCCCTCCTTATAAGGGCATCCTACCGCAGCCAGCGAGACAACGTTTCGCCCCGTCCCCGGAGCAGGATATTTCTATGCTGGAGATATCAGACGGCATGGCAAAAAAGTGGGGGATCAGCCGCGAGACGTGCGATGAATTCGCGTTGCAGTCTCAACAGAGGGCTGCCGCCGCGATCCAAAAGGGCTATTTCAAGGACGAGATCGTTCCCATTACAGTGAAAGGCGGGAAAAACCAACCGGATATCATATTTGCGGAAGACGAGCACGTTCGGCCACAGACCACGATGGAGGGCCTTGCGCGTCTGCCGGCCGTTCTGGGCGCAGAAGGGGTCACGACGGCAGGCAACGCATCCGGCATGAATGACGGTGCTGCGTTTGTCCTGATGACAACAGCTGAAAAGGCAAAGGAGATGGGATACGAGCCATATGCCCGTTGGGTTGGGGGTGCTGACTATGGTGTGGAGCCCAGATATATGGGGATAGGTCCTGCATTTTCCAACCTGATTGCACTCAAACGTGCTGGCCTGGCGTTAAAAGATTTGGATGTGATAGAGTGTAACGAAGCTTTTGCTGCCCAGAATTTGTCTGTCATCAAGGAGATGGAGTCTCAGACAGGCATTTCCATTGATCAAAGCAAGTGGAACCCCAACGGTGGCGCCATTGCATTTGGGCATCCCAACGGTGCGTCGGGTGCAAGGATCTGCCTGTTCGCGATGAAGGAACTGGAGCGGACCGGTGGACGATACGGTCTGTTTTCGTCCTGCTGCGGCGGCGGACACGGTGTGACAACGCTGCTGGAAAACTTAAGACGATAAGAAAAGAGGGATACGAAATGAAAAGATCCGCCATTATCGGTGCCGGTATGATGGGGCGTGAAATCGCCATCGTATATGCAAAAGCGGGTTATCAGGTCGCTCTTGTGGATGCGACCATGGAGCTGGCCCAGGGCGCGAAAGAAAAAATCGGGGAGATCTTGGACCGAGATATCAAGAAAGGCAGAATGGAAGAAAGCCGCAAGGCGGAGATCCTTGCCGGAATCACGCCGGTCAGCGACCGGAAGCAGCTGGCCGACTATGACTTTATCACAGAGGCTGTTCCGGAGAATTTTGAACTGAAGGAGAGTATATTCAAGGAGTTGGACGGGATCTGCAAGCCTGAAACGATCTTCCTGTCGAATACATCCACGATTTCGATCACTAAGCTCTCCCAGGCAGTCAGTCAGGCCCGGAAGTGCAGATTCCTGGGCACACACTATTTTTCCCCCGCCTCGGTGATGAAGCTCGTGGAGGTCATTCCCGGACATCTGAGCGACGACGATGTCGTAGCGAAAGTGGCGACCATGATGGGTGAGTTGGGAAAAGAGACGGTCATCGTAAAGGATGTGCCCGGTTTTGTGGTCAACCGGATCTACCATGTGATCATGATCGAGGCCCTCAAATTGCTGGAAGAGGGAGTTGCGTCTGTTGAGGATATTGACAGGGCCTGTAAGTTCGGAATGGGGCATGCTGTCGGCCCCTTTGAACTCTACGACAACACCTCCTTGGACCTTAACCTGACGGTTCAAACGGAGCTGTTTGAAAACTATGGCGAACGGTTCCGCCCAGGAAATCTTCTCCGGAAAAAAGTAAACGCGGGACAACTGGGACGAAAAGTTGGGGAGGGATTCTATGTATGGACCAATAATAAGAAGTCCGGTGTAGCGAAGTGATCGAAAGGTTACGGTAATTCTATTTTTATCGGAACAGAAGATTTGCCGGGCGATTTGCTGTCACACGGCGGCAGAGTTAAGCGATCAAGGCATGTTTTCTCGACAGACACAGGCCCGGGCGGGGATCCCCGTCCGGGCCTGCGCTTTTTCTGCCTGATTATTACATCGCCTGGTCGATGACGCTGCCGATGGTGTCCGCCGCGTCCCGTCGCATCCTCTGAGTGGCGTGGGTGTAAGTGTCCAGGGTGAAACCGGCGGAGTAGTGGCCTAAAGTATTGGACAGGGTCTTTACATCCACCCCATTTTGCAGGGAGAGAGTTGCAAAAGTGTGCCAATACTCTATAATAAGGATAAAACGGAAAATCCTCACAAATCGAAGGGTTTCTATCTTGCCTGAGGGAAAAAGTGAGCAAAAAATCGACAATTTTCAGCAGGAAGAAATCTGACACTTTTTGTAAAACCAAAGAAAACTGTGTCGAAATTTGTCGCATTGGTATGCCTGAGGTCGTGGAATCGGATATGCCCGATGCCGGCGGCATCTAAGATCTTCTCATGGATGTGCCGGAAGGCGTCCGGGTCGTACATGGTGCCGGTCTTGGGGGAGGAGAACAGGTAGGGGCTGTCCGGATGTTTTTCATGCTCCAGGATTAGCAGATCCACCGCCTGCTTTGGGATGGGGATGGTGCGGATGGAGTTAGGGGTTTTGGGTTGGCTCACCTTCAGCTGGCCGTTGACCCGGTTCACCTGCTTGGTCACGGAGATGGTCTGTTTTTCAATGTCCAGGTCCGTCCACAGCAGGGCCAATAACTCTCCCCTCCGTAATCCGCTGGTGAGTTCCAGGTAAAAGGCGGGGAGGAGGCCCCGTTTCCCGGCTTCCCGAAGGTAGTCCCCAATCTGCTCAGGCAGGAGCACCTTCATCTCCTTCTTCTCTATCTTGGGCAGCTTGCAGCCCTCAGAAGGGTTTATTTGGATGAGCCGTTCCCGCACTGCCTGGTCTAAAGCCGTGTGGAGCAGGGAGTGGACGCCTCGGATGAAGCGGTTGCTCAGCCCCTTGTCCTTCAGCTGGATGTGCTCATACCGCTGGACCCGGCCGGAGGTCTTTAGCTTGTTGTAGAAGCGCTGGATCTGCAAGGTGGTCAGCTTGTCCAGCTTGATACTGCCGATACCTGGGACGATATGCTTCTCGATATAGTTGTTGTAGTAATAGGCGGTCTGCTCCCGGATGTTGGGCTTGGAGTAGGTGTCGAACCACAGCCGCACCCACTCTGCCACCGTGTACTTGCCGATCCGGGTGATGTCGACATGTTGGTTTTCCTCGATGGCCTTTTGCAGCTTTTCTTTGCACTCCTTCTGGGTCTTGGCCAGGACGTTTTTCGTGATAGCCTTGCCCGTCTCCAGGTCCCGGCCAGCCGTGTATCACCCCTCCCATCGCCCGTCCTTCCGCTTGCGGATGCTGCCCTCGCCGTTGGCTCTGCGCTTTGCCATGGTCAGTCCTCCCCGTAAATGTCAACCAGGCAGCCGTCATCGCCGCCCAGCAGACCCTCGACGGCCAGCCGCATCCCCAGCCGGAAGCCCAGGATGAAGTTCTCCAGGGCGATGGGGCTGCCAGCTTCGTTCTCCGCATCTGTCATCCTATGGAGCAGGGCTTTCCCTTCGTCATCCAGTTTGGCGGCCAGGCGTTCCTCGCACTGCTCTGCCTCGTCCAGTACCCACTGGAGCGGCGTGCCCGACTTGATTCGCTTGTCGCATGGGGTAATGTTGCCATAGTAGAGGTCCTCTAGGGTATCTCTCATAGTTCACTCCTCCTTTAGCACAACACATACCAGGAAAGCCGGCACCAAAGGTGGACGAATTGATAACTTTTTCTCTGCGGCTGGAGATGTATTCTTTGTTTATTGCGACGCAAGATTTGAGCTGCCTGGTCGGCTCGCCCCTTATCTTTGATAACAGCGTTCACTTTTCTTGACGCTGAGTGGCATGGGAGAGCCTGTGGTCAAGGGACAAACGAACCCCCGGTGAAAATAATCCGGCAGTAAAGCCGGAACATTTCCACCGGGGGCAGTTGGGTGGCCAGCGATTTTCTCCAAATCTTCTTGGGATGGGGACGGCATCATCTTGAGCCGACGGTAAAATGTTGGAGGTAGCAGCAGGGCGTTTTCCTTCTGACATTCGGTCCACAGGCCGGGAAGTGGGTGCGGGCTTCTGCCCGCAAAAAATGCGTTTGGCGCCGCTTGCGGCAAGCCAAACGCTCTGCTTGCCCCACCCAAGGGGTGGGAAACCGTCGCCGCATCCTTGGGAGGTGAATTGAAGGCTATCCGTACTGCGGGGAGAGGTAGTGTTTGGTTTTTTCTGCGCTTTTTTCGACCACTCTATTTTCGCTGAGATGGGCGTCGATTTCTGCCTGCCCATCAGCGCAAAACTCGTCTGATTTGCTGTGAGCCGCCTCCCTCTGCCGGCCTATGAGGTGGCCGTCATAGATCAACCACACAGCCGCAACACGGTGCTCTTGGGCCCTTGTGGGTACACGGATGCTTCCCCTGTCGCCCAAAGTCCACACAGCGGTCTGCAGGACCAAACAGGGTAGGGAAATGTTGCCGGCTTGGCTAGTCTAAATGATGACTGCTTTTCATTGTTAACGGCGATGCAATTGAATAGGAAGAAATATTTTTATTGTGGACATTTGTTTTCGGACTAAACTAGAAAGTAGAGGGAGCGCCTGTTTGCTAAATGTACTGCTCAAACCTGCCTGAGGGCTAGGTGGCCATTTCAGAAGATGGTGGTGTCGTAGTGGTAAACTGGGCATTGTGCTGGCTATTTGTGCTTTCTTTAATATACAGTGGCCGAAATAGTTGTCACCCCATGAAAATAGACAGCACCGTAGTAACCGCAGTTACAATCAATGGAATAATGATTGCACACCCTACGATTTCCAGATAGACATCTTTATGGGTCAAACCAAGAAAATTCATTGTTGCATTCAAATTTCCATTGTGGGGCATAGAATCAAAAGTTGTTGCGGAAATCATAGTTAATCTGTGTACTAAACCAGGATTTGCCCCCATTTGGATTGCTGTTTGTCCAACGGTGTTTGCGGTCATTGTCACGCCAGATACAGGGTCTGCGCTAATAAACGCAAATAAGGCAGTTCCCACAACCACCAATAGGTAAGGGTTCATTTTAAGCCCACCGACTACATCCATCAATGCGCTGTATGCAGATGTATAAGTGACAATAGTTGCATAACCGACAACAACGCACGTTTGCACTAGGGGTACTACAGACGTGAGTGCGGCTTTATTGATCACGCCGATCTTATCTGAAATTCTGGACCAGTTCATAACGCAACAAACGACGATTCCGCATATTTGCGCTAGTGTACAGGCTGGGTAGGACGACATCCCAAGTCCCAGCTGAAAAATCATACACAGGGCGATGATCAGAACCAGGGGGATGAGCGACAACCAGAAATTCGGGAGTTGCTCCATAGAACGCTTTGCCATTTCGCTGCCGCCCAGTTTCTCTTCCATCTCTGTTTCAGTATAGCCGATGCCTTTTTTGCGGTAGTAACGCATCAAAAAGTTGAGGTAGATGATATTGAGCAAGGCGCCTAAAAGGCAAGCGACAATTCCAATGCTTGTTCCGGCGTAAGTGTTTGTCCCAAATGCGGCGGTTAAGAGAAGGTTCGTGCTGCCTG
>UMHC01058434.1_pt1 | contig 11463 bp, 9 predicted proteins | sample 1965381 | NCBI WGS metagenome assembly UMHC01 (sample SAMEA4836083, study PRJEB28245) | human gut metagenome | biome: gut microbiome; material: fecal sample | place: Denmark | collected 2008 | reverse complement strand
GGAATATTTTTCCGGGCGGCCTTTCGTTTTGGGGACCGAGGGGAAGCCCCCCACAAGGATGGAGCATTTCGCTCATGAAATGCTCTGCGGAGTTGAACAGGGCGAGACCCGGCCGCGCCATCGGAGCAGCCGCAATTGACTTGCGGCGTCAAGCTCCGATGGCGGCGTGAAGCCTGCGTGCCGGAACACAGGGACCTGACTGGACGTTCCAGAAGAACAGTCTGAGGCTAACGCTTCATGCTGATGACTGTCTCAAGCATGGTGTCGGTGGTGGTGATCAGCTTGCTGTTGGACTGGAAACCGCGCTGAGTGGTGATCATCTGCACGAATTCCGTTGACATGTCCACGTTGGACTGTTCCAGCGAGTAGCTGTTGATGGTGCCGAGTCCGGCCACCCCCGCCGCGCCGGACTTGGGTTCGCCAGAGGCGCGGGTCTGGCTGAACAGGTTGTTGCCTTCACGGCGCAGCCCCTGCTGGCAGGTGAAGTCATACATGCAGACCTGGGCCAGGGGCAGGGTGACGCCGTTGGAGTACACGCCGTATAGAATGCCGTTCGCGTCGACGTTGTAGCTGGTAAGATCGCCGTAGCCGTAGCCGTCCTGCGCCTGGTTGGCGGTGAAGGAACTGTTCAGGCTGGTGCAGGCGGAGGATTCCAGCACAATGGGCTTGTTGAATTCCGCTACATGGTTGGCATTGGCCGGAGTGGCCGCCACCATGACGGAGGTGTCCTTGGGAGTCATTGAGGCGAGTTTCTCTCCAACCAGGTCTTTCATGACCACATTCTTGGTGCCCTGCGGCGTATCCCAGTTGGCGGTGAAGAGATTCAGTGCGTTTGTTTCCTCCGTGGAGCCGGGTGTATACGGGGTGCCGTCGGCCTGATAGAACTTCTTGTCGGTAATATTGAAGTACACCGTATCGGGCGGAAGCGGCTGGGCCACGCCCCCCGCATCGTTATAAGTGCCGAGAGCGCCGCTGGTGACGGGGATATTGCCGTACATGGACTGGATAGCGCTGAGAAGTGCGGCGTCACCTGCGGCGGTGCCGGGCGTTCCGTAGTCCACCCCCTTGAATTTCCATTGATAGTGGTTGCGGTCATCCCACGGAGCCTTGGGATCGTAGTCGGGGTTGATCTCGTAGTATTCCGGAGACTTGCCCGCGCCGTTCTGCGCATAGGGCGTGACGGCAAGGGAGCCGAGAGATGCGGTGTTTTCCCACGGCGCGTCGAAATTCCCCACCTTGACGCCGAAGTTCAGTTCAATCCCGTAGCGTTCGCCATTGGTGGAACCGGAGGTCTGCGCATCAAGCACGCCGGAGAAGTTGGCCACCACAATGGGGTAGCCGTTGCTGGAAATTTCCGCCGGATACCAGTTGTTGAGATCCGTGGGGTCGAGGTTGATCACCTGCAGCGAGTTCAGCGGATTGGTGGGGTCAGGTACTTCCGTGAAGCTGTTGGGATTGGTATCCGGGCTCTGGGAACCGCCCCAGGTATAGCAGCTCTGGTTGGTCATGCGGCCGGCCGCGTCAAAGGTGATGGTGCCGGAGGCAAGCACGCCGCCCATTTTCGTCTCGTTCACATTGCGGAGTTCTCCCGCGGCGTCATCCCAATACTGGCGCTGATCCTCGGCGGGATCCATGGTGACGATGTATTCCCACATGGAGTTGTTGCCCAGCCCCTCCACGTCGTCCTTGTCCACCTTGTCGTAGTAGATGGAGACGGTGTGCTTGCTGCCCGCCTCGTCGTACACGGTGAGCGTGGTGGAAGAGGCGTAGGAACTGGAGGCGATGTACGGCGTGTTTTCGCTGCCCTGCGGCTGCGTGCCGTTCCACGCTTCCATCAGGGAGGCGAAGGGGTTGGTGTTGGAGCGGGCGTGATCCGAAGAGGCTGAGGGCAGATTGACCTTGAAGGTCATGTTGGTTGTCTGCTGCGGGAACACCGTCCAGGTATCCAGCTTGATATCGGTGGGCGTGCCGGAACCGATGATGTCCGAGGTATCCTGGCTGGTCACGGAATCGGGGTTCAGACCGCCGGAGGCGCGGGAGATGCCGCCCGTGTTGTCCACCATCCAGCCCTGCAGGGCATAACCGTTGGGGTCCACCAGATAACCTTCGCTGTTGAAGGAGAAGTTGCCCGCGCGGGTGTAGAAGCCCTGATCCTTGCCGATCTTGTTGACCTTGAAGAAGCCGGAGCCGGAAATGGCGAGGTCCGTGGCGTTGGTGGTGGTTTCAAAGGACCCCTGGGCGAAGTTGCCCATGATCGCCCCTACCTTGACGCCGCGCCCGATCTGGCCTGTTCCGGCGGAAGTATAGGTATTCGCGTACACGAAGTCCGCAAAGTCCATACGCTGGCCGCGGAAGCCCACGGTACTCACGTTGGCGAGGTTGTTGCCCACCACGTTCATCTTTTCCCCGTGGGCGAGAAGACCGGATACACCTGTCCACATGCTGGCGCTGAGGCTCATGATTTTTCTCCTTCAATCCTTGCGTTTGTCTTGAGGCCGTCCCCTCAGACGGCCGGATCTCCCGACTGGGAGGGCGGGAATATTTTTCCCGCCGGAAAAACCGGTTATCAGTTCACGTCTTCAGGCACACATTCGATGGCAACCATATTGTTGTCCGCATCGATGCCGAAGAACTGGGCGCGGTACTGACCGTCTTCCACGCCATTGCCTTCGGAATCCTTGGCGTCCCATTCATATTCAAAGGTGCCTTCCGAATGAACGCCGAGATCCGAGTTCTTGTACACTTCCTCGCCCCTGGCGTCGGTAATGGTCACGCTGCATCCGCGGATTTCCTGCGGAACATAATAACGGACCACTGTGGCCTTGCCGTCCGTGACGTTGATGACGTCGGGGCCGGTCAGTTCTTCCGTGGCCTCGTCCGCCGCGACAACTTCGCGGATGTTGTCCAGCGTGGCGGTGCGGCCGTCTTCCAGACGCACATACTGGACGCCGTTGTAATTGGACACGCCGTTGACCACGCCGGAAACCTGGGTATCCACAAAGGTGGTTTTGCCCGCCTCGGTCTTGGCCACAAAGCTCACTGTGTACACGCCCTTGTTCACAAAGCTGCCCATGGAGTTCTTGCCGTCCCACTTGAAGGTATTGATGGAACCGGCCGTAGAGGCGCCGAGATCGTAGGTGTTGACCAGTGAACCCGAGGAATCGAGGATGTTCACCGTGACGGAGGCCGCGTCTTCGCCGGTGGCCCAGTCCACGGTGGAGGCCTTGCCGCCGGTGCCCGTGGAGTTCGGCTCCCAGGAAATGCCGTAGCCGCGCGCGGACACCGTCTTGCCGATGTAGTTGGCCGCCCCGATAACTGTCTGCTGCTGCTGCAGGGAGAGCAGATTCTCCAGATTCTCGTTCATCTGCATGTTCTGCTCAAGGCTGGAGAACTGGGCGAGCTGGGCGATGAATTCCTTGTCTTCCATGGGGTTCAGCGGGTCCTGATACTGGAACTGGGTGACCAGGAGCTGAAGAAACTCTTCCTTGCCCAGATCCGAGCCGCCGGTGGAGCTGGAAATTGCGCTGCCGAGAGCGTTGCTGTATGCGGAGTCAAGAGCGGAAGTGGTTGACATGGTATCCTCGGTGAAGTTTCAGAATGCGTCAGGCCACGAGATGCAGCCCCCGGGCGGAAGCATTTGCCGCTTCACGTCCGTTGCCGTCCACTCCATGCATACCGCGTGCCAAAACATTTTCCGGCTCGGAGCCGAGGCGGCTGAGATTGCGCAACTGCTCAAGAATACTTGCTCTTTCCGCAAGATCGCGGGAGGCATTGTGCTGCTGCGCACCCTGCCAGTTTTGCCCGCCCTGATCCGCAAGCTGGGTCTGGACTTCCACCTTGTCCACCTTGAAGCCCTGATTTTCCAGTTCCGCACGAATCTGATCCACCTGCTGATTGATGAGGGCGGCAGTTTCCTCCTTCTCAGGCCGGATCACGGCGCTGACTTCGCCCTGGCGATTGGTGGCGAGAGCTATGGTCATGGCGCCGAGTTCCACGGGATTGAGCTTGACTTCAAGACGCTGTACCCCGTTCCGGGAAGAACTGAGAATAGCCTGTTCAATCTGGTTCAGCGTCTGGGAAGGAAGGGTGGAGGGCAGACTGCCGGTCTTGCCTGCCTGCGCGGCGGAATCGGCTCCCTGCGGCATGGCGGCGAACATTCCGCCGGAAATGCCGGAGGGCGAACCTGTGGAGAAGGATGCCGTCGCGCGTGATGCGTTCCGGTTTTCCGCGCCGGTCATGGCTGCGGAAAGATTCCGTCCGCGTTCCCGTCCGCCCGCGTCGCGTCCGAGACGTTCGTCATCGCGCAACTGCCCCCAGGCCATGGCATCCCTGTGGGAGGCGGTCTGTTCCTGCTGCTGCCGGACATCCCGTCCGGCTTCAAGATGCGCTTCGGCATCGGCTCTGGTCTGCGCCGTATCGCGCAGGGCTGCCGCGCGGGTCTGCTTGTCCTGCGCGATCTGATCTTCGCGTCCGGGAGCAGCCTGCGTGGCGGTATCCCTGATCAGAATGCGGGAACGGGATACCGCCTGATCCTCGCGCATTCCGGCCATGCGTTCCAGTTCTTCACGGCGCCGGGCTTCCTTCATGACGGGAGCGGCCTGCTTCTGAAGGCTGGCGAGCGCACTGTCAAGCTGATTGACCCGGGAAGCAAGCTCCGCCCCGGCGGGCTTGAGCAGTTCCGCAAAATCCCCGCCCTTCATGGTCAGGGAACGATGGTCGTCAAATGCCGCAAGGATACCCTTGCTCGTATCCCCGGAGATGCCGAGAGCCTTGAGCAGGGCGCTCATTTCTTCCTTGTTCATGCTGACGGAAGAAGCGTTGTTCAGGCTGTTCAGCACGGCGGCGAGCGCATTCCGCGCATCGGAGGCGGAGCCTGATTCGGAGGCGGAGGCAAGAAGCTGCGCGAGTTCACGGCTCTGCGCTCCCGCCAGCTTGCCGGACAGGGAGGAAAGCTGCGCCCCGTCGGCCTTTGACAGTTCAGCCCTTTCACCGTTCAGAGCCTTGCGGACCGCGTTCATGAGCATGTCCAGCGTGGCGCCGCCCGCGGTCCTGCCCGCGTCCTTCACCGCATTCAGCACATTGGCGGGGACACCGTCCTCGCGCATGGCTTCGACGATGCTGTCCGCTTCACCGGGCGTAAGGCGCACTTCCTGCGGCTCAAAGGGGGAAACAGGCCGGAGAACGGGGTTGTAGGGAGAAGACGCCGCACTCTCGGCGCGCTCATCTTCATCCTCTTCATCCTCCTCCATTTCCGCCGTCTCGGCGGGCAGGCTGCCCTGCGGGTCATCCTGCAGCAGTCTGGAGATTTCCAGCCCGAAGAGATCCCCCGCCTGATCGGCATAGAGGCTGGCTGATGCCGCTGTTCCGGCCGCGGTACGGGCGAGATTGTTTTCCGGCATAATTTGCATGGCGGACTCCTTGTGCCGGGAGATATTCAAGGAGTATGCCAAAATGAAAATTTCAATAAAAACAGGGGGAATTTGCGGGAGGGCGGCAAGGTTTGCCGGGCGGCAGAAAGCCGCCCGGAGGCGGTTGGGGGGAAGGGAGGAAGGAAAAAGAAAATCAGAAACCGAGCCAGCCGAAGCCCTTTGCCATGATAACGATGATTGCGAAGCCGATGCCCGATTGCCGCTTCAGCAGCGCATATTTCATCAAAAATTCCCTTGTGGCTTGAGACCTCCCCCTTCAGGGGGAAGTTGACAAGACGGCGAAGCCGATGAAATCCTTTTCCGCAGCCCCTCCCTTCAGGGAGGGGCAATCCGCACGCCCCCTGTCCGTCGGCTGCTTCAGTCAGTCGCCGGATGGGCCGACTGTGGATTGAAACATAATGGCCTTCTGATGTTTTTTAAGCAGGCGCTCCGGGCGTATCCGTCAAAGGGAACGGCTCCGCATTTCCGCCAGCAGCGCGGCCAGATGCTCCAGATGTTCCAGCGCGGTTTTCCACGCGTCCCTGTGGTAGTCGCCGTTTTCCAGCACAAGCTGAAGGTAGCCGGTCAGCGGGCGGAGCATGGGGGGCGTGCCGCGCCAGAACGCTTCCGGCAGAAGGGAGCCGCGGCGCAGGGCCAGAGCGCATTCCGCCTGGATGCGGGGCAGGCGATCCCGCAGCAGCGGGAGCGCACGGGGATACTCCTCCGCAAGACGGCGCGCGGCGTGCCCGAATGAGGGAGCCCGGCCGCCGAGCCGGTCAAGAAACCACTCATGCCAGAAATGATCCAGCGCGGCGCGCGCATTCCGGGGGAAATCCTCCCCGCTCCGTCCGGACAGTTTTTCCAGCTCAAACAGGCCGGACGACGCCGCGCGCCGTGTACGCAGCAGTTCAAGCCCGGAAAGGCGGGGAAACTGTTCATGCCTGCCGGAGAGCAGGCAGTGCGCCAGAAAGGCGATGCGCGCGGGCCGGAAGAGTTCACGGCAGGGAGGGGATTCCGGATTCCGCGTGCAGCGCCAGCAGCCCACGCAGGAGGCCGTGGAGCGCAGAACGAAATGGCCGGGCGGGAAGGGCGCGGTTTCCCATGCATTGACCGGCCCCATGGACAGATTGAGCGTGAGCGTGCCGCCCCACGCGCCGACATGCATGGGACCGGTATCCGGTGTGATCAGCAGATCAATCTTCCGCAGGAAGCGGAGCAGTTCGTCCAGGCGGAAATGCCCGCACAGGTTGCTGTGCGGCAGACCGGCCGCAAGCGCGGCGGCGGCCCCCAGCGGACGTTCGGCCTCGCCTCCGAGAAAAACGGGCTTGTGCCCCCGGCGCAGCAGTTCACGCGCAAGCTCGCCCCAGAACGCGGGGTCGGGGCGCTTGGCCGCTTCGCTCGCGCCGACGAAAAGACCTGTCCGGCCCCCGCGCGTCAGGCAGGGAATGCGGGGAACGGGCCAGGTCGTGCGGCGCATGGCGGCGGGCGAAACGAGATCCAGCGCGTTGAGATCCGCCCAGTGAAAGAGGTTATGCCGGTTGTTGTGCACCAGAGACGCGCGGTACAACTGCCAGTCTCCCCGGATGCGGGTCGCGCTTCCCTCGCAGCATGCGCCCAGTTTTTGTTCAGCCTTCATGCGGCCCGCGATACGCGCGGCTTCCGGCCTGTGGCTGAGGTTGACGACCCGGTGCAGCGGCGTATGGGCGAGCTGCTCTTCCGCTTCGGGCGGAAAGAAGACAACACTGGGGGAAAGAGGCATAAGCGGCTTGAAGAAAACGGGCTCGGCCAGCACCCACAGCGGACGTTCCGGCTCGGCCGCCTTCAGCCAGGCCATCAGGGGGAAGCTCAGAACGAGATCTCCCATGCGCTGGAGCTGTATGAGCAGATTCGGGGCTTCCGGCACATTCAGCTCCGGGAGCGGACGGCGCTCGTCCTGCTGCGGATCTGGCGGCAGATGCCCATGAACATGTCCATTTCGTGCCGGCGCATGTCGGCCCGATCCAGAAAACGCGCCATGGGCAGAAAGAAATAGTCGGGGTTGCCGGCCTTGAGGAAGTCCAGTTCCAGCAGCGTTTCCTTGAGCGTACGGTGCAGGATGTCACGCTCCTCCTGCGTGATGCGGCGGGACAGCGCGCCGAGATCCGGCACGCGCGGCGCATCGGGCAGGGCGAGAAAGCATTCGTACACCAGCAGGAGGACGGCCTGGGCGAGATTGAGGGAAGACGCATCCGGCGCGGTGGGCACGGTGACCAGCATGCCGCAGTGCTCCAGATCCCCGTTGCTCAGACCGCGGTCTTCCGGGCCGAACACAAGGGCGACATCTTCGCCCGCCGTGAGACGTTCCGCCACGCGGGCCGCCGCCTGCCCGGGCGTGAAGAGCTGCCGCCGCCAGCCCCCGGTGCGGGCGGTGGTGCCGATGACCAGCGTGCAGGGGGCCACGGCATCGGCCAGAGAAGGGGAGACGGTGAGGCTGTCCAGCATGGGCGCGCCCTGAGCCGTGGCCAGAGGCATGGCCCTGGCCTTGCCCGATTCGCCCCATCGCTCCGGATCGATGAGGAACAGCGGCGCATGGCCGAAGTTGGCCGAGGCACGGGCAGCTGTGCCCACATTTTCCGGAAAGCGTGTGCGCACCAGAACGAGACGGAGGCGGCGCATGGCGTCGGCGGAAGTTCCCTGATTCAACGTATGCCCTCCGGGATGGCGAGGTTGGGGGGGAAAGGCTCGCGCAGCGCTGCGCGAGCGGCGCATCAAAAGGTTTTGGGAGGGAAAAGGGGGCGTCGCGGCTTCAGTCTCGCCCTGCTGGACTGAAGTGGAGCATTTCGCTCATGAAATGCTCTGACCGGGCCAGACGGCGGAAGCCGTCAGAACGACCATGGCAATGCCGAGACCGAGCTTGACGACCATGCCGAGAAAACGCCCCACCAGCGCGCCGTTGGCGGCGGTGACGGCGTCGGCCTGGGAGCGGTGGGCCAGCAGGCGTTCCGCGGCGTAGCAGCCGGCCCACGCTCCGGCCAGCGCGCCGAAAATGGCGCCGATGCCGAACAGGAAGGGCGCGAAGAATATCGCACCGGCAATGGCTCCTATCATGCCCGCGAAGGTGGCCTTGCCGGATGAGCCGTACTTCTTCGCTCCCCAGATCTGGGTCAGGAATTCCACCACTTCCCCTACCACGGCCATGCCGACAAGAGCGACAAAAAAGAGCGCACCCAGTTCGGGCGTCTCCGGGCCGAGCCATGCGTAGAGGGCTGTCAGTCCGACCACGGCCCAGTTGCCGGGCAGCATGACAAGATTGAGCAGTACGCAGATCGTCAGCACCACAAGGAAAAGGGAAACAAGGGCGGTGCTCATGGATCAGTTCCCGCCTTCGGGCGTGCCGCGCATATCCACAACGCGCTGTGCCTTGCCTTCGGAGCGGGGCAGGCTGCCGCCCTGCACAAGATCAACTTTCGGCGTCACCAGGATTTCATCGCGCAGACGGCGGGCGATGTTTTCCTGGAGGCCGCGCAGCACGCGCATGTCTTCCACGAAATGTTCCTCCCGGATTTCCACGAGGACGCGCAGCGTTTCCAGCAGACCCTGCTTTTCCAGCCTGATGAGGTAGTTATGCCCCACTTCGGGGAAGCTCATCAGCACCTGTTCAACCTGCATGGGATAAATGTTCACGCCCTTGAGAATGAACATGTCGTCCGAGCGGCCGAGAATGCGGTCGATACGGCGGTGTCTGCGGCCGCAGGCGCAGTCTCCGGGAATGATGCGGGTGAGATCGTGCGTACGGTAGCGCAGCAGGGGCATGCCCTCGCGGGTGAGCGTGGTCATGACCAGTTCACCGACTTCCCCGTCGGGCAGGGTACGGCCCGTCTCCGGATCGATGATTTCCAGGATGTAGGCATCCTCCCAGATGTGAAGCCCGCTCTGCGCCTCGCATTCGATGCCGACGCCCGGGCCGTTCATTTCCGACATGCCGAAGCTGTTGTAAACCCTGAGATCCAGCATGGACTCAATCCGGCGGCGGGTTTCCTCCGTATAGGGTTCGGCGCCCACCAGCGCGATGCGCAGCGGCAGGGCGCGGGGGTCTTCGCCTTCCTCCTCGATCTGCCGCGCCACGTGCAGGGCATAGGAAGGCAGAATGTGGACTGCGGTAACGCCGAAATCCTTGATCAGCTTGATCTGGCGGCGGGTATTCCCCGCCCCCGGCGGGAATGGTCATGCAGCCGAGGCGCTCCGCGCCGTAGTGGATGCCAAGTCCTCCGGTGAACAGTCCGTAGCCGGACATGTTCTGAAAGGTGTCTTCCCGGCGGATGCCTGCGGCAAACATGCTGCGGGCCATGAGATCGGCCCATGCTTCCACGTCTTTCCGCGTATAGCAGATGGCCACGGGGGAGCCGGTGGTGCCGCTGGAACAGTGCATGCGCACAAGATCGGCGCGGGGAACGCAGCACAGGCGATCCGGATACTGGGCGCGCAGATCGTCCTTGCTGGTGAAGGGCAGACGGCGGATATCCTCGGGACAGGCGATATCCTCCGGCGACAGGCCCGCCTCATCCAGAATCCGCGCGTAGAAGGGAGCCTTGCGGGCCTGCGCGACAACCGCCCGCAGGCGTCTGGTCTGTTCCTCGCGGATGCGATCCGCGCTCCATGTTTCGGCTATGTCGTAATATTCCATCTGATGGGTCCGTGGGCTGGAAGGGTTGCATGAGGATTCCGGCGGAAACGCCGGCCGGAAACAGAGGGGAGGGGGCGGCCGCACAGGCGGCGCGCCGGTGGAACTATGTCCGACCTCCGGCCGCAAGACCGTGCAGCAGGCCGTGGCAGCCCGCCAGCATCATGTCCCCATGGGGGGCGATGAACGCGCCGCGCCCGCGCAGAAGCTCACGGCGCGGACCGAGGATGAAGGCCGGACGGAACCCTTCCGCCTCGGGCGGAAGAGTCTCGAACACGCAGCCGTGACCTCCGGTGGCGCGAACCTGTTCGTCCGGCAGCCAGCCGAGACGGAATTCGTCCAGATCCTTTGCCAGTTCGGCGGCGGACAGCATGCCGGTGTGATGTTCATAAATACCCAGCACCCGGCGGCGGAACACGAGAAAGGCCGTGGTATGGCTGTTGCCCGCGTTGACCACGAGCACGCCCTCGCGGTCGGAGCGTTCCGCAACTTCCGGCGTGGCCAGCGCGCCGAGTACCGCCGCCGTGCCGGTATCCGCCACCGGGCCGCCTCCGATGGCGCGCTGCAGCGCGGCCAGCCGCGTACATTCGGCCGGAGTCTCGGCGTACAGCCATTTTGCCGGATCGCCGCCGCTTTCGCGGAGCAGGCGTTTCCACAGGCGGAAGCGGCCTTCCCGGTTGCCGGTATCGGCATGGATGCCGTGATCCTGGGCTGCCGCCACAATAAGCGCGGGCCGCGGCAGTCCGGCTGCTTCAAGCAGCCGGTTCCAGAACCCCGGCGGACAGTCGGAAAGAAAGACGGGCGCGAAGCCAACCGGACAGTGCGGAGGCTCATCCTCCGTAATGGTGACGCCCATGGCGCGGACGCGGTTCACGTCGTCATGCAGGGCGGAGGCGGCCTGGGGCGTGGCGGCGAGACGCAGGCCCAGCTTCAGGTGTTCTGCCACTGCTCCGCCGAAGCCTCCGCCCATGTTGGAGCCGTGCAGCCAGACGGGAGTGCGCTGTGCCGTGAGTTCGCGGATGCGTGCGGCCACCTGAAGCGCGGGCGTGGGCAGAACGAAACGGGACCAGTTTTCCGGGGCGACGCCGGGAACGGCGAGAAGGGCATCCTGTGTGCCGCTGCCGATGTCCAGCGCAAGTATGGGGCCGCCGCTGCCGGGCGTGCCGGAAAGTTCGGATATGTTCATAGACGCCTCTTCCGATGTTTCAATCCACAGTCGCCCCATCCGCCGACAGGTTCCGCGGCCGGCGGGGAGGGAGCATGCGGATTGCCTTTCCCTCAGAGGATGAGGTTGCGGCAAAGGATTTCATCGGCTTTGCCGCCTTGTCAAGAACTCTTTTCCCTCCGCTCTGTAGTAGAATAGTGTTGAAAACAACCTTGACCGCCGGAGGCACG
>UMHC01023056.1_pt1 | contig 11465 bp, 6 predicted proteins | sample 1965381 | NCBI WGS metagenome assembly UMHC01 (sample SAMEA4836083, study PRJEB28245) | human gut metagenome | biome: gut microbiome; material: fecal sample | place: Denmark | collected 2008 | reverse complement strand
CCGGAAGAAACAGATATACCCTTGATGACCGTTCCTGCTTCGATTGTCAACGTAGCACCCGGTTTTACATAGACAAAGCCTTTCATATAGTTCTTATCAGCAGCATTCAGCGTAAGATCGGATGTTATCTCTCCCTCCAAGATCACTTCTTTGGAAGACGGAGCATCATTAGAAACAGTCACAGCACAAGTTGCCGTCTTATTGCCATCTTTTGTCGTAGCGGTGATCGTAGCAGTACCCTCGGTAACCCCTGTCACCTTACCGGCATCTACTGTTGCCACCTTTTCATCGGAGGAACTCCATGTTATCGTTTTATCCGTTGCATCGTCCGGAGTAATGGTGGCAGACAATGTCACGGACTCGCCAACCTTGACAGTTGCAGTCGTAGGACTTACGGCAACAGCCGATACAGCTATAGAGCCATCAGGCTTGTCATCATCACTACAAGATACAGTTCCAAACATAACGGCCAACGCACATACAGAGGCCAAACCTTTCAATAGAAATCTGTTCATAATAAAAACATTTTGTTTGTAATAGAGATATATTCTAATTCACTTTAAAACTTGAGGGAAACACCGACATTAATATCCACTCCCGGACGGTAGCTGCGTACCAACTGTTCACGTTCACGCTTGCCGCCGTTCTTGTCCGTCAACTTCACGAACTGTTTGTATTCGATTTTAGAGTTCAGCATATCCTGAATCCCAGCTTTGATCTCGACAGCTTTACCGATCTTCTTCGAAAAAGTCAAATCCAGGGAATTACGAGGCATCTCATATATGTCGGGAATATCTTCATTCTGATCCTGCATCGGGACACCGACCGACTCGATGCGCTTCCCGATACGGTTGTAAAGTAGCGAAGCGGAGATTCCCTTGTCATCGTGCTGATAAAACAGACCGGCATTCACCAGATAAGGAGATTGCCCCGCCAATGGCCGGTCACGCTCAGGCGCTCCTTCCTCAAAGCGGACACGGCTATGGATATAGGCGGCATTACAGACCAAGCTCAACCCTCTTAATCCGATAAAGTCAAGGCTTTTCTTCATATCCAACTCAATGCCGAACGTCTCGGCATTCTTCGCATTGTGATAGGTATATTGCAAACCGGAACCCGCCTCGTTATAGGTTTCCTCGATCGGATCCTTGAACCGTTTGTAGAATGCACCGACTGTTATCATCTCGCCGGATGCCGGATAGAATTCATAACGCACCTCCAGATTGTCCGCATAAGCATTCTTCAATTCGGTATTACCGACTATATTCGCATCCCGCTCGAAATTAAAATACACATATGGTACTACCTCACGGAACTCCGGCCGGTTGACCGAACGGCCGTAAGCAGCACGCACAAGGTGTTTCGCAGACAGGTTGTAAGAGATATTGACGGAAGGGAAAAAATCGCTCGTCCGGTTATCCAAGTGAACAGGAGTCGTACCGTCTGAACTGTAACCATCCATTTTAAGGTTATAATATTCCATACGGACACCGATATTGGCATTCAGCGCCTCCCCGTAGTTCAACTTGGCAGAGACATAAGCGGCTCCCAAGATATTTTCGGAAGTATAGGAGTCGCTGTTCGTCGTCGTCTCACGCATCCATATCCTGTCTGCCGAAATGTTCTCATCACAGAACAGCCCCGTATAATCCCAATCGGCATACCGGTCATACCCTTTACCTAACAGATTGTAACCGAATCGGCGAGCATCGAACGTACGACTCTTATATTCTCCATAGACACCACCGTCAAGAACAGGGGCGAACTTGTCGGATACAGTGAACTTATGTTCATAATTGGCAGCGAGCGAAACACCGTGATCCTTCAAGTCCTGGTAATAGCGCATCGGATCGGATACATAGTAATTCGGTAAGTCCGTCTTCGTCTCGTCGAGGATGGAATTGACGATCTTGCGGTCCGGTTCCCGATAGGCAGCAAAAGCATAGCCGGCAGTCCAGTCCACTTTGTTGATATCCTCCTGTAACGTATGCGTGCCGCCAAGTTGCCCAGAATAGGTCGTACGTCCGGTATAAAGGGATTCCCACTTGCGGATCGCCTTGTCAGAATAATAGTTCATCCCCTCCCTCTGTGTCAGGGCGGAAACACCACGCTGGCTGAAAAAGTTACGAAACTCGTATTTATGATCGCCTTTCATAAACGACCAGTTGAACAAGGCTCCTAACTTGGAGGTATTCTTATAGCGGACATCGTTGTACTCAAAGCGCGGACGTGAGAGATCGTTCGCCACATCATAGGCGATATAGTTGTTATTCACCGTCTCCGAATAATCGTAGCCGGTACTCCAGTTCACATTCGCGATATTCCCGATCTTCCAGTCGCCTGCATCGAAGGAGCGGTGTGAAGTGAGCGAAATCTTTTGGTCCGGAATAGCCGTGAACCTGTTGATTCCCCACCTCTGGTTGATCCGCCGTGTAAAGGCAGCGGCTTCCTCTGTCGAATAATCCCCTAAATGAGAAGGGAAAGAAGAGGGCAAACTCCGCACCCCGGCCCCAAATCCGAGATAGTCCTTCCAACTCCCGTCCGTCAGCTGGAAACTCCGGAAAGTAGCATTCGTATTAAATCCCATCTGGTAAGATACGTTGAAGGTATTCCCGTCCGGTATATTCTTGGTCATCACTTGCACGAAACCACCGGAGAAATCGGCCGGCAGCTCGGCAGACGGACTCTTATAGACCATCATATTGTCGATCAGCGAAGAAGGAAGCACATCGAACGAGAATGCCCGGCTGTCCGTCTCGCTCGAAGGAGTGGTCGCCTCGTTCAGCCATACATTATTATATCGTTGCGCCAGCCCCCGGACCACCACAAAACGGTCATCCACGATCGTAAGCCCCGGAATACGGCGCAACACCTCGGCGGCATCACTGTCCTGTGTCTTGCCGATCTGTTGGGCTGAAATACCGCTTACGACCGGTAGGCTTTTCCGTACCGTATTGATAATGGCGGTTTCCGTTCCCAACTTTCGTTGTGCCACGACCACCACATTCTGAAGTTGCAGGTCGGCATCGGATAGTTCGATTCTCAGCACCGACTCCTGATGGGCTTTCACCACGACATCACGAATGGTTTCCGATTTATAAGAGACATAAGAAGCGACAATCGTATATTTTCCCGGTTTGACATTCTCTATACGGAAGTTTCCCTCCACGTCGGCAATGGCCCCCACCGTAGTCCCTTCGATTACGACCGAAGCACCGATCAGCGCATCTTTGAATTTGGCATCCGACACCGTTCCGCAAATAACGCCTGTCTGCGCCCAGGCAGACAACGAAAGAAAACTCCCCAACAACAAAAGAAAGAACCTCTTCACATTTCCTGTTTCACACTTGTTTCCCATTCCTTATTACTTGTTACATTTATTTGCCGGCAAAAGTAGAAGAGACGTATTGCAAGAAGATGTAAACAGAATTACATTGTAAAAACGATTATTACAATCCGTTGACAACAAAAAGAAAGCAACCATTTGACAAAGCGACCACCCATAGCAGATTTTACGAGAAAAAAGGCTGCTAAGAAACTATTTATAGTATCTTTGGAAACAATTAAATAAACAATATACGATGAACTAGGTCATGCGCAAACTCCCAATCGGAATACAAACCAGCCTCCACAGGTTCGGCAAAAGAAGCCTCATCCCCTACCAAAGTGACAGACGTGACATCGTCAAAGTCTGCATGGAATTTGCCGAAGAACAGAATATCACAAGATGGCTATGTGAATAACAAAACTATCACAACGACCGCAGAATGGACATACACACTTTATACATCATCGCTTATGCCAGCAGCACCACTTCCAGCCTGGGCAGTTGCGCCATCCTGCTGTTCTTGAACTACGGCAATATCGAGACAAACCCTGTTTACCTGAAGGCACGGCGGATCCTCGCATTTGCGACCTTCCTCGTGGCCATCGGTCTCCTCATCTCGCTTACCACCAGAAAATGGCAACCCGTCGGATGGGACATCGCCTCGTTTCCCGTCACCCTGATCGCCTCCTCGCAAACCCTGCTGTTCACATTCTCACTGATCCTGCTGTTCAACGAACAGTATGCCACCCGGCAGCGGATCCTGCTGCACGCAATTCCTTCCCTCCTCTTCACCCTGGCCTACGCCGGAGCATGCCTGATCTGGAAAGACCACCCCGTCTATGCTTACTCGGAATGGAAGTCACTGGTCACGAATCCGCCTTCCCTGATCCGCACGCTCTATCTGCTTGCCTACATCATCCAGTCAGGCATCTATGCAAAACTATTCCTGCACGAACGACATACTTACCTCTCCCTCTTGGGAGGAGTGAAGACAGAAGACAGGTGGCTCAAACTCGGACAGGTGACAAGCGCGTTCTTCCTTGCCTCAGGCATCGGCCTTTGTACGCTGAGCCTCGCCTTGAATCCTTACCTGCCTCACGAAATCACCGTGACCTTCCTATTCACCGTTTTCTATTTCGCCTTCGGAATCTTCTACGCAAACTTCAGTTCCACCTATCGGGATGTCCGAACCCGCATCCGTGAACAGAACTCAGCCTTTTCTCCTCCCGCCGGAGCGGACATGGAAGAATTGATCTGCTACCTCCAACCGGATGACGACAACAACCGTCTCTTCAAGGACATAGAAGCCTATTTTCAGAAAGAGCAGCCCTATCTGGACCCTGACTTCAGGATATCCGACCTGCCCAGGACCATCGGTGCAAACCCACACAAGCTCTCGACCGCTGTCGGCCGTGCCACCGGGCTGACGGTCCAAGACTACGTACTCCGCCTCCGCATCGGCCACTCCGCAGACCTGCTGCTACTGCCCGAAAACGCCGAGCGCACGATCGAGGACATCGCTTTCTCGTCCGGTTTCCAGTCTACAAGCACCTACAACCGGAATTTCCTGAAACTGATGAAAACAACCCCTTCCCGGTTCCGGAGCCGCACATGACAGGAATACCCCCGCCCTCCCGAGAGGAACACCCCTGTCCGCCCGACGGACAAAACTACATCATACTCATCATTGCTGATTTCGGGCACAACTTTACGGATTTTGAGCATCCTTTCTGCCCTTCTCTCCCCATCTTTGCCTCCAAACGGTTAACGCCCGGCCAACCACCGGGCATTTAAACATTGGAATTATGACCAACGAAGAAGAACAGATCACTCTCAACATCGATCTCTACGACAACATCATGACGGAGAAGGAAGGCGACTACACCGGCCGCCCTCGTATCACCGGCACTCTGTACAACAAACAGATAGCCGCCCGTATCGTGAAAGCAGGTACGGAGTACAAACAGGAAAGCATCGAGTATATCCTCGATCGTGCCGACAAAGCGAAAGTAGAAGCCATCGCCGAAGGTAAGAGCGTAATAGACGGCGTCGGGCAATACCTCGTCACCGCACGCGGCTCGTTTATCGGTGAAAACGCGCAGTTCGATCCTGTCAAACATTCCTTAGGCGTTTCCTACACGCCTGGTCAGCTTCTGCGCAGCCAGCTGAAAAAAACCAAAGTCGTCTGCAATGGCACAGCCAAAACAGGTCCGGTCATCAATTCCATCACCGACAGCACGACCGGCAGCGTCAACGAGATCATCACCTCGGCAGGCCCCGCCGTGATCAGTTGCAGCAATGCCAAAGTGATAGGCGACGACCCGTCTGTCGGCGTCTTCCTGACCAAGGACGAAGAGGGTGCAGCTCCGATGAAATGCCCGGTCATCATCCGCAACGCCCCATCCGAACTCACCGTCATGCTCCCCGCCATCGAAACAAAGGTTCTGTACACGCTGAGCGTGACAACACAATACAGCAGCAGCAACAAGATGCTGAAAAACCCGCGCACCTACCGCTTCCCCATCCTCTTGAGCGACGGGAAAAGCAATGACGAGGAACGCCCCGGCGAACTCTGACAACGATGGAGACGTTTCCTTCGAGCCAAGGGAGAGGCTCCCTCGCCTCGAAGGAAACATCTCCACTACCTCCAAGTGAATCTCTCCCTTGCATCCAAAGGAGGCATTCATCAAATTGGATGCTTTTTTCATAACACCTAAATAACTACATACACATGAATAGAGATTTAAATATTAAAAGTACAATACGCCAGATTCTTGGCGTATTGATTAGTATCATGATACTAATGCCATTTACGGTATCCTCTCAAACCGTCACAACCACCATTGACTGCGCAAACGCTACAACAGACATAAACGGCAACGGATATCGTTGGGACCTCAGCAACAAGATACTGGCTCTTGACGGAATAGACCTAAGGACAAGTCAGATGATGGGCATAGAGCTTCCTCCCAATTCAACAATCACGCTACAAGGAGACAATTACATCGAAGGAGCAAGCAGGGCCATCCTCTTCAATATCGGTTCCACAGAGCAAGACCCAGGCGGAACCCTGACTATAAAGGGAGACGGGGCCTTAACCCTGAACAGCACGAACACCCCCAGCGCCATTTTTAACGCAGGTACGAGCACGATCAAGAACAAAGCCATACTTGTGATAGAAAGCTCGACCGTCATCACAAACGGCCTGTCGATAGGAGGCAATGCCAAAGACGAAAACGGAGAGTGGGGAAAAACGGGTGAAACAATCCTCAGGAACAATGCATGGTTGGATATCACTTGGGAAAAAACGACCAATCCTTCCGGTTTACCTCTCTACAACCACAACATAAAGGTGGAAAATTCCGTTCTGTTCTACAACTACCGGAACACCGGGACATTAGGATATTATGGTGAAGTATACGGAGACGTGACACTGTCAGGAGACTGCACCATCAAGAACGGACAGACGCTTTTCATCCCGACAGGCTGCTCGCTCACCGTAAACGGAACACTGGATAATCAAGGAACCATTTATAGCAAAGGGGCACTGACCGCAAACCAGATAACAGGAAACACGGTGACCAAAGACAAGGTTGACCTCAACGGGACAAGTTACAAAACATGGGCGGAGGCAACAGCTGCACTCGCAGGTTCCGAAGAACCGGTCAATATCATCACTCTGTTAGACGACGAAACAGCTACAAGCACACCTCCAAAACCCTGTATCATAACAGGCGACGGAAAAACGTTGACATATGCCGGCGACCTCGAACTGCAAGCCGCCCTTACCTTCAAAAGCATCAAACTGAACATGAGCACCATTTATGCCAACGGCCACGATTTGACATTCGACGAGTCTGTCGATTGCCGCCCGTCGACATACACCAACAACGGCAACCCCCTGACCGGCATACGTAACATCTGGGGAGGAACTAAAGACAACAATACGATCGACAAAACCAATATCGTAATCAAAAGCGGACAATTCGGCTGGATCTACGGCGGCGGCAATGCCGGTAACATCACAGGGACAACCAAGGTGACCATATCGGGCGGAACCGTGAACAACTCTGTTTTCGGTGGAAGCCATGCCGCAGGAAGCACAGTCGGCAATACCGAGTTGAACATTACCGGAGGAACTCTAAACTATATCTACGGAGGCGGCTGGAACGGGGACGTCACCGGTACAGCCACGACGAATATCTCTGGCGATAACACGGTTGTCAGCGGCTTTATCATCGGCAACACGGAAGGAACCGGCACGGCAGGCAACACGGATGTGACACTTGACACATCCGCAGATAATCCCATCCAGGAAGTACACGGAGCTGGTATTAACTACAGGGAAAGTTTCGGGAAATGTCAATCTCACCGTTCTGGACGGCAGAATCACCGGGAGCCTGATCGGCTGCTCCTCAGCCGTCGAGGGGAAGATCAACATAAACGTGAAAGGAGGAGAGGTCAAAAGAATAAGTGGCATCGACTATTCCTTGTCTGCAGATTCACCAACTCCCACTTACAGCGGAATAATCCAGATCACCATAGAAAAAGGCCATACCACCATCGGACAAATAGACAGCAACAATAACCACAAAACACATGTAACCTACAGAAACTGCGGAACAGCCGACACTCCCTATCTGATTTCCGAACTGCGCTCCATCGATAAAGTCATCCTGGAAAACTCTTTTATCAAAGAAAAGGACCAGACATCGGCATTCAGGCTCGACATGGGGAACGGAGAGACTATGGAAATAGAAGGGACCGGACTGACCGGAGATTTCCATCTGGTCAATTTGAACGGAAAAGCATCGGATAACCAGTCGATTATCACGGCTTCCAAACTGTCGGGTACATACAGTTTCACCCATAAGGCCGACAATAAGATGCTCTATAAAGCCGGTTTCAACTACCGCTATCCGGGTGACGCCACATTGTGTGCCATCACCCTTCCGACAACGGTCGAGAACGGCACGCTAGCTCTCAAAGGCACGATCGGAGCCGACCAGGGAGAAACCCTCTTTGAAAACGGTGACCAGGTCCCAGCAGGCACACCGATGACTATAATCGCCACTCCTTCACCAGGATATAGTATCAAAAGCTTCTCTGTAAGACAGGGTAATAACAATGTGACGGTTGATACAGATGGCAGCTTTACTGCTCCCGACGGTGATTTTACAGTCGCTGCCGAGTTTAAGAGGATATATACTCCGCCGGCAGCCACCTACCACACCGTCACTCTCCCCTCCGTGGAAGGCGCGACACTCAGCAAGCAGGCAGGTGACCATACGGTCGAGGAAGGATACAGTTTCACCTTCGCCATCACCTTGGATGAAAACTATAGTGAGTCCATCCCCGTTGTCACCACCGATCGCGGCGAGACGATCATACCGGACACGAATGGCAGATACAAGATCAACAACGTGGCTGAAGACATTGTCGTCTCTATCTCCGGCATCGTGAAGAATCTTCCAACAAGTATCAAAAGTATCGAAACAGACACGAAGATATGGACCGCCGACGGCACGATCTTCATCCACACCTCTTCCCCGCAGCAGGTACAGGTGGTAAACCTCGCCGGAAGCACTCTCTTCTACCGCAACATTCCGGTAGGCGACACACGGCTCAATGGATTGGCAGCAGGAGTCTACATTGTACGCTTCTCAAGAGAAATGCCACGGAAAATAATCGTACGCTAACCCTGTTTATTATATGCAAACTGAGGGCGATCGCGACCGCCCCCACATAAAAATCCCCCTCTCTGCACACAGCCGGGAGGGGGATTCACGAACAGTTCAAAGACGAGGTGCTGCCGGACAATAAATTGTAAAATATTTGTTACATTTGTGACCTTAAAATTATTGCTCGATTGGGCACAAATAATCTATAGTATGAAGAACATTAAAATCTATCCGAAAGATTGGTTGCAGTTGCACCCTTATAAACAGTCAGATCCGACAGATTCCTATTATACCAATATCGCAAACCGTATTTACGGCATGTTGGAAGAAACACGTCTTGCCTATTCTTTTGAGAAGGACGAGGTCAAACAGATCAGTATACGCATGGCTGCCTATTTCGAAGATGTGATTTCCGGTCTGAATATCTGGCGCTCATTCATCACGGAACACAAAGCCTTATACGGTAAATTCCTGCCGTTTTATACACCTGACGATCACTATTATGATGACGAGGTCAACTACGAAGATATCCGGTTCTTGCTTTGGCATTACACACAGCAGTATCACGGGTTTCACAAAGGCACATTCGTCAGTCCCGACAATGCGGCAAACGGCGACACAGCCAAACTGATCTACCAGATGTTCTGTGACGAATGGACAACTGCACCGGAGAACGAACGGCTGCAACAGCTCTTTGCTCCGGAAACCCGCTATGAGGATGTCGACAAATATAACGAGTTGCTTCACTGGTTTCATTATCAATGTTACCTGTTTACCGATTCACACCAGGAACTGACAGATACAGTTAAGGAATATTGGGAACAAACGAAAGAGAAAGACGAGCAGTTCATCATGACCGCCTACGAGGCTCTGGCACATATTTCCAAAAGTGCATTTTTGGCTTACACGGCTCCCAAATGGCTTTCGCTGATCTTTCCGGCAGACCATCCGGATCACAGCTTGTTCGTTGAAGAAGGTGAAAAGTCACAGGCATTCAAAGAACCGGTGTCCGAAGAGAGCAAGAAAATGCTGACCGAGCACTTTGAGAAATTCACGGCAGCGGCAGAAGGCAAAGCACTCCTTTATTTCCAAAACAAGCGTGAATTCCTCGACTTCCTGACGAAGATCGGCATCGAGACGGAAGGAGCGACAGGCGATACCGCCTCCCGGAAATTTGCCGTTTATGCCACTCCGTCAGAAGGTTTGCAAGTCCTGGCCGATGGTGTTGAGTATATCAAAGACGAAAACAATCCTTTCTACAATCAGAAAAAGGCGGAAAACCAAGGTTTGTCCTTCTTCATGATCCGGAAATGCAGCCCGTATCTGCTGAGAATATTGGAAGAAAAAGGCATGTTAGCCGATGCGCAAGCGAAGAGCCTGGCCGGTGAAGAACGTAGCAAAGCGATCGTTCACGAGAACTGGGAGTTCCTGATGCGGTATTTCCTTCGGGAATATTGATTGTTACTTTTCTCTTGGGAGAAAAGTAACAATCAATATCGATCAGCCGGATACCGGATTCCCAACTGCCTGCGCACCTCATCGATGATCTCCAACGTGATCAGGGAGTGTTCGTGGCTGTTGATTCCAGACTGGCGTTTGCCGGACAGAACCAGATCGATAAACTCCTCCACCTCATAATAATATTCATCCTTGTCCGTCACGACGCTTATATCCTGAGCTTCGGCAGAGGGACCTCTACCGGAAGCGGCCGCCAGACGGGGAGTATATTTTACCTCTCCGATTATATTGATCCGGTCGAGCGTTATGTTTCCCTCTTCTCCCTGTATCTCTGTCGGCAAGGATGAATTGGCTATCTTGGAATAGAGAACGGTCGCATTCATCCCTTCGTATTCGAAATTGACGGCTCCCTGTCCGTCCGCACCGGATGAAAGAACGATTCCTGAAGCATCTATCTTTTTCGGACGTCCGAACAAAACGACCATCGGATAGACAGTATAAATCCCGATATCCATCATCGCCCCGTTCGACAATTCCGGCCTGAATGCGTTCAGCACAACTCCCTCCTTGAACTTATCATAGCGGGAAGAATACTGACAATAGCAGGAAAAATAACGCCGTATCGTTCCCAAGCGTCCTAAGTTTTCCCGCACAGACCGAAAATTCGGGGTAAGGGTCGGTTTCATCGCCTCCATCAGCGTAACGTCATATTTTGCAGAGGCTGCGATCATCTCCCTCACCTCCCATGCATTCGAAGCGAAAGGTTTCTCACAGAGTACATGCTTTCCATGCTTCATGCACAAGATACTCTGCTCTGCATGAAGGAAATTAGGCGATGCGATATACACGGCATCGATCAACGGGCTTTTTGCCATCTCCTCCAAAGAGGTGAAAGTATAAGGTATCTGATGCTTGGCGGCAAAGGCATCCGCCGTCTCCTGCTTGCGGGAATAAACAGCAACCAGTTCAAAACGGTCATCCTGCCGTGCTCCGGCAAC
>UMHC01054139.1_pt1 | contig 11545 bp, 8 predicted proteins | sample 1965381 | NCBI WGS metagenome assembly UMHC01 (sample SAMEA4836083, study PRJEB28245) | human gut metagenome | biome: gut microbiome; material: fecal sample | place: Denmark | collected 2008 | reverse complement strand
CCGCCCGCCCGCACGCTTCCTGCCGCTTGACAAGCCGCAGGAAAGCCCGGATAGTTTTTTCTGGACATACAGCTTTATGAGAGAACATCCGTGCCCCCGCACGGGTATGAAAGGAATAAAGATATGAGAACCAAGATCGTCGCCACCATCGGCCCGGCTTCCAATTCCAAGGAAAAGCTGCGTCAGCTCGTCGAAGCGGGCGTCAGCGTCTTCCGCCTGAACTTCTCCCACGGTTCGGCCGCGGATTTCGTCCGTATCATCAATGATATCCGTGAAGTGGAAAAGGAGCTGGACAAGCCCATCACCATCATGCAGGACCTGTCCGGCCCCAAGATCCGTCTGGGTGTCGTGCAGGAAAAGACCATCCAGGTCACCAAGGGCATGCAGCTGCTGCTGGGCCTTTCCGACCAGCGCACCGATGAGATGCCCTTCCTGCCCTTCGACCATCCCGAGATCCTGGAGACCCTGGAGCCCGGCGACCGCATGGTGCTGGCCGACGGCGGTCTGCAATTCACCGTGCAGCAGAGCCGCCCCGACGGCCTGGTGCTGCTGGAAGCCAACAACAGCGGCATTGTGACCTCGCGCAAGGGCCTGGCCCTGCCCGGCAAGGCCACCAAGGTGCGCGCCCTGACCGAAAAGGACAAAAAGGACCTGAGCGACGGTCTGGCCCTGGGCGTGGACGCCGTGGCCATCTCTTATGTACAGACGGCTGACGACGTGCGCGAAGCCAAACAGCTCATCGCCGCCTCGGGCCGCCGCGTGCCCGTGGTGGTCAAGCTGGAGCGCCAGAACGCCGTGGACAACCTGGACGAGATCCTGAAGGAGACCGACGTCATCATGGTGGCGCGCGGCGACCTGGGCGTGGAATGCCCCCTGCCCCTGCTGCCCGCCCTGCAGAAGCGCATCATCCGCGCCTGCAACGCCATCTCCAAGCCGGTCATCGTGGCCACGCAGATGCTGCTCTCCATGGTCAACAGCCCCGCCCCCACCCGCGCCGAGACCACGGACGTGGCCAATGCCGTGCTGGACGGCGCCGACTGCGTGATGCTCTCCGAAGAGACCGCCATGGGCAACTTCCCGGTGGAGACCGTGCAGTACATGCGCAAGATCACCGACGAGGCCGAGAAGCTGCTGGTCAATGACCGCAAGCTGGAAGAACCGGCCGCGGACAAGGGCATCCCCGAGTTCCTGGCCTACTCCGCCTGCCTGCTGGCCGAGAAGGCCCACGCCAAGGCCATCGTCTCCCACAGCCTCAGCGGCGCGTCGGCCCGTCAGGTCTCCTGCCGCCGTCCTCCCCAGGACATCTACGCCCTGACCCCCGACCCGGTGACCATCAAGGCCCTGAACTTCGTCTGGGGCGTGCATCCCGTATTCGTCGCCGATCCGGCCAGCGATCCCAGCCACCTGAGCCGCGCCGAGAACTTCATCCACAACTGCCCGGACTTCCTGCCCAACGAATGCGCCGTCATCACCGCCGGCCAGCTCAAGGGCTCCACGGCCACCCCGCGCGGTACCAACCTGGTCAAACTCTACTGGAAGTAAGGCTGCCGTAACGGCATCACCTGCCATCCCCAAGGCCGTCCCCATCGGGACGGCCTTTTTTATACCCAAAAGACACACATCAACATGCTAAAATAACTTATCTTTTTATTTTTCTCAAAAAAATATCCACTTTTTTCATTTTTTGTTTGACAAGAGGGCCGGTTTTGCGTAGGTTTCATTTTCGCGATGGGCTGTCGTTCAATTGGCAGGACGGCGGATTCTGGCTCCGCTAATCAAGGTTCGAGTCCTTGCAGCCCAGCCATCAAAACTTCATAGCGCGTCCCCATCGTCTAGCCGGCCCAGGACAACGGCCTTTCACGCCGTCGACAGGGGTTCAAATCCCCTTGGGGACGCCAACAAGAGATCAAGCGTAGAACGTGCTTTTGAAAGTAAGTTCTGCGCTTTTTTTCTTTTCGATCGCCTTCCTTTTTCAAAAGCCTTTTCAGCCGCTGCTGAGCAGTCTGGAAGAGGCGTGTTATCTCCCTCCCGCTGCGTACGCGGCCTCAAGGATCCTCCTCCCCCAAATATCTTTTCGGCGGACAAGCGCTGCCTGTAAACGTTTACTCCCCTGTCCACGGCGACACCGGCCTCCCGCCAGCCTCCTGCCTTGCGTTTCCGAGTTCTACGGATGCGCCTCCAAATGTACCTGCAGGACATGTGTATGCATCTGCCCTGCACCAAACCATCACTCCCGCCATATCCAAAGTAAAAAAGCCATAAATATGTAAAGGCATAATTATTTTCTTGTATTCCCTATAACATACTTTTCATGTAAGAAAAAAGATTCTGACGTCATGGGACGGCCCAGCTGCTCCATGCGTCCTTTTTTTATTCCCAATCTCCCACGGCGGGAATGAAAAAAGCCAAAAGGTAAAGGAGGAGTAACAATGACAAAAAGAGCCATGGGGAATTTGGTGAACCGGTACAGATCGGTTTTAAAAAAATGCCATCTCATCAATACGTTCGGTTCACTGGCTGTTGCGGCTATTCTGGTTATGGGAGTAACCGATGGAGAAGCATTCAGCAATGCCGTTGGATATAATGTGACATCCACATCAACTCCAGGTACGACAGTTTCCGTGACAGATACATCTGAAAATGCAGTTGCTTCAGGCATTAAGGCTGAGACATCTGCAACTTACAGTGTTCCGAGTACGATCACGCGTGCTGAGGCGACAGCCATAGGAAAACAAAGTGCCCTCTCCCTTGGGGTATTCGCCCAAAGCAGCTCAGGCAACCGGCTGACAGTCAATCTGGCGCCACTCGACATTTCCTCTACGGCAGTGACGGAAAACGGATCATCCCGAAGTGTTGGTATTTATAGTGATGTAAATAGTTCCGTATCTGTTCATGGTGGAACTATCGTATCATCAGCGCACTCCAAAAACGGGATCGCCGAAGCTTTTGGTGCCATGAGCCAGAATAACAGCTCTGTGACTTTAGGTGCAGATTCTATCGTATTATCGGCGGAATCGAGCAAAAAGCTCTCTGATCCCAGAACTGTCGGAATCTATTTTTCAGACAACAGTACGTTCAACGTCACGAGCAACAGAATAAGAGTAGATGTTTCGGCTACTCATAACGGAGACGTTTTTTCCCGAAAAGTAAATGGCATCTATGGCGATAAAAATAGTACGCTGACGATGAATGACGCCGACATATCCGTACGCGAGATCAATAGTACCCCTGACAAGTCCGGGGCTGCCGGGATCCATCTTTTCACCGCATCGACCCTGGCGATGAAGGATGCCTCCATCCGCGTAACAGCCGTCGATCACGAGGGCACTTTTGCGGGCTCTGCAATCGGCATCGTCACCAGTCCAACCAGTGGCAGGCATGACATCACAGCCGGCACTCTCGATATCCGTGCGCAAGGTGGATGGGCCTCCGGCATCCAGCTTGAAAATACCGACATGCGCATGGCCGGAGGAACGGTCATGAGCTCAGGCCTCGGCAGGTCGGCATATGGCATACGGACTACCCATGCGAACTTCACGGCCACCGGCGATATCGACGTCACCACCCATGCCGACAGATCCAACTCGACCGTTGGCGGCATCCTGGCGGTAGGCAAGTCCTCCATCCCATGCGCGGAGGGTCCGTCACAGCTTCAAGCAATGGAGATGGCGGAGCCATCGGACTGTATGCCAAAGATGGCGGTAGCATTACCAAGACCGGTGGCGACATCGCCGTCGTCTCGGCGGGCATTACCAGCGGTATGGACGCCTTCCCCACCAGCAAGATCGCTTATGGCGACGCCAAAGCCACGACGCGGATAAGTGTGGAAGGCAGGGATGCCTACGGCGTCCGTGCCCGGGGACAAGCCGGTAGTGACCAGGCGGCTTCGATCGAACTGACCAATGGCGTCATCGAGGCACGGTCACATGGCGATACCGCCATAGCGGCCTACAGCGCTTCGGGCGATATCGGCTTGAAGGGCACGACCGCCATCACGGCCACGGCCGCGGCCCCTGGCAAAAAAGTCTACTCGCTGTATGTCGAGGGGGACAGACCGAACTCGATCACGGTGGACAAGGCTTCGACCATAGAAGGCGACATAGAAGCGGCGACCGGCAGCGCCACCGTGCGCGCCGCCATCCAGGATGGCGGCAACCTGCGGGGCTGGGCACGCAGCCTTGGCGATCTTGATCTGTCTTTCGGCAAAAATGCCGTCTGGGAAATGGTTTCCTCCAACCAGCTCACGAAGGAGGCCGATGGCAGATACGCCGGCAATCTGACGAAGCTGGCCCTGAATGGCTCCCGCGTCTATGTGGGCAGCAATCAGGGGCAATGGAACGCCGGGACCGGCTTTGCGCCGTCCCCGCTCGTCCTGTCCCAGACGGACGCGCCTGCCGAACTGAAGGTCAGTCATCTTTCCGGGGCCGGAGATTTTTATCTGCGTACCGATATGGAAGCGGATATTTCCGACAGCGTCCTTGTTACCGAGTCTCTGTCCGGCGCATACAACCTGCATGTGAAGGCAAGCGGCGCGGAACCTGTACAGGTACAGACCAAAAGTTATCTGGCAAGGGCGGAGCAAGGGGTTGGAGCGGCCGCAAGCGCCTTTTCCCTGAAAGGAGGAAAAAACGTCAACGGGCGGGAGATGATCGACATAGGTCTCCATAGCTATGCCCTGGAAACGAGCGAAAGGAACGACGGCAGGGAATGGTATCTTGCCCGGACGGAGGGATTTTCTCCTACCGGTGAAATGGCTTTGGGGCTTTCGGGTATGAGCTCTGCCTATGCCATGCACATGAGCCACCTCTCCGACCTGCGTGAACGCCTGGGCGAAATACGTTACGGCAACGGCACGGACGGCCTGTGGGTACGCGGCTTTACCGAAGAGAACCGTCTTTCCGGTCTGGGCGGCACTGATCTCAGCCAGAATGTCTACGGCACGTCCTTCGGTTACGACCGCCTGCTGGAGCAGGATGAAAACAACAAGTGGCTGCTGGGTCTGCGTGGCCAGATCAGCAGGGCCCACCAGCGTGTCGACGGCCTGCATGGCGCCTCCGGCGACAACCGTTCCTACGGCATCGCGGCATACGCCACCTGGCAGCATGCCGAAGGCTGGTACGCGGACACCGTGCTGAGCTGGGACTGGTACGATCAGAACCTGAAGACCCGTATGCTGGACGGCACGCCGGTCCACGGCTCCTACCACAGCTATGCGGGAGGCATCAGCCAGGAAGTGGGACGCATGTTCCGCTTTGATAACGGCCTGTTCATCGAGCCGCAGCTGCAGCTTTCCTGGTACTGGATAAAAGGCATGGACTTCACCACCAGCAACGGCATGGACGTGGATCAGGACGATGCCCACGCCCTTACCGGTCGCGCCGGCCTGGTGGTGGGCAAAAAGTGGGATCTGGACAACAGTCGCTACTTCCAGCCCTATCTCAAGGGCGGTGTGCGCCACGAGTTCATGGGGGACCAGAAAGTCACGGTCAACGGCATCAAGTTCACCAATAACTTGCGTGGTACGCGCGGCTATTACGGCGCGGGCTTTGACCTGCAATTCGCAAGCAACGCCCGGATCTATGCCGAATTCGAACGCGAAGACGGGCAAAAGGCTTCCACCCCCTGGAGCGTGAGCGCAGGCTTGCGGGTGGAATTCTAGTTCCGGGTACAAGGGGGATGTTCGCGGCTCGCTGCCGCCGGGGGCATGGCATCAAATCCCACCCCACTCCCCGGGTTTTGCCGACATCCCCCACCCGGCCACCGAGAAGATACCGTTCATAACTGTTGCTGCCCCGAAAGGCTCGTCTGACGTTCCCTTTTGAGGCAGGATCGACGTAAAGAGGAAGTCAACGCCGGGTTTGCCGGCACCTTTCATGCCGTCGACAGAAAAATCCCTTTGGGAGTCAAAAAAACAAGGCACTTGCAGTGATGCAGGTGCCTTGTTTCGTATCTTTCCATGAAGCACGTTCTCTACAGCTGTCTCGTCAGACAATTCCCGCATCTCGGATTGTTTTTGCTATTCCTGATTGCCCCTGCTGTTATTCATCCGTACACATAAGGATGCCAAGGCCTGTGTGCCGTCCTCTGTCAGTACGGCTCCAATATCCTTATAATCCAGAGAAGACGTAAGGTTATAAAAAGTAACACTCTTGCTTAGTGTCTTCGTCATGTAGTCATGGCAACGCTTGCCGTACTTATCTATCTTCAAGCGCAACCTATCCAGGGTATTTTCCCTGGAATTCCCGCTTGCCGCCACAAGGCAGGTAAACACAGCACAGGTCAGCGGTCCGCCCTTCCCTGTTCCTAAAACACTGATCAGCCCCGCAAGTCTGTCAGCATCATGTTTGAAGCCCTCTGCGGTCCACATTTTTTTGAACTCCAGGGCATATTGGATTTTCCCTGTTTGGCTGTAAAAGGAAAGATCCAGTCTGTTCTGGTCTTTTTTGGCCTCAGAGCGCGGGCCCTTGGGGAATTTGCCACCATCATCATATAACTCCCCAAAAGGGACTTCCAGGAAAGCATATGCAGGCCGATCCTTCTGCTCCATGATGAAACGAGCAACGTTGCCCACCATAAAATTCTCCACACCGTATGCGGTGAGCCACCAGCCCCCAGTCCATCCCATATAGAGATCATTCGTCTTTTTGATGCCAAGATGAATATTTCTGATGAGTGTACTCTGATTCATACATTCCTCCAGTAAGGGCAGATAACGAATTCATGCCAAGAGTATCACCGCTCAAGATGCAGTACAATATGCTTTTTTCAAGTGTATATAATCTCGCATCAAATATCTTTAACAGCCAACTCTTACTTCTGTCGAGAATAGCAAATTTTATGTAATATTAGCGAGTTATATATCCTTCTCCCTTCTCTTGCCACGGTTTAGCACAGTATTTATACTTTAGTCATAAAATAGATTGTAGTAACTGCTCGTCAGAGTTCCCCTTCATGCCCTCGCTATCACCGTTGCCGAAAAAGCAACCTTATCTGGGCCAGAGCCGACAAGCTCACCGGCGGGTTCAGGGCGCACCAGTTCTGGCAGGAGGCGTTGGGAAAAAAGCGAGAGAAGGAAACGTGCCTTTGATGCAGAGCTAATCTTTTTATCATACCAGAGCCCCTGCAAAATTGAAGACAGTTCATGGAAGGAGAGTTGTTTACATCACGTATGCCGCCCGCCATCGTCTCCCACTCTCCTCTCGTCATCTCCGCCAGCCGGGCCACGGACATCCCCGCCTTCCACGGGGAGTGGTTCATGGCCCGGCTGCGGGCGGGCTTTTGCCGTCGGCGCAATCCCTTCAATAGCCGTCAGGAGAGCCTCATCTCCTTTGCGCGCACGCGCGTCTTCGTCTTCTGGAGCAAGCATCCCTCGCCCTTCCTGCCGCATCTGGCGGAGATCGCGGCCACAGGGCGGCAATTCTACTTCCAATACACCCTCAATGCCTACGAGGCCGAGGGGCTGGAGCCCGGCCTGCCCTCCCTGTGCCACCGTCTGGAGACGTTCAAGCGGCTGGCGGACACCATCGGCCCGCAACGGGTCATCTGGCGTTGCGATCCCCTCATCGTGGGCGGCGGCCTGAGTACGGATACCCTGCTGGAACGTATCGACCGGCTGGGGCGGGAGCTTTCCCCTTATACGGAAAAGCTCGTCTTCAGCTTCGTGGACATGTACCGCAAGACCGCCGCTGCCCTGCGCAGGCTCGATCCGGCCTACCGCGCGCCCACAGTGGACGAGATGCGAGAGCTGGCCCGGGGCATCGCGGCCCTCAACGCCGGCTGGCCGCACCGGCTGGAACTGGCCACCTGCGCCGAAGGCATCGACCTGAGTGCCCTGGGCATCCATAAAAACAAATGTATCGACGATGTCCTCATCCGCCGCCTGTGCCCGCAGGATGCGCTGGTGCAGGCCGAGCTGGCACCCCGCCGGCAGCTCTCCCTCCTGCCCGGCATGGAGACGGCCGCCAGCGCGTCCAAGGATACGGGCCAGCGCACGGCCTGCGGCTGCATCCCCAGCAAGGACATCGGCGCCTATGACAGCTGCCCGCACTTCTGCGTCTATTGCTACGCCAACCGTTCGGAGCAGGCGGTGCGCGCCAACCTTCTGCGCTGCCGCCAGCAGCAGCCCGAAATACGGGAATGTCTGCTGCCATAGAGTGGTGTGCTCCGTGAGTCCGCAGGGGCATCCATCTGTCATGAACGATTTTGCGGGGTATTTATTTAGCAAAAACTATAAAAAATTTCCCCGCACTTGCCTTGTCCGCAAAGAGCATTTGAATTTTTTTGCCCCCTGGCCTACACATCATCCCAGACAACCAAGCAAAGGAATGCCCATGCCGACGAACCGTACCTCTGATGCCGCAGCGCGCGGCAAAGGCCGCCCGCGTGCCTTCGATCGGGGCCTGGCCCTGCACCGTGCGCTGGAGGTCTTTTGGCAGCAGGGCTACGCCCCGGCCTCTGTGGCATCCCTGTGCAAGGCCATGAAGATCAATCCCCCCAGCCTCTACGCCACGTTCGGCAACAAGGCCACGCTCTTTCTGGAAGCCCTGCGCCATTACGAGCAGACCTACTGGGAGGCCCCGGCCCAACGCTTTCTGGCCGCCCCCGACATCTACGCGGCGGTCGAGGATTTTTTCCAGGAAGCCGCACAAATCCTGCTTTCGCCGGAAACGCCCTGCGGCTGCATGGTGGTCCTGGCGGCCGTGAACATCGCGGCGGACGAGAAAGAGATCATCGAGACCGTCCGCCAGCTCCGCCTGGCCACCAAGCAGATGTTTGCCGAAAGGCTCCGCCGGGCCATACGCGACAAGCAAATCCCCCCGGATACCGATGTCCCGGCTCTGGCCGGTGCGCTGAACACCCTGCTCGAAGGCCTGTCCCTGCAGGCCCGGGACGGGCTCTTCCAGTCCGAGCTCAAAGCCATCGCGGCCCACGCTGTCCGCATGCTGCCGCCGCGCCTCCCATAGGCCCGCCAGACCTGCTCCTTCTTCCCGCTGTCCGTACGTCTTAGTCCTGTTGTCACTTTTCCTGCCGGCTATCCCTGGGCAGCAGGTGCGACAAGGGTATTGACATTTTCTTAGTGATTATTACAAAATATCCATACGGACACGACAGCGATCATCCGTCCGCCGAAAGAAAACAAAGGCATGACCGCCCCTTCCTCGCCAGCGAGCCCGGACAGCGACTCCAGCCACGGCAGACGCCAAAGGCACGGTCCGGCCTGCCCCGACAGGATACGCGCAGAGGCATGCCCACCGTCAGTACAACCACAGTGCCGCCTATGCGGCACAGGAGGAAACACCATGAGCAAGAAAATCCTCATTCTCAACGGCAGTCCCCGCAGCAAGGGCAATACGGCCATGCTGTGTGATGCTTTGAGCGCCGGTGCCCGGAGCGCGGGCCATCAGGTGATCCGGTTCGACCTCCACAAGCTGGATATCCACGGCTGTCTGGGCTGTGTGAAGGGCGGTAAGGACCCCGCAAGCCCCTGCGTGCAAAAGGACGATATGGGGCTCATCTACCCCGCCTACCGGGAAGCCGATATCGTCGTGCTGGCATCGCCCATGTATTACTGGGGCTTTTCCGGCCAGCTGAAAACGGCTTTTGACCGCCTTTTTGCCGTGGCCGAATGCTTCCCCGGCTATGCCAATCCACACAAAGAGTGCGTGCTCATCATGGCGGCCGAAGGCAATAGCGCTGACAACTGGAAACCGGTGCTGGATTACTACCACGCGCTCCTGGGCTTCCTTGGCTGGCAAGATCGCGGACAGGTCCTGGCCGGCGGTGTGTTCGAAGCCGGAGCCGTGGCCGGGCAGCCTGTTCTGGATCAGGCGTTCCGCTTTGGAGCTTCGCTGTAGATAGGAGCCAAGTACATCCGTTTTCCCCGTGACGCCGTACCCGCTGCGGCGTCACGGCCGTTTTACGACACATGCGCTATCCCGCTCCTGCCCCGGTGTGACATCCCGATCCATGCTGGCCATCCGGTGCACCAATCTGGAAGCATCATCGCAGAGCTTTCCCGCCCTCTTCCATAAGAATAACGACACACTGCCGTATATCTTCTTGCCCGTCTGCCAAAGGCCGGCGCCAGCACGCCTGCCTGTTCCCCATCAGACAGGCCTTTCCTTCCCGAACATCTCTTGTGCGACTGGCGGCGCCGCCCCGACCCGCCACTTCCCCTCTTGCACAGCACGCCGATTTTCTGCATTCTTGTCGCGATTTTCCCGACCTTTCTGACTGCTGTTCAGCAGGATATCCCATGGAAACGATTCGCTGGAACATGAGCCCCGCAGAGATCGAGCAGGAGAGCTTCCGCCGCATCGAAGCCGAATGCGACCTGCACCGTACCCTGTCCGCCCCGCACTGGCGCGTGGCACGCCGCCTTATCCACACCACGGCGGACATGCACATCGCGGATACCCTTGTCTTCCGCCATGATCCGGTGGCCGCCGGACTGGCCGCCCTGCACCGCAAGGCCCCCATCTTCTGTGATTCCCAGATGCTGCGCTCCGGCCTGTCCCTGCCCAAACTGCGCACGCTCCATCCGGGCTACGGGCCTGAAGACCTGCACTGCTACATCACGGATCCCGATGTGGTGGAGCGGGCCCGCACCGAAGGCCATACCCGCGCCCTGTGCAGCGCCGAAAAAGCCCGTCCCCTGCTGGATGGCGGCATCGTGCTCATCGGCAATGCACCCTTGGCCCTGGCCCGCATCGCCCGCTATATTCTTGAAGAAGGCGTCCGCCCGGCCCTGGTGGTGGGCATGCCCGTGGGCTTCGTCAACGTAGTGGAATCCAAGGATCTCCTGGCCCGCTGCCCTGTGCCCCAGATCGTGCTGGAAGGCCGTCGCGGCGGCAGCGCCCTGGCCGTCACCACCCTGCACGCCGTCATGGAGAGCGCCTAGACCGCCATGGGCCGCAAAGACCACACGTCCCTGCGCTGGGGCTATTCCACCGGCGCCTGCGCGGCCGCGCTGGCCGTGGCCTGCTGGCAGTCCCTGCGGACGGGCACGCCACCGGCCGTGGTGCCCGTGCTGTTCGGTGACGGCAAGGAGCGCCTCCTGCCCATGCGGCCGCCCGCTCCGGGCCGCATGGCCGAGATGGTCAAGGACGGCGGCGACGACCCCGACTGCACGCATGGTGCGGTACTCTTTGCCCGCCTTTCCGCCTGCGCGCCCGATGATGCCCGGCCGGAGGACCATCGCATCGACGCAGGCGCAGCGGTGCTCATTTTGCGTGCCGTGGAAGGTATCGGCCGCTGCACCCGGCAGGGCCTGGACTGCCCGCCCGGCAAATGGGCCGTCACCGGCGGCCCCCGGCGCCTGCTGGCCGAGAACCTGGCCCGCGCGGGCATGACCGACGGCTGCTGGCTGCTGGAACTTGGCGTGGAGAACGGCGCGGAGCTGGCCCGCCACACCCTCAATCCCCGGCTGGGCGTGGAAGGCGGCATCTCCATCCTGGGCAGCACGGGTCTGGTGCGGCCTTACAGCCACGCCGCCTATGTGGAGACCGTGCGCCTGTGCGTACGGGCCCGGCAACGCAGCGGCGGC
>UMHC01025944.1_pt1 | contig 11621 bp, 9 predicted proteins | sample 1965381 | NCBI WGS metagenome assembly UMHC01 (sample SAMEA4836083, study PRJEB28245) | human gut metagenome | biome: gut microbiome; material: fecal sample | place: Denmark | collected 2008 | reverse complement strand
TAGAAGGAAGCGCTAACTGAAGTATCTTTTTATTCATTATTAATCGTATCTATAAAAACTATTCCTAACTTTGTCAGCAAAGTTACAGATTACTTTAGAAATAACATGATTACACTTATGTTTCAATAACAAAAACGCGAACCCTAAGTAATTGTAAAAAACGTTAGATGTTCGCATTCCCTATAAATCATACACTTATAGATTTATTTAGAGAATATGAACATTTATTGCTTTTCTACTTTATCATTCGCAAAATTACAATTTAAAAGTGTCATCAATAAAGCTTTTCACAAACATGGAGTCGCATCTTTTACAGATGCGTGGATTGAAACTTTAGCATAAATAGGTTGATAGCCGATATGATCGTCGCATCTTTTACAGATGCGTGGATTGAAACGGTCAAATTCTGATCACGATAATACTCATTATAGTCGCATCTTTTACAGATGCGTGGATTGAAACACGATAAGTCAACCATTTAGGCAAAATACTATCGTCGCATCTTTTACAGATGCGTGGATTGAAACTGGGCATCAGTCAAATGTATATTAGCCTGTTTTGTCGCATCTTTTACAGATGCGTGGATTGAAACAAACTGATGAAAACGGTAGACGCATACATTACTGTCGCATCTTTTACAGATGCGTGGATTGAAACTCTGCCCGTGATATTATACAGGCACATAACGCTGGTCGCATCTTTTACAGATGCGTGGATTGAAACTCGCGACCGCGAGCGGATGCGAGCCCCATTTAAGTCGCATCTTTTACAGATGCGTGGATTGAAACACGCACATGAGTATAAGCCGCAGCCCATTTTTCGTCGCATCTTTTACAGATGCGTGGATTGAAACAAGATCAGAGAGCTTTATAGACCATTTACGGGGAGTCGCATCTTTTACAGATGCGTGGATTGAAACGCATTGGGTGGATCAGAAAATGAAATAGCATTGGTCGCATCTTTTACAGATGCGTGGATTGAAACTAACGGTAGCATCTTTCCAAATAGAGCGACCATGTCGCATCTTTTACAGATGCGTGGATTGAAACGCTGACGCTCATTTGGTATATTTCGCCACGCCGTGTCGCATCTTTTACAGATGCGTGGATTGAAACATCAGTCGAAGATGTTTGCAATACTTCCGACAGTCGCATCTTTTACAGATGCGTGGATTGAAACCGCTTGTAAGCGATACACCCAAGATTGGCGTTTGTCGCATCTTTTACAGATGCGTGGATTGAAACATGTGAGAAACGATAGTGAGAACCGGCCTTTATGTCGCATCTTTTACAGATGCGTGGATTGAAACTTTAGTTTTTAAATAAGATGAAGAAGATGGAATGTCGCATCTTTTACAGATGCGTGGATTGAAACCTTTACGTCTAATCCCATTATCGACAAATTCAAAGTCGCATCTTTTACAGATGCGTGGATTGAAACTTGGAACAAGCAGAAGGATCTCCCGTAGATGTAGTCGCATCTTTTACAGATGCGTGGATTGAAACCACTCTTCAAAGGCGCGTTTGAACGTGTCTTTAATGTCGCATCCTTTACGGGGACAACTTTTATAATATTTTTCGCAAGAAGATTACAGGATTAAAATATTTGTTTGTTAGAAAATAAAATATATCTTTGTTGAACAGAGTTATAAAGATACCTTATTACTCAAAGCATAAACACCTTATATTACGTTAACCTAAACATATGATATATACAAATAAAGAATACTGTCTTGAGGTTAAAGGAAGCATGGCCTGCTTTACCCGTCCGGAGATGAAAGTCGAAAGAGTTAGCTACGACATAATAACGCCATCTGCTGCCCGAGCCATTTTCGAATCTATATTTTGGAAACCAGCCATACAATGGAATATTACCCGAATAGAAGTATTAAATCCAATCAGATGGTTTTCCATGAAAAGAAATGAGATTGGAAGTTTAATGAGCCCCCGTTCATCCGGATTATTCATCGAAGATAATCGGCAACAAAAATCCAGTTTGTTACTAAAAGATGTTTGCTATAGAATTTTTGCAGAGTTGGAATTTATACCTATAAGAAATAGAACAAAAGAAGATAAGTTGAAAGTGCCATCAAAGTCCTCTGACGAAAATCCTGGCAAATATAATGCTATGTTCGAACGTAGAGCTAAAAAGGGGCAATGTTTCAATCAACCCTATTTAGGTTGCCGTGAGTTCTCCGCTGATTTCACATACATCGAAAATCCGGTAAAAGGAGACGGAATACCCGAAGATCGTGATTTAGGATATATGCTATATGATATGGATTTCACAAACGAAAAAGATCCAAAGCCAATGTTCTTCAGGGCTATAATGAAACAAGGAGTCTTGATCGTTCCATCCATTAACAGTGAGGAGGTACGCCGATGATTTTGCAAGCATTATACGAATACTACCAACGTAAAGCTGCTGATCCGGTGAGTACCATTGCTCCCCGTGGATTAGAATGGAAAGAAATACCTTATCTTATTCTGATAGATAAAAAAGGAAATTTTTTAGAACTACAGGATACCACCGAAGGGGTAGGAAAACAGAAACGAGCAAAAAAATATCTGGTTGTTAAAAGTAAAGGACGTACCGGTAGCAACAGTTGGCAAACGGCAAATGTATTTTGGGACCATTTCGGATATGTGTTAGCCCAACCTAAAAATACGGATGATAAAGGAATGCCAAAAGCACTGGACGATGCCGCTAAACAAAATAAAACCTTTGTTCAGGAAGTCAGGCGGCTTGCCGAAATGTATCCTTTCAATGAAGAGATTCAAGCAGTAGCCAAATTTTACGATAATCCTGATAATCTTCAACGTATAAAAATGGACCCTTTATGGGAAGAATGTATCAAAAAAGACGGGACAAACATCTCCTTTAAAGTAGCAGGAAACAATACTATCGTGGCTGCAAATCCGGATGTAACATCATCCATAGAAGATTGTTCGGAGAAGGATGAACCGATAGGAATATGCCTTATTACTGGGAAAAAGGCTCCGATAGCCATACTCAATAGTGCCATAGCCATACTCGGAGGCAAGAGCGGAGCTAAACTGGTTGGCTTTCAAAAGAAATCGGGTTACGATTCTTATTATAAAGAGCAAGGTATGAACGCACCTATTTCAAAAGAAGCGGAAGCTGCTTATACCACAGCTTTAAATTCTTTATTGGGAAAAGATTCCTCTAACAAATATCGATTACATGACACATCCGTTGTTTTCTGGTCTCAGAAACCGACAAAGTTAGAGCAATGTTTCTGTTTCATATTTACATCTCCTCCCAAAGATGATCCGGATAAAAACACGGAAGTTATCAGAGACTTCTTGAAGTCTCCGTTCTCGGGAGTATTGAATGACGAGGACAAAACTCCCTTTTACGTGTTAGGTTTATCTCCTAATGCCGCCCGTATCTCTGTTAGATTCTGGCGACAAGGAACAGTAGGCGAATTTGCCAGTCACATCAGACAACATTTTAAGGACTTGGAAATCATTAAAAGCAAGAATCAAAGAGCCTATTTTTCTTTATTCAACTTACTGACCCAAGTTGCTTCCTTAAATAAAATGGAAAATCTGCCTCCCAGTTTAGCCAGCGATTTAAGCCAAAGCATATGGGATAACCGACCCTATCCGACCACATTGCAGATGCAATGTCTGATACGAATCAAAGCAGACCGGAATATAACGTCGATAAGAGCCGCTATACTCAAAGCCTACTTAAATAGAAAATTCAGAAATCATAATAATCCACCTAAAGAAATTCAAATGGCATTAGATTTAGAAAATAAAAACCAAGCGTACTTATGTGGCCGCTTGTTTGCTATCCTTGAAAAGATCCAGAGTGATGCTATCCCAGGAGCAAATTCTACGATCAAAGAGCGTTACTACGGTGCAGCGTCGACAACCCCGACAACTGTATTCGGCCGCTTGTTGTCTTTATCCAGACATCACCTTGCAAAATTTGATACCGGGAAATCTGTTTATTATGAAAAATTATTGCAAAGTGTTATCACCAACCTGGATAGTAACGGGTTACCTAAGTATTTATCGATGGATGACCAGTCCCGTTTCGCAATCGGTTATTACCATCAAAGAGAAGATTTATATAAAACAACAGACAAAGAAAAAAATTAATAGTATACAAATATGGAAACTGCAATAAAAAATCGTTATGACTTCATTTATTTATTTGATGTACAGGATGGTAATCCGAACGGTGATCCCGATGCCGGAAACTTACCCAGAGTTGATCCGGAAACAGGAGAAGGTCTGGTTTCCGATGTCTGCCTGAAACGTAAAGTCCGGAACTTTGTCCAAATAGTAAAAGATGGAGAAAGACCGTATGATATATTCATTAAAGAGAAAGCGGTATTGAATAATCTGATCACTGAAGCGCATAAACAGGAAGGGGTTAAAGATATAAAAGAGAAGGGAGATAAAACAGAGGCTGCCCGGCAATGGATGTGCAGAAACTTTTATGACATAAGGACATTTGGAGCCGTACTAAGTACTGGTGAAAATGCCGGACAGGTTCGTGGCCCTATCCAATTTACTTTTGCCCGTTCTATCAGTCCTATTGTTACCGCCGAACATAGTATAACCCGTATGGCTGTGGCTACGGAGGATGAGGCTAAAAAACAGAGTGGAGATAACCGCACCATGGGACGTAAATTTACAGTTCCTTACGGACTATATAAAGCTAACGGATTTATTTCCGCTCATTTAGCCGCACAAACCGGATTCAATGAAGAGGATCTGAACTTATTTTGGGATTCATTGAAAAACATGTTCGATCATGACCATTCAGCAGCCAGAGGAATGATGAATGCCCGCAAATTGATCGTATTCAAACACAGTACAGCATTAGGTAATGCTTCAGCTCATTCTTTATTCGGTTTAGTGAAGGTTCAACTTAAGGATGACCAACGCCCACCCCGTTCGTTCGACGATTATATTGTTACCATCGACAAAGATAAACAGCCGGAAGGAGTAGAAGTTTTGGACATGATATGATAGAATACGGAGATGAGGACCTATTGATGCTTTCCGGAATCCAACACATAACTTTCTGTAAACGTCAATGGGCCCTTATACATATCGAACAACAGTGGGCGGAAAACAACCTCACTATTGAAGGAAACTGGATGCATCAAAAAGTCGATGATCCTGCCTTGATGAACCGCAATAAAGGCATAGTAACATTAAGATCCGTAACGCTTGTCTCCAGACGGCTGGGACTTTATGGTATCTCTGATGTAGTAGAGATGGTCGCTTCCACCTCCGGACAAAATTCAATAAGACATCCTAAATATCCGGGATTCTGGCAATTAATTCCGGTCGAATACAAACGAGGCAAACCTAAAAAAGATCAGATAGATGAAGTCCAGCTATGCGCACAAGCGATTTGCCTGGAAGAGATGTATAACGTCAGCATAGAAAAAGGCTTTTTGTATTATGGGGAAACTCGCCACCGAGAAGAGGTCCAGTTTACTGAAGAATTACGGAAACTGGTTGAAAATAAATGTGTCCAAATGCACAAGCTATACGAGCAAAAAGTTCTTCCGCCGGCAATATACAAAGCGCATTGCAAGTCATGTTCTTTATGTGACGTATGTATGCCTAAAGTACTGACAAAAACACCGAAAGTGAATACTTACCTGTCCCAGTTATACGATTAAAATATGAGAAAATTATTGAACACATTGTATGTAACTACTCCTGAAGCCTATTTAACTAAAGATGGAGAAAACGTTGTAATTAGGGTTAAGGAAAAAGATATATTCAGAATTCCGGTTTTAAATATAGAAGGTATTGTCACATTCGGATATATAGGTGCTTCTCCGGCATTAATGAAGATGTGTGCTGAAAGAAATGTAGGATTATGTTTTTTAAGTGCTAATGGACAGTTTCAAGGTAGAGTCTCCGGTCCGACAAAAGGAAATGTCCTTTTACGAAGAACACAATACAGGATTGCCGACGATGCAAATAAATCACTGGAAATCAGTCGGCTTTTTATTGCAGGAAAGATAGCAAATTCCCGGACGGTTATCGATCGTTTCAAAAGAGATCACATTTCTTCCGACAAACAGCTATCCTTGTTTTTATCCGTATCTGAAAAGTTAAAGAGATCAAAGAATCAGGCTTTAGTTGCTGAGTCCTCCGATACATTAAGAGGTATAGAGGGAGAAGCCGCTACAACTTATTTCTCTGTATTTAACCAGATGATCATATCGCAATGTGAGGATTTTCCTTTTAACGGGAGGAACAGAAGACCGCCCAAAGACAAAGTAAATGCTCTATTGTCATTCGTTTACACATTGCTGAATCATGAGGTACAGTCTGCATTGGAAACAGTAGGACTTGATCCATACGTAGGCTTTTTACATACCGATCGACCAGGAAGAGCGAGTTTAGCGTTAGATATGATGGAAGAGTTACGAGCCTACCTGGCAGACAGGTTGGTTTTGTCCTTAATTAATCGTAAACAGATATCCGGTAAAGGTTTTGTCGAACACGGAGATAACGGGATTGTAATGGACGAAGATATCAGAAAGGGAGTCTTACTCGCTTGGCAGAAGAGAAAAAAAGAGACAATAATCCACCCCTACTTAAATGAATCCGTACCGATAGGACTGATCCCATATATTCAGGCGATGCTTTTAGCTCGTTTTTTGAGAAACGATTTAGATAATTATCCGGTCTTTTTAATGAAGTAAGTTTATGTATGTTCTAGTTACATATGACGTAGAAACGATGACTTCCGACGGACAGCGCAGGTTACGTCAGGTAGCACGTCAATGCCTGAATTATGGCCAACGCGTCCAAAATTCCGTTTTTGAATGCTCTGTCTCGCCTGCTCAATTTACCGAGTTAAGATTAAAACTATCGGATATCATCGATCATAAAAAAGATAGTATTCGTTTCTATTTCTTGGGAAATAATTATTCTAAAAGAGTTGAATACATAGGTGTCGTCACATCCTATAATGTAGAAGATGAACTTATAATATAACTGTTTGCGAACATTAAGCATTAACAAAAAGCTGGAGTTTTCGCAATCATTGATTATTAGCCTATTAAACACTCCTATTAGTTTTATTTCATCAATAAAAAATCCAAAAAGTTTATTATCGCATAAATGCATTGATAACAGACTGTAAATGTTTGCATTATTTGTAATGCAGTCGTACCTTATATAGGTACGTGGATTGAAACATGGCAATGCGACAGAATAAAGCACAGGTTGAAAATGTCGTACCTTATATAGGTACGTGGATTGAAACATCAGTCGAGGATGTCTGCAGTACTTCTGACACTGGTCGTACCTTATATAGGTACGTGGATTGAAACTTGTAACCATGTATGCAAAAGTTAATAATATAGAGTCGTACCTTATATAGGTACGTGGATTGAAACCCTTATTTTGCATTGTATTTAAAATTAGTTTGATGTCGTACCTTATATAGGTACGTGGATTGAAACACCAGAAGAAGGCGTGGGGAGTATTCAGGATGCGTCGTACCTTATATAGGTACGTGGATTGAAACTTCATCACAGAACACGGAAATACTACCGTCAGAGTCGTACCTTATATAGGTACGTGGATTGAAACCTATACTTGTCACAACCCATATTTCGAACGAAGTCGTACCTTATATAGGTACGTGGATTGAAACATCAATAGTCAATGCCAGTCCCATCTTGTCACGGGTCGTACCTTATATAGGTACGTGGATTGAAACGCTATGATGCTTTGGATATGCCCGAATATCTTGGTCGTACCTTATATAGGTACGTGGATTGAAACATAAACAATTGTACATCACGCTTGGATACTACGGTCGTACCTTATATAGGTACGTGGATTGAAACGTAGAAGTTGCTGCATACTGTTTTTGGAAAGTGTAGTCGTACCTTATATAGGTACGTGGATTGAAACGGAAACCTATCCGAAAAGACGATTTTATCAACTGTCGTACCTTATATAGGTACGTGGATTGAAACAAATAGGCACCTACAATAAGGATGAAGGATGCTGTCGTACCTTATATAGGTACGTGGATTGAAACGGATATAGAATCTTACGAGCGTCAATTGCAAGAAAGTCGTACCTTATATAGGTACGTGGATTGAAACGTTGAAAAGGTCGTGTTTTTGAAACCCGTTCGCGTCGTACCTTATATAGGTACGTGGATTGAAACGTGCGTGAGATCGCCCAAAAGGTCGGGATCAAGACGTCGTACCTTATATAGGTACGTGGATTGAAACTGGAGTAAGGGTATCAATGACTATCTGAACGAGAAGTCGTACCTTATATAGGTACGTGGATTGAAACCTTTGAAGGGTTGGAAGATAGCAGTAAGCCGTCCGTTATACCTTATATAGGTACGTGGATTAAAACGAGTAAAACATACCTGCAGTCGACACAATTTATTAAATTATCAATTTCATTATTTTACCATGCAAGACTGAACTGCTCCACCCTTCTTCTTTACACGCTTTTGCATAATCGTCACGATGTAACTTATTATCTATCAGAAACAATTTCAAAAAATGAGTCCAAGTAAGCTTTTTCGATAAATCAGACACTATTTCAAGTTCTGGAAAATATACGCAGAACAACTCCATTTGAAGCAAGTGTCTAACTTCAAATTCTTTACCATAACGTTCCACTAATTCACGAGAAAGATATTTAAATGTATCTATCCGATGAAGTGTTGTCTCTTTACTGTAAAGATCTTGTTTAATTAGTCTACCGATTTCCCAATACAATATGTTTTTGTCTGCATTCAATCTTCGGCTACCTTTTCTCTGTGATTTTTCAATTAAGAAAAGAATATCACGAAGTAAATCTTCCCTTCTTTTCATATTCATTTTATTTTTATGTACAAAAATAAACTTCAGAAATTAAAGCTACAACATTTTAACACATATTTTCATATTAACACAAATCACATAAATTAGCTGAAAAATTACATATAATAAAGGGACTGCCTCACATCTGAAGACAGTCCCTTTCAATTGACTTACACTAATAAAATAAATTAGCTGTTTCAACCCACACACCCCGCAAGGTATGACAAAATACCTTGCAAAGGTAACAATCCAATCCTATTTACACAATCACCATCTTTTATTCTATCAGCAACAGTTCTTCCACCCAAGCCCCATCCAATACCAATCCAGCTTGCAGATCATAGCAATTCGGATCCTCCAAAATGAATACACCTGAATATTCGATGACTTTACCACACCGCACCAGTTCTTCGAAATCCCATTTTCTAATGGATACGCTATATTGCTGTAGCTTACGTAACAACCAAAATTCCGGGCCAATCCGCTTCAATTCCTCCAGTAAGGTTGCACCATCACCATAGCCGACCAAGATGGATACCGAGTCTTTATCGTCTATCAACCGGAACTTCTCTGCAGCAGTTGCAAACATAAAGTGCATTTCTGCAAAACCTTTATATAACAGACCTTTTATATTAGCCTTATCAAAGGTGTTACAATTGCTATAGAATAAGCTGAAATATTGAGCCATACACTCCGGAGAAAACAAGTCGCTCCCATCGGAAACAGACAGTATCTCCCGCAAAGCAGCCGCTCCCTTTCCCATCAAACCACGCAAAAGAGTATTCTCCAAATTAAAGACAAAAACCTGACCTAATTTACCCACATGATTCAATTTGCCTTCCCGGTTACATCTTCCTGCCGCCTGTATGATTGAATCCAGACCGGCAAAAGCACGGTATACTACAGGGAAATCAATATCTACCCCGGCTTCAACCAACTGCGTACTTATCACACGGACTGGTTCATTGTCCTTCAATTTCTGCTTGATCAATTTTATAACTTCCATGATATGCGCGGAGCACATCATACGCGACAAATGTAAAGTTCCTTCAGGCATTCGCCGGTAAAGCTCTCGCGCATCCTTACGGGTATTTACAATACATAGCACACGATCATACCCAGACAGCTCGTCGGCAAGTTCATCGAAGTTAGTGGTTGTACCTGGTTCCGGCCAATGCAGCTCCACCCGTTTAAAAGCCTCAAACAAATTATCATGCACAGAAGTAATTTCTGTCACGGGAGTTTTCAGTCCGTCAAAAGCCTCCGGCCCTGTTCCGATCCGACCGGAAAAAACGGGTAATGTGGCCGTAGTAAACAAAATGCTGGCTTTAAAAGAGGCTTGCAAGCTCTGCAAAACATCCAGTATGGGGTGTAAAAACTCAACCGGCAACATCTGCGCCTCATCCAGAATAACAACAGAGTTACAGATATTATGCAATTTCCGGCATCGCGAAGTGCGGCAAGCATACAGCGATTCAAAGAACTGCACATTTGTCGTCACAATGATCGGAGCATCCCAATTTTCCGTTGCCAGCAAAGAAGGGGACCGTTCGTCGTTACTATCCTGTTGCAAATTACTATGATGCTCCACCACATTCTCCGCTCCGAAAATATCCCGGAGCACGGCAGCCGTCTGTACAATAATACTCGTATAAGGGATAACGATGATAATCCGTTTTTTTTTGTAACGAACGGCATGAAGGAGTGCCCAAGCCATCGACGCCAATGTCTTTCCCCCACCTGTCGGAACTGTCAGGCTAAAAAAGCCGGGAAGGCTCTCGGCCATCTTCCGGCAACGGGACAGGATAGCCGCCCGTTTCTCATTGATGAAAGATGCTGGTGCATTTGCCGTAAGCGATTCCATATAGGCATCAAACCGATCCTTCAACGTTTCCATAGAATCATATTGCCCACGCCTGGCTGCTTGTTCCGGATGCATAAACCGCTCCGTATCCAAGTAGTCGGCATCAACCAGGCAAGAGAACAACATGCGAATCCATTGATGTATATCCTTCTCAAAATCATCAATCAAAGGCTGGTCTAACGAAGCAACCACCTCTTGCATCTCTTCCGGTGCATCTTTCAGCATCTCCTGGTAGCAATCTGTTTTAGACAGACGTCTATTCAAATTGGCCTCCCCGGAAGAAGTCCAGTCCAGCAATCCCGAATGATGTCCGGCTATACAATAAGCCAATGGAGGATAATAACCCGGCAATTTTTCTCTCGCCAGAATCGCTCCAGCCGAGGAATGGTCGGGTTTATCCACTACTTTCTGTTCCACTGCCATGCCGGATGCGTTACGGATATAAGGTTGAAAACTATTCTTTGTATATTTCCCCATATCATGCCACCAGCCATTCTGCTTTCCCCAAGCCGCCGCCCCGAAAACAGATGCAAACGATTCGCTTAATGTGGCCGTACCGACTGAATGTTCCTTCACCGTCTGTATCCGGAAAGCATCCTCTTCTACTCTGACATGCGCTATAAAATCTTGTTCTTTCATCATTTCATATAATAATTTTCCGCTATCCATTCGCCATTTGCAATAGCGACCTATAAGTAACTATATAATAACCCATTACTTCATTGCAAACTCTTTTTCATTTGCAATAACATTTGTTATTCACCCTACATTATCCCACCTTCACCACCGAATAACAAGTTCCTTTCATCGTGCGGCGTGAAGGGATCTTATTCTTCTGGAGCAGGCGGCCGAAATAAGTCAGCCGTTTATTGCCCAACTTAATGCCACTTTCACTTTGCAGAT
>UMHC01059771.1_pt1 | contig 11635 bp, 9 predicted proteins | sample 1965381 | NCBI WGS metagenome assembly UMHC01 (sample SAMEA4836083, study PRJEB28245) | human gut metagenome | biome: gut microbiome; material: fecal sample | place: Denmark | collected 2008 | reverse complement strand
GGGCCGGAACGACAGCGTCCGTCGAGCCATACTGCGCCAGGATGTCGCCGCCGAGGATCTGACGGCCCACAACACCCATGAAGTAGACCAGCACAATGGTCACGCCGTATACGGCCGTACCCAGGAACATCCCGCGCTTTGCCGCCCTCCGGCTCTTGGCGGCAAATGCGCGCTGCCACATTTCCGCACCTGCCATGGTGAAAACCAGATAGGTGATGATGTCTCCCAAAATGCTGCCGTCAATATGCGGCTCCACCAGCGCCGGGTCCAGGTTGGCCGCAAAGTTCGCAAAGCCGCCCACGTTGAACAGGGCCGCCACCGGGATCAGGATATACACGAAGACGATCAGCATATAAAATTGCAGCACGTCGGTGTATACCACGCCGAACAGGCCGGAGGTGGCTGTGTAGACCATAAAGACCACTGTTGCGATCAGCGCGCCCATCTCATAGGAGAGGCCGAACTCTCCCCCCAGCATCCGGATGATCGTGGCCGTGGCGGTGACCTGGGAGGCCACCGTCCCCATCATGGCGAACGCGATCAGCACAGAGAGGGTGATCTTGGCTGCCCGGCCAAACCGCCGTTCAAACAGCTCCGGGATAGAGGTGATCCCGTACTGCATCCCGATATCCGAGATCTTCCCGGCGATGCCGGAGAAAATGAACATTCCCAGAAGGTATGGAATTGCGGTAAGGACCGCCTTGAAGCCGTCGGTATAGGCCACACCTGCCCGGCCCATCAGACCGCTGCCGCCGATGATCGTCGCGCAGACGGTGGCCATCAGCACCATCGGCCCAAAGGACCGGCCCGCTACATAATAATCCTTTGTGTTCTGGATCCGCCTGACGGAATAGACCCCCACCAGGACCATGATGACAAGGTATGCCGCAATGATTCCCAGATCCAAAATCGTCAATACGCTGTGATCCATCAAAAATGCCCTCCTTTTCTTTGTTTGCTCCAGAGGGCCGCACCTGCATACCTTTGTCCGGCAAGATCTTCAGCAGCTGTCTGCTTCCATTCACACCCACATTATATATGTTTCGGCGCAGCCCTCTACCCATAAGGGCAGATCCTGATCCATATTCTTCACCCCTTCTAACCACGTCCTCTTGTGGCAGTGAATATATGAACATTATAATGTTACTTGAAAAAAATGTCAATTTGTCCGATATGTATCAGAAATTCTTTATTCAAAAAGTATATATGCCATCCCGCCAGTTTTGCCAACCATGATACCTGGACCAAGGGACGCTGTATACTGCACAAAGAAAAACTGCGCATCCATACAAGCCCCTGCCTGCTGGATGCGCAATTTCCTATATCATCTACCATCATTCATGCGTCAGCAAATACTCTTTCAGTCCGCTGAGAGACGCCCTGCCGGCCTCTGCCCCGAGGTCATAAACAGCCTGCAGCTTGGCGGGGTCCTTTTCCACACGCCTGATTGGGAGTGGGCCATTGGGCCGAACCACGAAGAGCTCCCCGCGCTGCTCCATCCCTATGATCTCCTCCACCTGCCGGTTATAGACTTCCCACCGCCGGTTCAGACTCTCCGCAAAGGCCGGATAGCGATGGTAATAGAGGCGGTTGAATCGCTGAAGCCATGCTGCGGGCCGCTCTTTCCGATACTCCAAGGGACGTGTGAGCACGAGAACGGTCTTGTCGTAGCCCAGACTCTTGCAGAAATGGACTGGAATACTGTCGCTGACCCCGCCATCCAGGTAGAACCTCCCATCCAACTCCACAGGCCGGGAGACATAGGGCATGGCAGAGGTGGCCCGCAGGGCCTCCATCTGACGGAACGGCTCTGTGATCCGGATATACTCCGGGGCGCCTGTGTGCAGATCGGTGACCGCGGCATAGAAGTCAACGCCCGATCTCTGAAAGGCCGCTTCATCAAATATGTCCAGCTTGGAGGACACCTCATAGAAGGCGAAGTCGGCGTTTATCAGATTGCCCGTGGTCAGCAGCGAGCGCAGCCCCATGTACCGCTTATCCCGGATATACTTCAAATTATACCGTATGGCGCGTCCCTTCTGGCCGGCAGGAGCATTGATCCCAAACAGCGCACCGGCCGACACACCGACGATTCCGTCAAAGGATATCTGTTCATCCATCCAGGAGTCCAGAACGCCTGCGGTAAACATTCCGCGCATGGCGCCGCCCTCCAAGACCAAGCCCGTTTTCATCCCTGTCCTGCCTCCTGTGATTTTGTCGATTTTGATATTTTACCACAGGAAAAGCCAAAATGGAATGCCTTGTACGGGACACAGGATATCGATCAGAAAGCGCAGAAGTTGATACGGCGGGAAGGACATTTTCCTTGACGGTTCTTTTATTTAATGATACATTTAGGTATGTAAGTTTTCTTCGGAAACGAGATATTTCTCTACTGGCGGTAACAGTCCGCGAGCGATCAGCTAATCCGGTGGAATTCCGGAGCCAACAGGTTCGGTCTGGAGGGGAGAAGAAGGCTTTCTGGTGCCGTGCCGGATGCCCATCCTCCTCAAGCAAAAGTGTATACTCTAAGCACCCGGTACAGCCATCTCTCTGCGTCAGGGAAATGGCGCCGGGATTTTTTATTTCCGGCGGCTTCTCCCTCGGAAGCGTCCAGTATGAATACGGAAGGAGCCTTGCTATGGAGCCAAACCTGCAGCCAAACCCATTGGAAACGGATCCCATACCCAAACTGATCGTTCGATACGCCGTTCCCACCTCACTGACACTGATGGTCAACTACCTCTATAACATCGTGGATCAGATCTTTGTCGGACAGGGCGTGGGCATTACAGGAATGGCAGCCACTAATATCGCGTTCCCGCTGACCATTCTGGTCAATGCTGTGGCATTGATGCTGGGAGACGGATGTGCCGCCAATATCAGTCTGTGCCTGGGTCGGAAAGAGCAGCGGGAGGCGGACAGCACCATCAGTCACGCCCTCACCCTGATCTTGGCCAGCGGTCTGCTGGCCGCTCTGGCCTGCGGCATCTTCGCCCCGCAGATCGTAGTCCTTTTCGGCGCGACGCCGACTGCCTATGCAGAGTCTCTGTCCTATATGCGCGCCATCGCATGGGGGATCCCGTTCCAGCTCCTTTGTCCCGCTTTCACCGCCATTATCCGGGCGGACGGCTCCCCGCAGTACATGATGAAGTGCATGATGACAGGGGCGGTCATCAATCTGATCCTGGACCCTATCTTTATCTTTCCGCTGAAGATGGGCGTTGTGGGCGCCGGGATCGCCACGGTGATCGGGCAGGTGGCTGCTGGATGCCTGGCCCTGCTCTACCTGCGCCGCCTCAAAACCGTTCATATCCGGCGGGAGGACCTGCGCCCTACACGGAAGCTGACCTGTCGTATTCTGGCACTGGGCTTCCCCAGCTTGCTTACGCAGATGCTCTCCGCTCTGGTGCAGATTACCCTGAACAATCTGATGCGGGCCTATGGAGCCGCCACAGTCTATGGCAGTGACATTGCCTTATCCGTCTACGGCATGATGATGAAGGTCTACCAGATCGCTCACTCCATGTTCGTCGGGGTGTCCTCTGCCATCCAGCCCATCAACGGCTATAATTTCGGCGCCAACCACTATGCGCGGGTCCAAAAGACATTCCATATAGCTTCTCTTATTGCAGTAGGCATTTCAGTGGTGTGGTTTCTCATTTTCATGGTGTTCCCGCGGCAGATCGCAAGCTGCTTTGTATCGGACAATGCGCTCTATCTGGATTGCGCACAGCACTGCTTCCGGCTCTATATGCTGGCCTTTTTCCTGTATGGCCTTCACATGACCTCAGCCTCCTTCTTCCAGGGGATCGGCCGGCCTGGTAAGTCCCTGCTGATTCCTCTGGCCCGGCAGGGCTGCTTCCTGATCCCTCTGGCGCTTCTGCTATCCCGCTCCTTCGGGCTGGACGGCGCACTTCTGGCCGCACCGATAGCCGATGCTCTTGCGTTCCTGCTCTGCCTGCTGCTGGCCCGCTGGGAATTTCGAAGTTGGAGAAGAAAGGGCTGGCTGTGCAAAGGAGAGCGCAAATATCGCGCATCATAAGCGCACATGTTCCGAAGCCCCTGGATCGAGCATTTATAAATGAAAATCTATCATTGGGAGGACGATTCCCATGACAACGCGGACCCTTTCATTGCAGTTGGAGGAAGATTTCACCACACATACAGCCGCACTGTTTGTAAGCCATGTCAATGTCTTTCAGAGCACCATCCGCATAATCGCCGGTGAGCGAAGCATCAATGCGAAAAGTCTTCTCGGGGTCGTCTCCTTCGGCTTTCGTCAGGGACAGCAGGTACAGGTCGCTGCAGACGGCCCTGACGAAGCCGAAGCTGTAAACGCGTTGTCGCAATTTTTCCAGTCTTCTGCTTCCGCATGACTTGTCTGCATATAGGAGATGGAGAAGAACCTCAATGAAGCCATTCAACACAAAAGAGAGATTCTCTATTCCGAACCTGATGGGATATTTTCGGCTCCTCCTCATTCCGGTATTCTGTTACCTCTATCTGGCAAAAGAAGCGTACCATTGGGCCGCAGGTGTTGTCCTCCTCTCCAGTCTCACGGATCTGTTTGATGGGATGATCGCAAGAAAGTTCAACATGATCACAAATTTGGGCAAGGCGCTTGACCCGATCGCGGACAAACTGACACACGGTGCATTGGCTCTTTGTCTGGCCTTCCGCTATCCCCAGATGTGGGTCCTGTTTGGTCTTATGGTGCTCAAGGAGGGCTACATGGTGGTTATGGGCCTGCTCTTTTTCAGAAAAGGGAAAATGCTCAATCTGAAAATATCTTAGGCATACGAATTCCTCCACACCCGTGTGACTTTTCTATCAAATGATCCATTTGAAGATGTGAACGGTTTTCCCTTTTGGGAGAAACAAAAATGTAACACGAGCGCATACTTACTTTTGCAGGCCGGCTCCGTATGGAGCGAATACACATGCATTAAGACAACCATTTTATTTATTTGGTCATTTTTGATGGACATTTTATGTAAGGAGATCCGGTAGAATTTCCGGTCCTGATGGCTGCGTTCTACGGCCTGCGTAGAAGTGGGGTTATGGGACCGCGGTGGAGCGCAATCGACTTTGAGGGAAATACTCTCACGGTCGACCATACTGTGGTCCAGTATCGTTCCGATGGCAAGAACCGGATGAAAAACAAATCCAGCTGCAGAACGATGCCGCCGGTTCCCCAGTACCGGGAACTTCTGCTGCGGATGCAGGAACGGAAAGCCGCTTGTAAAGAGTTCTGCGGAAACTGCTACACGGAGTCGGAGTACATCTATGTCAACGAGCTGGGTATCCCATATAAGCCTAATTTTGTGTCCGACCATTTCAAACGGGTCCTGAAGCAGCACGGCCTTCGTCCGATTCGTTTCCACGATTTCAGATATACGTGCGCATCCCTGCTTCTGAAAAACGGAGTCGCGGTGAAGGATATTCAGGATTGGCTGGGACACTGCAGCTACGCTACAACCGCCAATATCTACGCGCACCTGGACACGGATTCCAAGAAACAGCCTGCAACGAAAATGAACCAGACAGTCAGCATCACCCCTGGCATCTCAGCCGCGATTTAAGCCGGAGGAGAGAACTCGGGGAGAGAACCGGGCTTCAAAAAGAAAATACTCAGGTTTTCAATTCATGAAAAACCTGAGTATTTTCAACTGGTGCCAGTGGTGGGACTCGAACCCACACGGTGTCGCCACCAACGGATTTTGAGTCCGTCACGTCTACCAATTCCATCACACTGGCCGGTGGATACTGGTTTATTATACAGGAGGTCGGAGCGAAATTCAAGTCCTTTTTCTCACGCCCTGACGCCGTACCGCTCCGCACGCAGGACGATCCGCCGGGCCCAGCGGCTATGGGTGTTGTACTCGTTCATCCGGCCGCCGTCCTCACTGGCAGAGACCAGACTGCCGCTGCCGGTATCCCAGTTCAGGATAGCCCGGGCGTCCGCGTAATCCCGCTGGGAGACGCGGAGCATTTCGTTCACCACGGGGATCTGATTGGGATGGATGACGGTCTTGCCGGTGAAGCCATTCAGCAGATCCAGCTCCATCTCCCGGCGCAGCCCCTCTTCCCATCCCTCGCCGGAGTAATACTCCCATACCGGGCCGGACACCACGTATTGAGTGCCGAAAGCCGCCACGATGTCGATGAGGATATCCGCCACCGGGCGCAGGTCGTAGATGGTCCGATTTGCCGGACGGCGCAGGCCGAAGGCGTGGGAGAGGTCGTTCCCCCCCACCCGGATGTTTAAAATGGAGCCAGACACGGTGTCCAGCTGGGCCCGCACCTCCGTCAGAGCCTCCCGGCGAGTCTGCGGGGGAATCATGGCCGCAGACTCAAACACCGGCATATAGAAGTACTCCTCCGTCCGGCCGATGGAGCGGATGGCTGCAAGATAGGCCCCGCAGTTCTCCAGGAAAAACTTGGGCAGGATGAATCCGCGGAGAATGGAGGAAAACGGGGCGTACTCCTCCGCCAGCCGCAGCAGCTGCTCCGGTGACCGGACCCGGACAAAAATGGGCGGCAGAAAAAAGGAGCCGCCCTCCGCAGCGGACGCGATCCGGGACAGCGTCCCCCGCAGCATCCGCTCCGCGTCCGCCACGGCGTCCTCCCGCACCGTGTCCTCCAGGCAGAACGCCAGAGAATACGGCGTTGGAAACCGCTGCTCCACAATCGCGCCCACAATCGACCCGTGGGCGTTGGCAGGGCAGTAGAGCAGTGCTCCCACGTCATATCCAGTCAACTTGCTTCTCATGCTCATCCTCTTTTACCTTCAGATCAGCGGCCGGCTTCGGCCGGGCACTTATGGGCGCTATTATAGCACTTCCCGCCGGAGAAGAAAATACCCGCGCCATGCTGACGAATGTAAAATTTTTGTGGATTCTCAAGCTATGCTCCATGCATCTGTTGAAAATCCTCTCCAAAGCCGCTATAATGAGAAACACAAATCTTGTGATGAGAAAGAGACTGGGCTACGATGTTTCAACAGGCGGGAACGGCACAACTGAATGATTATTTCCGCCCGCTCTCGGAACGGGGCGGGTCCCGCGTGTTTTTCTGCCGGATCGCCGGGTACGGGGAGACGGTGGCCGCTTTTCTGCGCCGCTACTATGAGGCGGCCCGCCGGTCCGGCGTCATCATCGACGGGCGCATCCCCAACCCCACGCCCGACAACCTGTCCTATTTCAATGAGATGATGGGGTCCGGTTTCCAGATGGACCGGGATTTTCTCTCCCAGCGGCTGAAAAAATGGCTGCCCCGGATGACGGACGGGCAGCGGGACGCTGTGGTGACGGCCATGTATGCCACCCTGGACGATATGCGCCGGGCGGGCAAAAACGACAATATGCTCCGCAATGCCTACATGAAATACATGTGCTGGCTCTACTACAAGTTCGAGCGGATCGTCAACGTGCTGGGCGGCGAGACGCTGCCCAAGATCCTCTATGCCGGGGACGTGAGCCATTATGAGCTGCAGCTGCTGACGGTCCTCTCCCGGGCGGGGGCGGATATCGTCCTGCTGGAGTGCGGCGGCGACCAGGCATATCTCACCGTGGACCCCCAGTCGGCCCTGTCGCACCTGTATCAGGCCCCTGGCCTGGGGCCCTTCCCGGCGGGCTTCGGTGTCAAGCAGCTTCAGGCGGAGCTGGAGCGGGAGGTGCGCCGCCAGCGGCTCTACGGCACGCCGCCCTCCCTCTCTCCCTGCACCAACGCCTGGGTGCAGAAGGCAGAGCTGAACGCGGCGCTGACGGCTGTGCAGGCCCGCGGAAACGATCCCCGCTTTTTCTGCAACCTCTTCCTCTGCCAGTACGGCGTGGAGGACAATCTCACCTATACCAACGACCTCTTCGCGTTTTATCAGTCCCTCCAGGGCGGCGGCCGCCGGATCTGCGTGGTCAACGGAGACCCCGCGCCCCCCGGGCCGGAGGAGATCGCCGCGGTCAAGCGGGGCAACTACGCCTCCGCAGAGCAGCTGGCGGCGGGTCTCGCCGCCAACATCCGGTATCCGGCCAATGTGGCGCTCCAGCGCCTGATGACCCGAGCTTTCATCGATCTGGTGCTGGAGGAGGGGGAGCGGTGCGGCGGCAGCGTCTCCAAGCTCACCAGCCGGGCAGTGTACCTCCTGTGCTGGCTGAACCGGTATCAGAAGGACCTCTTTCCGGACTGGAAGGCGCCGGAGGTGGCGGTCTTTCTCCAGTTTGGCAGATGCGCGTCGGACACCGGAGCCCTGTTCCTGCGGCTGCTGGCCCGCCTGCCGGTGGATGTCCTGTTGCTGCTCCCCAATCTGAATGAGGGCAGCGCCCTCCACACCCCGGATCTGCTGGAGGTCCACTGTCCCCAATCCGTCTCTCTGGACCGCTTCCCGGTGGACCAGAACCAGGCCCGGGTCACCACCGCCGCCTATCAGGCGGAGCGGGACCTGGACCGGCTGATGTACCAGGACACGGGACTGTATCGGAACCAGCAGTACGCCAAGGCCTCCACGGTCCTGCTGCAGACCATGTACGAGGAGATCCCGATTCTGTGGGACCAGGAGATGAAATACCGTCCCAGCTTTTCCGCCGCCGGGGACACCGTCACCCTGCCGGTGATCTGCCAGAAGATCTGCGGCGTGAAGGACGGCAACGCCTCCCAGTACTGGCTGGACATCAAGAAGCTCATCACGCCGGACACGGAGGTGGTCCGGTCTGTCCCCTGGGTCCAGGGCACGGATCCCAACCCCGTGAAGCCGTACGCCACGCAGTTTTTGAAGAACGGCAAGCTGCTGCGCGGCAAGATCAAGTCCCACAGCGCCTATCTCTACGGCATCCTGCGGGCGGAGATGCAGGAGCACCTGCTGGACAAATTGCAGCTTCTGCTGGACCAGAAGCTGATCCGCGGCACCTTTGAGAACGGTACGGAGTACACGGTGATCGCCACCGCCCTGAATCTCCCCAAGGACCTGCTGCGGAAGATCCAGAAGTTCGACTTCACCAAGAAGAACCCCAAGCTCATCTACATCAACCCCACAGAGGAGAGGATCTCTCTGGAGGACAGCATCCTCACCGCGTTTCTAAGCCTGGTTGGCTTCGACGTGCTATTCTTCGTCCCCACCGGCTACCAGTGCATCGAGCAGCACTTCACGCGCCCCTTTGCCAGCGAGACGCAGATCGGGGACTATCTTTACGACCTGCGGATTCCTGATTTCAACACCGTGCAGGAAAGCGGACTGCACTCCATCAGAAAACTATTTGGAAGGAGTATATGACTTATGGGCCTGAATCTCAGCAGACCGACCCCATCCCAGCCTCAGCCCTCTCAGGGACAGGCACCTGCCGCCCCCCAGGAAGAAGAGAGCTATCAGCAGTACGACATCTCCGCCGACCGGCAGATGATGACCCAGACGCTGGTCAACTCGCCGGAGGTGGATGCCCTGGCCAGCCAGATCGAGGTATACAACCTGGAGTCCATTGTCTCCTTCGGCGCCGGAGCAGCAGACGAGATCTCCAAGTGCTCCGACGTGGTACTCAACAGCATGAACCTGTCCCAGCTGGATGACTCCAGCGCGATGCTGAACACGCTGGCCAAGATCATGGACAAGTTCGACATCGAAGAGATCAAGGAGAACCCCGGCCTCTTCGGCAAGCTGTTCGGAAACCTCCGCAAGCAGCTGGACAAAATCCTCGCCAAGTACCACACCATGGGCGATGAAGTGGACAAGATCTATGTCCAGCTGAAGCAGTACGAGGCAGACATCAAGCAGTCCAACCGGAAGCTGGAGGAGATGTTCCAGGCCAATGTGAACTACTACCACGAGCTGGTGCGCTACATCCTGGCCGGTGAGCAGGGGTGCCGGGAGCTGGAGGCATACATCGCCCAGCGCCAGGCGGATATGGAGGCCACAGGGGACAACTCCATCCAGTTCGAGCTGACCACCCTGAATCAGGCCCTGATGATGCTGGAGCAGCGGACTCAGGACCTGCGGACGGCGGAGAACGTGGCCATGCAGTCCATCCCCATGATCAAGACCATGCAGTTCAGCAATATGAATCTGGTGCGGAAGATCAACTCCGCCTTCATCATCACCCTGCCGGTGTTCAAGCAGGCGCTGACCCAGGCCATCATGCTCAAGCGCCAGCGGCTGCAGGCGGAGGCCATGAGCGCCCTGGACGCCAAGACCAATGAAATGCTGATCCGCAACGCCCAGAACACGGCGGAGCAGGCCAAGATGACCGCCCGTCTGGCCTCCGGCAGCTCCATTAAAATCGAGACGCTGGAGCAGACCTGGCGCACCATCGTCAGCGGCATCGACGAGACGAAGCAGATCCAGGAGAACGCCCGCAAGCAGCGGGTGGAGGACCAAAAGCGACTGGAGGCCATCAAGGCCCAGTTCGACCAGATGTATCACATGCCGGACAAGGGGTCCGTGAATCATTAAATATTGGGAACGGAGGAAATCACTATGCCGATCAATCTTTCCAAGGGACAAAAAGTCGACCTGACCAAGGGCAACCCCGGCCTCACCAAGATCATGGTGGGCCTGGGCTGGGACGTGAACGCCTTTGACAGCGGCAGCGCCTTTGACCTGGACGCGGCTGCCTTCCTGGTGGGCGCCGGCGGAAAGTGTCCCACGGAGCGGGACTTCATCTTCTACGGCAACCTCAAGCACAGCACCGGCGCAGTGGAGCACATGGGCGACAACCTGACCGGCGAAGGCGACGGCGATGACGAGCAGATCATGGTGGACCTGGCCAAGGTGCCTGCCAACATCGAGCGGATCGCCTTCACCTGCACCATCTATGACGCGGAGAACCGCCGCCAGAACTTCGGCCAGGTGTCCAACGCCTTCATCCGCATCGTGGACCAGTCCACCGGCACGGAACTGATCCGCTACGACCTGGCGGAGGACTTCTCCATCGAGACCGCCATCGTGGTGGGTGAGCTGTACCGCCACAACGGCGAGTGGAAATTCAACGCCATCGGCAGCGGCTTCCAGGGCGGCCTGGCGGCCCTGTGCGGCCATTACGGCATCGACGCCGAGTGATTACAAGGAGGAATATCATGCCTATCAGTTTACAAAAAGGACAGAAAGTCAGCCTGACCAAGGGGAATCCCGGCCTGACCAAGGTGGTCGTGGGCCTGGGCTGGGACGTGAACAGCTTTGACACCGGCGGGGACTTCGATCTGGATGCGGCGGCCTTCCTGCTGGGAGAGAGCGGCAAAGTCACCTCCTCCGGGGACTTCGTGTTCTACGGCAATCTCAAGCACAGCTCCGGCGCAGTGGAGCACCTGGGCGACAACCTGACCGGGGAGGGTGCCGGGGACGATGAGCAGATCCGCATCGACCTGACGAAGGTGCCCGACAACATCCAGCGTATCGCCTTCACCGTGACCATCTACGAGGCGGAGAGCCGCCGGCAGAACTTCGGTATGGTGAACAACGCCTTCATCCGCATCTTCGATGAGGCCAACGGCCAGGAGATGCTCCGCTATGACCTGGGGGAGGACTTCTCCATCGAGACGGCGGCGGTGTTCGGCGAGGTCTATAAGAACAACGGCGAGTGGAAGTTCAACGCCATCGGCAGCGGCTATCAGGGCGGTCTGGCGGCCCTGTGCGCCAACTACGGCGTGGACG
>UMHC01038579.1_pt1 | contig 11890 bp, 12 predicted proteins | sample 1965381 | NCBI WGS metagenome assembly UMHC01 (sample SAMEA4836083, study PRJEB28245) | human gut metagenome | biome: gut microbiome; material: fecal sample | place: Denmark | collected 2008 | reverse complement strand
AGGAAGGCCGCGGGCGGCCGCCCTGGGGCGACTACTGCCCTTGGGGCGCGACTGTCGCCGTGCGCGCAGCACCGCCGTGCGCGCAGCACGGTCAGATCTTCATGCACACGTCCCAGGCCCGCCAGATCACCGTGCGCAGATTGCCCACGGACTTGGCGTCCCCCACCAGGTGTACCTTGCGGGAGGCGGGGAAGCGGGGCTTGGGGTCATAGCCCACGGACACGATCACGCTGTCGCAGGGGATCTCGAAGGTTTTGCCGGTTTGGTCCCTGGCGGTGACGCCCTCCGGCCGGATCTCCTGGATGGTGGTGTTCAGGTGGACGGGGGCCTGGTATAGGGCCAGGGCCTCCCTTAGGTAGGAGCTGTTGGCCAGGCAAACGCCCTTGGCGGCGATCAGGTCGTTTTTCATCTCCACAATGGTGGGATGCTTGCCCTGAAGCAGCAGCTCGTAGGCGATCTCGCAGCCGGTGAGGCCGCCGCCCAGGATCACCACCCGGTCGCCCACCGGCGCGCCGGCCAGGAAATCCGTGGCTTCCAGGGCGTGCTCCAGGCCGGGGATGGGGGGCTTTTTGGGGGTCGCCCCCGTGGCCACGATCACCGCGTCCGCCTGGAGGGCGTCCAGGCTTTCCACCGGGGTGTTCAGCTTGACGGCGATGTTGGGCTGCTTATCGATCTCCCGGCAATACCATTGGATCAGCTCCCGGTCTTTTTCCTTATAGGAGGGGGCTGCCGCCTGGATAAATACGCCCCCCAGCCGGCCGGACTTTTCATACAGGGTCACCTGATGGCCCCGCTGGGCCAGCACCAGGGCGGATTCCATACCGCCTACGCCGCCGCCGATCACCGCCACCTTTTTGGGGACGGCAGCCTTTTCCAGCTTATACTTTTTGCTCTGCATGGTGCGGGGGTTGAGGGCGCAACGGGCCATGTGCAGGGCGTCCATCAGATCCTGGTCGTTGGCCACCCCTTGGTAGTGAGCCATGGTGAAGCAGGCGTTGTGGCAGCAGATACAGGGCTTGATGTCCTCCTCCCGGTCCTCCAGCATCTTGGTGACCCATTCGGGATCCGTAAGGAACTGGCGGGCCACGCCCATGGCGTCGATGCGGCCGGCCTGGATGGCCGCAGCCCCTTCCTCGGGGCACATGCGGCCTGCGCATACCAGGGGGATGTCCACCACGCCTTTGAGCTGGGCCACATAGTCCAGGTTGCAGTTTAAGGGCATATAGGCCGGGGGATGGGCCCAATACCAGGCGTCATAGGTGCCGTTGTCGCAGTTGAGCATATCATAGCCCGCGTCTTGGAGGAACTTGGCTGCGATCTTGGACTCCTCCATATCCCGGCCCACTTCCACATAGTCGGTCTCCTGGGGAAGGGCGCCTTGGCGGAAGCCCTTGGTCTTGGAAACCACGCTGTAGCGCAGGGAGACCGGGAAATCCTGCCCGCAATCCCGTTTGATGGCCTGGACGATCTCGGCGGCAAACCGGTAGCGGTTTTCCAGGGAGCCGCCGTAGTGGTCGGTGCGCTGGTTGGTGTATTTGAGGGCGAATTGGTCCAGGGTATAGCCTTCGTGTACCGCATGGACCTCAATGCCGTCCACCCCGGCCTCCTGGCACAGCTTGGCGGTTTTGGCAAAGGCTTCGACGATCTGCTGGATCTCCGCCACGGTAAATGGCCGGGAATATACCCCGTCCGCCCAGCGGTTGGGGGTGGCGGAGGCGGAAGCCAGGATGAAGTCCATATCGAAGATGGGCTTGCCCAGGAACCCCAGCGCCTTGTTTTTGGCCATCTTTACCATGATGTCGTTCACCGCCATGGCCCGGCCGAAGCCGGCGGTCAGCTGGATGAACAGCTTGGCCTCGGTCTTATGGAATTCCTCCATAAAGGCTTTGAGGGCCTTGAACTTGGCCGGGTTCTGATAGAGCCAGCGGCCGCCCATGGGGTCCCGGATGGGGGCGATGCCGGGGAGCAAAAGCCCCACGTTGTTCTTGGCCCGCTCCAATAGGAAGTTGGCCGCCTCCCGGTCAAAATGGTTGGGCTCCATCCAGCCGAAGATGGAGGTGCCCCCCATGGAACACATGACAATGCGGTTTTTGATCTCCACCTTGCCGATCTTCCAGGGGGTAAACAGTGGCTGATACGCTTGTTTCATCAACAATACCGCCTTTCCTCAGTCGATTGTAACCGTGCCGTCCTCGGCCACGGATAGGGTCATACCATCCTGCACATAGGCGAGGAATTCCTCCCCTAAGCTATCCACCACCGGCATTTTGGCCTCCGTCCATACGGCCGCCAGAATGGCGCCGGAAGCGGCCAGGGAATCGATGGGCTTGGAAAAGAGCATACATGCAGGCTGCTTGCCCATGGCGCAGGCCGTGTAGAGCACCATGCCGCCGGTGGTGGAGCCGATGGTTTCCGGCAGGCAAAGGGCTTTGCCCAGCATGGGCTTTTTGTAAAGGTCCGGGTTGTTCTGATCGCCGCATTTCACCTGCTTATCCCCGAACATGAGGGCCATCTGATAGCTGGCCAGGGTGTTGAACCCGCCGTGGGAGACCAGGGCCTCCGCCTGGACGGCGCCGGGGGTCACGGGACGGCCTTTGAAGGTTTTAGACATGGGAATTTCCCTCCTTGGTGATCTTGTCCAGGATCTCGGCGTCGGAATAATAGCGGGCGCTGGAATAGGTGCGCAGCTTGTTGGAGGAGGTGATCACCGGCATCTTCTTGGACAGGGGATTGTTCATGTACATCAGGGGGCAGATGTAGCTGAGGATGACCCCGGTCTTTTCCAGGCGGGGGGCGTATTCGGTCTGCCGGAAGGCCCGGATGACCCCGGGCGCGGAGGTGAATACCGTGGGGATGACCACCCGGCTGTTGCCTGCGGCCGCCAGGGCGTCCTCCAGCTTGACCGTCCAGTCCTTAAGCTGCTGTAGGGTCATATGGGGACAACCCATGAAGCAGAGCTTTGGCTTGGCGTCCAGGTCCTTCCAGATGCAGGGATAGCTCGCCCGCACCCGGGCCAGCTCCTGATCGTCCACCACGTAGACCGGCGCGTCCGGCCGGATCAGGCCGGCCCCCTGCTCCCGGGCCTCGGGGGTCAGGTTCTCGATATGGTAGAGGCCCACGGAGCCGTTGGAGGCGCAGGCGGCGCCAAAGTCCTTGAGATAGGCGCAGGCCCCTTCGTTCAGCTCCCCGCCCAGCCACTGGTCCAAACCCCGCACATAGGGCACCTGATCCAGCACCTTCATACCCACGGCGGAGCCCAGGAGTTGGGCATCGGGCAGGGCGCTGGTCCTTACCTCCACGATCCAGTCTGCCCGGCGGCCCTCGTCGGTGAGCAGGCCGAATTCCGGCACAAAGCCCGCCATGGAGCCCATCAGCTCGATGATGCCGGAATTCCGGTTGCACCGGGCGCCCAGGACGCTGTTGGCATACACCACCGCCGAGGACTCCGCCCAGGATAGGACGTCGCCCCGCTTGGGCACGTTGCCGGCCTCCGGCAGATAGCAGGCGCAGGTAAAGGCGTCCTCCCCCATGAGGCCCAGCTTGGCCAGCTGGGCTTCATAGCGTTCCTGCTGGCTGTACATGGCCTTGAATACCAGGTCCTGCAGGAAGGAGGAAGGGATGTTTTTATCCAAGGGCCGGGGGTCAGCGGAAAAAGGCTGCTTGCTCACAGCCCCTGCCTGCAACAGGGTATCGTACAGCTCGTACACCGGCTTCATCACCCCAATGCCAAAGCTGATGACCGTATGGCCGTATTGGCTGGTGATGGGCACCATCCGCTCCGCCCCAAAGGCTTCCCCATATAGGACCAGGGTCTTTACCACCTTGGCCATGGTTTCGCCCTGGGCGCCGTCCAGCAGCGCCTGCTGCGCGTTCGTCAGGATCATGGTCAACCTCCCCTTTTCATGTTGATGTTCTGGTGGGAAAAAAGATCGTTATGAATTATACAAACAAAAGTATACTACATCGGCCGCTGGAAGGGAACCCCAGGGCAAAAGAAGAAAAGCCCCGGAGAAGGGGCGGACCGCCGGCTTCCGGGGCAAATAACCCAACAGGCGCGGGACCTATGGGGAGGCCGCCTTTGGATACCGTTAAGCGGGGTCAGCCCCATGGGGGAGGGGGACTTCCTGGGCCACCAGGACCTCTATGCCCAGCTTGCGGTATTTTTCCAGCTCGTTTGGGTCGGCCTTGTAGTCGGTGATGATGGTATGGATCTCGTCAACGCTGGCAATGCGGGTAAAAGCGGTACGGTTGAACTTAGAGGAATCCGCCATGCAGATGATCTGATCCGAGGCGGCCATAAAAGCCCGCTTGGTGGAGCGGTCTCCATAATAGAAGATCATGATGCCGTTTTCAATATCGATGGTGCTCAGGCCCAGGAAGCATTTGTTGACCCGGTATTTTTTGATGAACTGGATGGCGTCCTCCCCGTTGATCACGTAGGATTCTCCGTCCCGCTTGAGGGAACCGCCGATGACATAAAGGTTGACCTTGGGTTTATATAGGAGCTCGTTGATGATGTGGATGTCGTTGGTGAGCACGGTGATGTGGAAATCCCCCAGCAGCTTGGCAAGGGCCAACGTGGTGCTGCCATCATCCAGGAGGATGACGTCGTTTTCCTGCAACAGGCTTTTCGCCTTGGCGGCGATCAGGTCCTTTTCGTGCAGGCAGCGGTTGCGAAACATGGTATTGGCAGGGGCGGTGGCAGCAGGCTGCTCCAGATGCATGGCGCCTCCATGGATGCGGCGAAGGAGATTTGCCTTTTCCAAGCGGTCTAAATCCAGGCGGATGGTTTTTTCCGTGACCCCCAGGGTGGCGCTCAGATCCTTAACGGACACAATATTTTCCTGTTTTAGGATATTCATGATGATTTCCAGGCGTTTCCTTGCGATCATAGGTGAGATTCCTCCACGAATTATAAAAAATTATAGCACAGGCGTTCACAGAATTCAACACAGAAAAGTTTGCAAAAGAACATTTTTTGTTCCATCGAACAAGAATGAGGTTCGCAAAAAGAATATATATTCATAATTTATGAAAAATAAGAGAATATTTTGTATAAATATAAGTATTGACAGCGCAAAATGATTGCCCTATAATTCAAATCAAGGAATACGAACTAAAATATAATATAATCAAACAAAAAAGAACATAAACCTGTTTTGCCCGGATCTTTTTTTCCAAGCGGGCTATTGTTTTTCATAAAGCAAGATTATCGGCCCCTTGCCCTTTCAGGCAGCTATGTTATAGAAATCTTTTGAAGGAGAATCATATGAACGGTTTTATTGATGAGGTCGTCACCCAAGGGACGTTGATGCAGGAGGTAGGCCGCTATTATCGCGGGGCCGGCCTGCAAAGCATTCAGGCGATCGTAGCGGCTTATCAGGAGCGGGGCTGCAACCAGGTGATCCTTTCCGGTATGGGCAGTTCCTTGTACGCTATGGATTCCGTCCGCAGCTTTTTGACCAGCAACGGCATTCCCGCTTTGGCCTTCAGCTCCTTTGAGCTTTCCCGCTTCCAATTTGGCCATGTGACGGATAAAACCTTGCTGGTGGCCGTTTCCCAATCCGGCAAATCCATGGAAGTCATCGAGCTGGTGGAGAAGGCAAAGCCCATTGCCACCGTGGCGGGCATTTACAATACCGAAGGCTGCCCCCTAAGCCAGCTGGTGGAATTCCCCCTGCCCATCCGGGCGGGCAAGGAATGCTCCATTACCAGCAAAACCTATCAGCTCACCATGCTGATCTTAAACGTGCTGGCCCATGAATTGGTAGGCAAGCTGGACGATGCTTTTTGGAAGGAAATGGACTTTGCGGCGGACTGGTCCTGCAAATGGCTGGACAACTGGGAGCAGAACACCCGGCCCTTGTATGACTTTGCCCAGGATGTGGAATTGTTTGACCTGCTGGCCAACAACACCTCCCTGGCCACGGCCCGGCAGCTTTCCCTGGCCTACCGGGAGGGCTTGCATAATTGCACCGCCGTATGGGAGTGCGCGGACTATGCCCACGGCCAATATCATAGCTCCAAGCTGGGGGCCGGATACCTGGCCCAGATGTTTTTCCCGGTATTTGAAGACGATACCAAAGAAATGAAAATGTGCAACTACATTTTAGACCACGGCGGAAGGGTCATGCTATATACCACCTCCCAGATCCCGGAACGGGAACGGCGCATGGTGGTGAAGCTGCCCCGGGTGCGGGACTCCCTCATGCCGCTGCTGGAAAGCGTGGTGGCGGAAACGCTGCTGGGCATGTTATTTGGACCTACTTGGGTAAAGGATCATTGAGAAAAGGAGCGTAGACGGTATGATCATCGATGTTTCCAACATAATCGGCAGGCATAAATTCCGGCCTGCCATCACAGCGGAAAGCCTTTTGCAGCAAATGGATGCTAGCGGCGTGGACATGGCGGTCATCAGCTGCTTTGCGGAAAGCATAGACAATCAAACCATTCAGCAGGCAGTGGAAACGTACCCCAACCGGTTCATCGGCCTCTATACGGTCAACCCCTGGCAGGACGATGCGGCGGACAAGCTGGAAGACGCCTTGCAGAACCAAGGCTTTAAAGGGCTGTACATGAACCCCCTGCGGCATGGCTACATGCTTTGCGAGCACCAAGTGTTTTATCCCCTGCTGGAGGTTTGCGGCAAATACCAGGCGCCGGTATGGTGCTATGGGGCGGCGGAGGTGTTTACCAGCCCCATATTCTTCGACCAGATCGCCGCGGACTTCCCCAATGTAAACATCATCATGGGCCGCATGGGCCTGCAATACGACAACGCCAGCGCCGTGGCCATTGGCAAACGCCGCAGCAACATCTATCTGGAGACCTCCTCCAGCATGGACTTCAACGTGCACCGGGCCATTAAAAATGTGGGCATCGACCGGGTGCTGTTGGGCACCGGCACGCCGGAGGCAGGCTATTTCAACCTGGAGATCGTCAAAGCCCGCAACGCCGCCAAAGGCTATGAAAACGGCGAGGCTAAGATCTTAGGCGAAAACGCCGCAAGGATCTTCCACATTCAATAAGAAAGGGGGCTGCAAAAATGATTATCGACATGCTATCCCATATCGGCGTGAAAAAGGGCGAAGACTATAAAGTAGAATCCCTGCTGGAGATCATGGATCAGGCCAAGGTGGAAAAGTGCATGATCTGTTCCCAACTGGAAACGGTGAATAACGACTATATCCTGGATTGCTGCCAGCGCTATCCGGACCGGGTGATCGGCTTTGCCGTGATCAACCCCTGGGACATCAACGGCGAGGCGGAGGTGGAAACGTGCTTCCGGGACTATGGCTTCTACGGCTTGAAGATGAACGCCATCCGCTTTGGCTATAGCGCGGACCGGCATAGCGTATTGGACCCCTATTTTGACCTGTGCGAAAAGTACGGCAAATGCATGGTGGTCCACGGCCAATCCGATATGTTCTCCATCCCGGACAAATGGGCGGAGATGGCCAAATCCTACCCCAAGGTGCCGGTGGTGCTCTATCACATGGGCGTACCCCTCATGTATGAGCGGGCTTGCCAGCTGGCCCGGGATATCCCCAACTTCTATTTAAGCACCTGCGGGGCTTATGTGCCGGTTATGCGCATGGGTTATCAGGTAGCCGGCCCGCAAAAGATCCTGTTCTCCTCCGACGCCCCCTTCGGGGATATGTGCCAGGAGATCGACAAGGTGAAATCCATTGCAGACAACCAGGCGGATCTGGAGCTGATGCTGGGCAAGAACGCCGCGGCCATGCTGGGCATCGATTACCACTGAGCGCCGGCGGATAGAAAGGCGGCATACCATGTCCAGCATCATGTGGAAATATATCGACCAGGAGCCCCAGGTATTGGCCGGCATCTTGCAGGATACGGCCATGGACAAAGCCCTGGACGCCCTGGGGCCGGGGCTGGAAGCCATTTATTTCGTCGCCCACGGCAGCTCCTATAATGCGGCGACGGCGGCGGCCAGCTTTATCGGCCGCCAGAGCGGGCTGCGTACCTACGCCTATACCCCGGCCAATTTCCTGTATAACTGCCAGGCCCTTGCCCAGGAGGAGCGGGCAAAGGCCCTGGTGGTGGCCATCAGCCAAACCGGCACCAGCCGGGGGGTGATCCAAGCCTTGGAGCGGGCCAAGGAAATGGGGTTTGAGACCCTAGGGCTTACGGATGTGGCGGGTTCCCCCATCCATGTGAAAAGCGATACGACCATCTTTCTCGGCTGCGGGGAAGAGGACAGCAACGCAAAGACCAAAGGCTACAGCGCCACCCTTCTGCAGCTGCTGCGGCTGGGGATCAAGCTGGGCCTTGGGCGGAAGGTTATATCCCAAGGGCAATACCAAGGGGTCTGCAACGAGCTGCAAGGGCAGATCGAAGCCCTGGCCGGCCTGCGGGACAAAATCCTGGCCTGGTGCCAGGCGGGAGACCTGGCGGGCAGGGTGAAGGACCTGTATGTGTTGGGGTATGCCATGAACTTCGGCACCGCCATGGAAGGCCAGCTCAAGCTGATGGAGACCATGTGCATGCCCACCATGTTCAACGACCTGGAGGAGTTTTCCCACGGGATGCACAGGGCTATCCAAGGGGATAGCACGGTCCTGCTGCTGCGCACCCCGCATACCCTCAGCCCCCTGGCCCTGGATACCTACCGCTATTTGCAGGGGAAAGCCGGCCGGGTGCTGCTCATTGACGCCACCGGCGAAGCCCCGGAAGGGGCCTTGAACCTGCCCTGGTACCCGGAGACGGAATCCCTGCTGCTTATCACGTTGGCCATTCAAATCCTATCCGTATGGCTGCCGGAACAAAACGGGCTGGACCCCAACCGGGACGCCAATAACGATTACACGGACTTTGTACACACCCGCATATAAGCAAACAAGTTTATCAGGCAGTACACATATATCATCCATGAAAAAACGAAGGAGGAGCATTATCCATGAGCAAAACCAGCAAGTTTGAAGCCTGCATGGACAAAATTGGACAGTGGATCGAACGCAAAATCGCGCCGCCTCTGGTAAAAATGGGCAACCAGCGCCACTTTGCGGCCATCCGCGCGTCCTTGATCCGTACGATCCCCTTGATCATCGTAGGATCGATCCCCTTGATCCTGACCAACCTGCCCGTTGAATCCTGGGCAGAGGCTATGGCCCCCGTAAACGAAAAACTCAACGTCCTTTACTCCATGACCTTTGGGTTCACCACCTTGTGGCTGGCGATTTCCCTGGGATCGGAATTGGCCAAAATGTACGAGGAGCAGGACCCCACCATGGTGAGCATCATCACCGTGTGCAGCTACCTGATCACCGTGGAGCCCATCGACCTGGAGACCGGCATGTTGGGAACCACAGGGCTTTCTGCAAAGGGCATGTTCTCCCTATTTATCGTGGCCATCATCGTGGTGGAGTTTATGCACTTTGCTTACAAGCATAAGATCATCATCCGCCTACCCAAGACCGTGCCTGCCAATATCTCCCAGAGCTTTGCCTCCCTGCTGCCTATGGGCATCCTGTTTGTATTCTTCTGGGTCGTGCGGGTGGTGCTGAACTTTGACGTGAACGCGGTCATCAACGCCATCATCTCCCCCCTCCTCAGCGCTTCCGATACCTGGTATGCAGCCTTTATCTGCGTATTGTTCCTGCAATTGCTCTGGTTCGTAGGCATCCACGGCGGTTCCTTTACCGTGTGGGGCGTTATGTACCCCTTCCTGCTGGCCAATATCGCCGACAACGCCACCGCTGCCGCTGCTAGCCAGGCCATCCCCCACATTATCACCGAGCCCTTCTTCTACTCCTGGACCATGATCGGCGGCGTGGGCATCACCCTGCCCCTGGTCATCATCTGGCTCCGTTCCAAGTCCGCCACCCTGCGGGAGGTTTCCAGGGTATCCCTGATCCCCGGTATCTTCTGCATCAATGAGCCGGTCATGTTCGGTACCCCCATCGTGCTCAACCCGCTGATGTTCCTGCCCTTCGTATTCGGCACCTCCCTGCTGGGCACCATGTACGGCTACATCCTTACCAAGACCGGCTGGATCAGCCCCGCCATCATCCAGGTGCCTTGGACCACGCCCCCGCTGCTGCAGCCTTACCTCTCCACCGGCGGCGACTGGCGCAACGTGGTGGCCCAGGCCGTTCTGATCGCCATCATGTTTGTGATCTGGTATCCCTTCGCCAAGATCTGGGAAAAGAGAATGGTAGAAATGGAAATGGCCGGAGAAGCGGATTGATCAACTTGAAAGCATGTCAGCTTGCCTGATATAATTTCCGTGACATGCGATCGATGCAACCCCACCCTGGAGGCTGGAAATCCAGTCTCCAGGGTATAACCAAACAGGAGGTATAATACTGTGAACAGCTTAAAAGCAGTTATCCTATGCGCTTCCGCCATGTCTTCGGCGTTTATTGTGGAGGAGTTGAAAAAGGCGGCTGGGGAAAGCGGCATGGAAATTCAGGTGGAGTGCTTTGCCAGCCTGCGCTATCGCTACTATGACTACAGCAAGGTGGACCTTGTGATGCTGGCGCCCCAGGTGAAGGGACAGCAGCCGGATATCCGGAACTATTTGGACGAAAAGGGCTTTACGGACCTTCCCATCATGCTGATCCCCATGCGGGATTATGGCCTTATGCGGGGCAAGCCCATTTTGGAGCTGGCCATCAAGACCGTTGAACAGAACAAAAAGGACTAACGGAAAGAATACCCGCCGCCATGCCTGCCAGGCGGCGAGCACAAAGGAGCACAACAGAGTATGAATATGACTTTAGATCAGGTGAACACCATCTGCATGGAAATGATCAGCAGCGCCGGCGAGGGCAGGGCGCTGGTGTATGAAGCCCTAGACGCCATCTTAAAAAAGGACTATCCGGCGGCGGATGCAAAGCTGACCCAAGCGGAGGCGCATCTGTCGGAAGCCCACCGTATCCAGTTTGAAGAACTGATGGCCCCCCAAAGCAAGGGGATAGAGATGCCCTTTTCCATGCTGCTGCTGCACGCCATGGATTTGACCATGTCCACCACCTCCGAGCACGATATGCTTCGGAGCATCGTGCGAGCGCATACGGCATAGGCGCTATGGATTCTGGAGGAAACGTATGAAACAGATAGAAGTTACCGTCCCTTTTAAAGAGGGGCTGCACGCCCGCCCCGCCGTGAAGCTGATCAAGCTGGTGGGCACGCTGGCGTCCAGCGTGACCATTGAAAAAGCGGGCGAAGAATATAACGCTGGCAGTATTACATCCGTCCTGGCCGCCGGCATCATGTGCGGGGATACGATCCGCCTCAACATCGACGGCCCGGATGAGGACCAGGCGGCGGAAGCCCTGGCGGCCTATTTCGCATAGCCGGCAGCAGGGCGCCGTCCCTGCAGGCGGGAGAAGCCTCCCGCCATTCTTTTTGCCAGCACCAGGGAGGAAAACAAATGCTTACATTGAAAGGAAACGGCTGCGCAGAGGGCGCGGCCATGGGCGCGGCACTGGTAAAGACCGCCTATGTCCCCGTATATACCATGGATCGGGTGGAAGACCCCCAGGCGGAGATCGCCTATTTGGATGAACGGATCGCCAGCCTGGCCAAGAGGTTGGACGCCCTGTATGAACATACGCTGGAAGAGTCCGGGGAAGAGGCGGCGGAGCTGATCGAATCCTATCAGATGATCCTGATGGATCAAACCTTTTTCGATGGGGTGCGGGATCGGATCCGGAAAACGGGGCTCAACTGCAAGATGGCCATCAAGGAGGCCTGCGAAGCCTGCCGGGAATCCTTTATGGCCATTTCGGACCCCTACCTAAGAGAGCGGTTCGGGGATATCGAGGACGTATGCTTCAAGCTGGTGATGGCCTGCGACCAGGTGACGGACGCGTTGGAGGATGTACGCCTTACGGAGCCCACCATTTTGGTGGCGGATACC
>UMHC01028210.1_pt1 | contig 11993 bp, 23 predicted proteins | sample 1965381 | NCBI WGS metagenome assembly UMHC01 (sample SAMEA4836083, study PRJEB28245) | human gut metagenome | biome: gut microbiome; material: fecal sample | place: Denmark | collected 2008 | reverse complement strand
TTTAACTCCTTTTCCTGCTGCTCGTCCACGTCTATGACATCAACACGAATGCGGTAGTCGCTATCGGGAAACTTCTGCAATTCGTCCATGACAGACAAACGCTGGTGTCCGCTGACTACAGTAAGCCCAGTGCGCTTGTTCACGACAATTCCACCGACCAATCCGAACTTTTTGATACCACGCTTTAGAGTTTTGCGTGATTCCTCGGACAGCTTTCGGGGATTGTAGTCCGCGAAGTGAATGACAGAGCGGTTAAGCTCCACCGATTCACTTTTTATGTATTTACTTAGTTCCATGTTAGCCGTTACTTAAACCAATTGCTTGATTTGCAGTTTGTCTTCTCGCCAGTCTATTCATCACACTATTATAAGCGTTCACTATACTTAGGTTTCTTTCCGTAAACATCGTACCATATCTATTGTACGCTTCACGCTGTAACCTCTCTCTTTGAGCGGTAATATCCGAAGCTGTTTTATTCCTTCTTCTGACTCGGCTTTCCTCCTATTGTTTTTGTTTGTTGTAATATTCCCAAAGCACCCTTTCAGCCATAGGGAAAACTTTATAAATTCTCTGTAAGTCCTGCGGGTAATTCTTTTCCATCCAAAGCATACAGTCGAGATTAAAACCAACTCCAGAACTGGCTTTCAACGAATATCGAACAGGTTCGGGCAGGTTGTGCTGTCTCATGTAAGCAAGAATATCCTTTTGCGTCCAATCAGCCAAAGGATAAATCATACCGTTATTCTCATAACCATTCACTTCATAACCTTTGAGCATAAGCCTGCGGTTCATTCCGTCTGCTTTTTTCATCCCCAAGAAGGTGTAATAAACACCATGAGTAAGCTGCATAGCCTTGACCACATCAGCAAGTTTCAATAACTTTACATCGGGGTTGGGCACGCAATACATGCCACCACGAAGAATATAAGTAAGATTCCAGTGCGGCACTTGAACAAACTCTATCTTCGGATATTTGGCTTTAGTCCAGTTTATCCAGCGGTTTATGTGTTCTAAGTCCTTGACGAAATACATGAATACGCAAACGATACGGTCAAATTTTGGATAGATTAAATCAAGCAGAACAAGCGAATCCTTACCCAAAGATAAAAACAGCAAAGCCTCACTCGATTTTACCCGAATGAGGTCTATATGCTGGTTCGCTTGCTCTACTCTGTTCATGGTTAACCACCGGATAAACCATAAGCAACACGAACGTCACTGTAACGTTGTCTGCGCGAACCTAACTGGGAAGTGCCCGCTGCACCACCGCGTCTTGCTACTAATCTACCGCCTGCACCTGCACCATTCATATTTCTGCGAGGTCCGGCTACTCTGTTAATTCTTCTTGCGACTCAGCTTTCTAATTTTAAAAGTTAAACAATTTAATCTATATGTCTCTCTAATATCTTGCCTAAAGTATAATCCATTTGTGCGGCAAGGTATTCTTCACCTTGATACTCGTAAATAATATCATTTCCATTTTCATCTGTGAGAATAACTGCTTCTGCTGCTTTCACTTCAATGATAATATAAGGACGTTTACCCGTATATGCACCTGTCAGAAGCTTGATTGCGTCGTACTTGATAGGCTTCAATTCTACTTCACCTTCTTCGGGCAGTTCTGCATCAGCCGGATATTCTTTGCCGTCACATAGGTAAGTGATATACTTCTTAGCGTTGGTTGGTCTGATTTCACGGTATTCGTGGGTTTTCTTGCCTGCTAAGATTTCATCGAAATGCTTCTGTTTGATGCTTAATGTAAGAATATTCATAATCGTGTCAAATTTGAATTAATACTCAATAGTTGCGGGTAACGGATTCGAACCGCTGACCTTCACCAAGTCAAAGTGACGAGCTGCCCACTGCTCTAACCCGCGATAGTACCCCAAAGGTACTACCACAATCAAAGATAACGAAATATCTTCAATCGTTATACACGACAATCGGCTTATTGTCGTGAACTAAGCCATTTATCACGCCTTTCTCTGCACACCTCTAAGGTAGGAGCACAACAAGAAAACAGTTCACCACTTTCAGTACGGTAGTCGTATTGATACATTCTCACTCTCTTGCCTTTCAACTTGGTGTTGTAGGTACAATAGTTCTCTTTACCGGGTTGGCATACGCTGCAACCTCTTTCGTCGTTAATTGAGTTCATAAGTAATCTTCTAAGTTTTACATTCAATCTTTTTCATCGGGATAATCTTTACAATCTTCTACCAAAGTAGTCCAACAGCAATTTAAACTACTCGTTTCTCGATAAAAGCTACATTTCATATTGTGACACGGTTCTGTTTCTCTGACATACTGACGTTCAAGTTTATCCAAGTTATTTCTCGCTTCTTTGATTTCTTCTAATAAATCACTCATCGTTATTGGTTCTTAAAGTTTCACATTCAATCTTTCTTCACTCGTATAAGCCACTACAAGCCCAGTTTCATCATGCTGTATCGTGACATATTTTTCACCCCTCTCTATGGTGGTAAAGTCGTACATAGAACATAACTTACCCAATACTCTGCCCAGTTGCTTCATCAGTGGGGCTTCGGGGCTGATAACTAAAACTAAATCCGCTTTCATAATCGTGTGTATTGTGGTAGCCCGAAGGCTACCGGATTAAACTTAAAACTTTTCTATTTTGAGATTATCATTGATGATGAACATACGTCCACATTCTAATATCACGTGTGTATCTGTGATTCCCTTTATTACTCTTACTACATCATCGTGTGATATGCGTGGCGTACCGTCTGCATGACGACCATTAGATAAATCACCTGATACTCTATATCTCAAACCTACTGTAACTTCATTTACGTTCATAATCTTCTATATTACTGGATTAAACTATTCAATTTCTATGTCTATAATTTGCAGAATGTTATCTGTAATCATGCTATTTACACTTAATTGAGCAGACTTTATGCCATTAGCACCCATCCACTTCTTTGCTTTGTTGATAGCCGATTGCTTGTTACTGCCGTCAGGTATCAATGCGCCTAAATCATTGTAATCGTTATCTAATAACTCAAAGTAGTATCGCTTCATAATCTTCTATATTGCGCAGAGCTTTTGCCCTGCTGGTTTAACTTATAATATCGTAATCTCTTTGTTGCCTATCTCTGTATCTACATTCAAAACCTCATACTTTTGAGCCTTGTAGTTGTAAACAACCTCACAGGTATTGAAGCCTCTGCCGTCTTCTCTTTGGTCATAAACAGTGTTTATATGCTGGTACATCTTCTTACCTAACATAAAATTTATCTTACCTGATGTACAGAAGTAAAATGCTACTGCATACTTCAATGTCTTCTTTTCATCAATCTTCTTTGTTGCCATAATACTTATATTTTAAATTATACTATCTGTTTAATTATCACAATGCAAATATACAGATAGTTTAATTATTAACAATGGTAATATTGTTAATAATCACTAATAATTAAACAGTTTGTATTATTTATATCTTTTTCTTATACTAATATGGTTTTTGTCCCTATATTTGCGACATAAACAAATAGTTTAATTATGAATTTTAGAATAAAAGAAATTTGTAGGGAAAAGGGCATAATGCTTAAAGACCTCGCGGAAATGATAGGCATTACAGAAGTTGGTCTATCAAAGTCGTTAAATGGAAATCCAAACATAAACCGACTTGAAGAAATTGCATCAGCTTTAGATGTGCCAGTAACGGAACTCTTTGAAAAGCCAGAAAAAGGGGTTATCCATTGTCCTCATTGTGGGAAGAAAATTCATTTTGACGGAGAACCACGTATGCCAGAACATAAGAACATACGAGGAAAGGAGTATTATAAATAAAGATAATATTATGGATTTAGGGCAATTATTTAAAGTGGATTATTGGTGGAAATTAGTTCTTTTATGTGGCATTCTCCTTTCTGCGGCAGCAATGATATTTGATATACAGTTTATTGAAAGAAGATATGTTTTAGGACTTGGATTAGGAATGACATCTATTGGCATCGGGTATTGGAAAGCAAAATATGTGGCTCACGAATTTGTACCTGGTGGAATGTTTAAGTATGATGTGTTTAAACATGACTGGATAACAAAAAGTATTATAGGGGTAGGAAGTATAATATCTCTCTACTTTTTTATTAGAATATTAATTCTATTAGTTGTATAAAAAATTAGCCGGAGCATTAAACTCCGGCTTGCTGATTGATTAGCCCTTTGATTCTTAACCGATTTACGATTTCGGTGTAAAGATACTCTATATCCCCACTAAAATCCCCATAATTCTGATACAGAAACACGACATCTGCACAGTTGTCGGAAATTGTACTTTTGGACTGAATCCCCAATACTCTTGACATCTCTTCGCGTAACCCAGCTGTCATTTTCCCACCGGCAAGCGAGCTAGGAGAAAACAGGTACAGGATAATGAAAATGAACTTCTTCCGCTGGGTAACACTGTCAATATTCGGTGGACATCCTCTCTCATTCAGTAACTCAACAAATATTTTATAGATTTCATGAATAAGGCTTTTATCTTTCAAAATCGAGGCAGTCAAGGTGTTTTCTTCCTCTGAAAGTTCTGATTTCTCGATACGAATCTTTTTAAGACGAATTATTTTATTAAAATCCAGCGCCATAACACGATTATTTAAAAAGTAAATAGTATATTTGCATCATAATCGTGTAAGATTTGGGAGAATTAATGCTTGGTCGTGCTCGCAGATTCTCCCCTTTCTATTTTAAAGGATCAATTATTTATTCTCTGTCTTCTATTTTTCTTTTAAGATTACTGTATTCATTCTCAATACACTTGCTTGTCTTGGCTGCATCTTCGTAACGTTCAGACTCTATCAGTATTCTTTTTATCTCTTCAAGCTGATTGATGTATACGATGTCATTGCGATCCGTTACGTGCTGAATATAACTTTTGATGCCATTCAGCTTGTCCTCCATGCGTCTGTGCCATTTGCTTATCAAAATTACAACAATGGCAACGGTTGTGGCATTGAGGATGAATAACGCTATTTTAAGTATTAATTCTGCTATTTCGCTTATTGGCATGGCTATTCCTCCTTTAGTCAACTAATTTAAATTCATAAGCAAATACATACGGGTTACTTTCCCATGTGCCTTTGCCGGAAACTTTATCTATGAGGGCGGCAAAGGCTTCACGTGGAGTATCAAATCCATCGTCTTTGTTTCCCTCAAATTCATAAAATATGGATGGTGGAAACTTATCATCACCCGAATCTTCATATATCCCCTCTTTCAAGCAATCTTCATCGGATATATCTTGTAGGCGTTCAACCTTGATTCCGGTAATTTCAATGTGGTGGGGCATTAGGTCGGCTTTCACAAACATTTTATTAGTCCAACCGGGATGTAATTTCAGTTCAGGCAATATAGAATCCAAGTATTCTAAGTAAGCTGCATTTTTCCCTTTTCTATGAAATCGGTCAACATCCATATAACTTTGCGCAATGGTAACAACTTCACCAATCTCGTATCTTGGTTTAACAAAATGACATAATAAATCCAATTCATTATATACTGCATAAACATGTCCGTTAAACACATAATTAGGATTAACCACTTTCTTCTCCCAATTTTCAAGTGGACGAAAACAAATAATAGGGAATCTAACACATTCATCAATTTCTATAATTATTCTCGTCATAGTCTTTCGACCTTCCAATACGGCTTGGGTTAAGCCAAATTCATCATTGAAAATTATTTTCTTCATGATTATTCCTCCTACACTAGTTTTAATGCTTCTTGTATTCCGACTTCCAATGCTTCTTCGTAGGTGTCCCACTGACCGCCATCGTTAGGACCGTCAAATATTCCATCGGTTATATGCGTTCCATTGTCAGCTTTAGATATTTCATATCCATAACCGGAAGCACTTCTATATATGCAGACGTGCATATTCTTGGTTTCACGCAGCCATTTTTGCACCAATGATTGTGGTGGTCGATAATAATCTCGATAAGGTAGTATATCATTAAGTAGCGTCACTGTCTCTAATGTTACAAGTTCTTCTTTCATTTTCACTGTTTTACTCAATTAAACACATTCCAATTGCCAATCCCACGAAAATAATAGCCACTATTGCAAACGCAGCTAAACAGCCATTATCATATTCTTTCTCATCAGAAGGTGTATTCTCAATATACCAATCTAGGATATGTTTCTTTTTTATCATTGTTATTCCTCCCATTCTTCGTCTTCGTATTGCATACAATATCCTAATAAGTTCAACTCTGGATCGTCCAATAAACATTCTTCTTGGTGTACACAATTCATGCAACACCATTCGTCTGATAATATACTCATTGTTATTCGTTTTAACTACTCTGTTTTACGATTTTCTCTTAATTTTTCTTCAAACTCCGCAATGATGCAATCAGCATCACCGCCATGTACCCAGTTTTCTAAAATAGAGGAAAGAACCTCAATTGATTGCTTTGCGTGCCATTCTGCACCACATTGAAAATCTTCCATACAATCAGATTTCCGACTAACATAGTTATCTGGATCAACCTCCTTTAAAACCTCTTTTCTAAACTTTGTTTTATTAGTAGCATAGTCGTATGCTGCTTCTTCTAATGTCTGTTTCATATTATGGTTTATTAGATTAATATTTCTTCCCGTGCATTTTTTCACGGAGTTCGTTATACTTCATTTTCTGCTCGATGTGCCAGAGCAAATCTATGTTCAGATGCTTGGCAAGTCCGAAAATCTTAATGAATGAATATACTATATCTCTGTCAATAAGACTCTTGGTGATATTGAAAATGGATTCTGTAATTGTCTTATCTATGAATATACTTGAATATTCTTCAAGCACTTCGTCATCCAAACAGTCATTCTCCAACTCAATCTTACGCAGTCCGCACAAGTCAAGCAAGCGTATTGCTGCATCGGCAATCTCTTCGGCAACTGTACCTTTAATGCAGTAGTCATATACCTGCTTTAAGTTATTCTTTGGATATGATATACCGCAGTTAAATTGCTCTATAAGAGGCTGTTTCCCTTTCCTATCCGCTTCCACAGCCTCCATTAGCTCCGATATTATTAGGCAAAGACAATGTTCATTGCTCAACTCCTGATCGTGAAATTCGTGCTCACAAGCGTTTTTGTAGGCCTTATCTCTTAATTCGTTTAAATTCATTTCTATTTTTATTTAAATTACACAAATAGCGATTGCTGGATACGTGATAACACAAATTTATTCGCATCAGCAAAGAACTTTTTTTTAATCTCAAATCCGTATGCCCTGCGTCCCAACTGGGCAGCAGCTAATAAGGTAGAACCGCTTCCGGCACATGGATCAATAACGACATCACCTTTGTCGGTGAATATCTCTATCAGTCTACGAAGCAAAGGAACCGGCTTTTGCGTGCTATGAACCTTCGGAGTTTCATTGTCCACCACCCAATCAAAGCAATTGAAGATCATCCGACCATCGTTGTTAAATTTTGGAAGTTTATCGCGGTAAAGCAACAATCCATATTCACAATTGCCGACTATCTTCATATTGGCTTTCAAGACTTGCGCTGAAAAGTTCTTTCTAAATACAAGATTGATGTAATTATTCAGCCCATATCTTTTACCCAGTTCAATATACCGGAACTGGTCTTCAAATTCACAAAATATTATCATGCAAGGCGCCTTGCCTTTTTCCTTGGGTTCCTTTACAAGCATTTGGGAGCAGAAGTGCATAAACTCGGCAGGGCGAAAATCTTTATCGGTATCAAAGAATTGTTTGCCGGCCTTATCACTTTCCCCGTTCTTGTTATCTCCGTCCACATACCATGAAGGGTTAGAAGCATAAGCATTATTGCCTAAATTATAAGGGACATCAGCTATAATTAGTTGAGCCTTGGGAATGCCATAGACTTTATAATTCTGAAAATTGTCATTATATAGTTCTATTTCTTTCATTTCTATCTAGTTAAGAGTTTAACTTTTCGTATCTAAGTCCGAAGCACAATTTTATCATTATGCGTTGTAGCCAATTCATAGGCTTAAAAACGGGAATAACTGATTTTGTGTATTCATGTACCAATTGAGCTACTGCTTTAGGTTGATCAATGAGAAAATGCGTATTATTATCGTTCATAATGTTCCTTTCTGTTTTGTTTTGAAGGTTATTTAGAGTACTGTTGGCTCTTTTCACAAGTTCTAGTTCCAAACGCACCTATCGGGCAGTCGTCGCAATAGCAGGTAAATCCTCTACCGCTAACTCCTTTACCACAAGGATAACCCGTAAGTTCCAATACTTTCTCATTTAGAAGCCGTACTTTCTCTTTGACTTCATTCACCTCATTGGCAGGTGTTAAAGTTCTATATTCTTGTTCTGTCAATATATATTGCATAATTCATTACCTTCTATTCTGTTTTACGCAAATCCTTAATAATCATTCAAGAACTTGCAAGGTTAATTAATTGTATCCATTAAGTAGTCTGATATTGCGTAGACTACCAGATAAAATAAGATGTTAACTCCTAGGAGAAGGAGGATGTTTAGCAACACTCTCATAACCAATCCAGCTCCTCACTACTTTTGAAAATATGAGCGAACGTACTTTTTTCGTCTGATAGATTGAGACCAAGTTGTGACGGAAAACGCTTGATGTAATTATAAAATTCAAACATCTTTTTATCATCATCTCCACATCTGTCAATTAACAACCTGATAAACGCAAGAAGACAATCGGAGTCGTTGCCGAAATTTTCCTGAGTGGAGAACAGAGTCTTATCAACATCTTGTTTTAATTTACGGATAGCGGTTATTGCAGTGTTGAAATTACGTTTTGCATCGTAACGCAGTTCATAGCCTTGTTTACCCATTTCACTTCTCAAGTCATAGAGAAGGGTTTCTACAACATCTGTCAACACATAGGTTAAGTTGAGCGTTGTATTAAGATTTGTTGTTCCTACTAACATGATTTTACTTGTTTCTTATTTGAATGAATCCTCGTTTTTCTGTCTCTTTAAGGAGTTCCATATCTTCTTCCTTGATATTACAAGGAGTCTCACCGTTCACGGTAGTATAGTCCGGGATATTAAACTTATCCCTGATTCTCTTTTTGATTCTTGGTATATCTTTGGGATCAAGATGCCTTGTTTCCCAATAAATGGTAACTCTCATCATTTAAAATGGATTATCGTCTTCCACATCAGCAACACTACTTCCTGATAATGGAACGGAGTCAAGATTATAAAAGCAAGTCGTAGCGGCATTAAACCCACAGATGAACCGTAGCAATCCAATATTTCGACCTTTGGCAATATCAATCATTGCTGTTCCTTTCGTTTCCACATTTGAGAAATCGCTTGGATAGGATTTCTTAGTTACTTCGGGACGATAGATAAGAATGACTACATCGGCAGCTTCTGCTATTTGTCCACTGTCACGAAGCCGTGCCAACGTAGGAACCGGATTCATGGTATCCCTATTCAACTGGGAAAGGGCTATAATCCAGATATCGAGTTCCTTCGCTAAGTTTTTCAACCTTCTTGCCACATCTCCCATCTGCTGTTCCTTATTTGCTCCCTTCATGTTCACATTGAGAATCTGCAAGTAGTCAACTATAGCACCATCAATGCCATATTTCAACTTCATATAGCGAATGGACGAAATGATAGTGTCAATATTGGAAGTACTTCGGTCATCAAAGTAGATACCCTTACCTGATACCTTGCCAATACCTTTGTCAACCGCCTGTAGCTGCGAATCTGTCAAGCGTGAGTACATGATCTGATTGGCAGGGACACCGCTCTCCATAGAAAGAATACGAGCTGTTATCTGCTCTTTCTTCATTTCCATGGAATACATGGCAATTTTAGTTCCTAAATCAGCCGCATTTCGCATCATTGACACTGCCAGACTAGTTTTTCCCATGCTTGTTTCTCCAGCAATAATTATTAAATCCGATTTTTGCAAACCACCCGACTTAGCATCTATCTTTTCAAATCCGGTAGGAGTTCCGGTCATTGGTCTATCACCAGATAGATTTTCATTTATCATGCTATAAACACTTTCAAGCCCATCATTAATGGTCGTGACAGTCGTACTGCTAGATTTGAAAAGAGAAGCAAGCTCATCACTTACAGAATTAGTAACATCAAGAATATCCTCTGCTTCCGAGCAAGAGTTTGAAACGAGATATTGACCTATGACATAGAACTTACGCCTTATGGCCAAGTCATGAAGTCTTGCTGCATACTGATACAAGTCAAAAGTACTGTTAGAAGCAATTTTCATATACTCCACCAGTTCAAACTTCACACCATTGGCAACAAGCTTTCCTTTGACCGTTATCATATCAGGCCTGTTCCCAGATGACACCACTTGAAGAATAGCCTTGTATATCTCCTGATGAAAAGGATTGTAGAAAGATTCTTCCGATAGTAATTCTCTCACTTCTTCAAACGCATTGCGTTGAAGAATAATAGTGCCTAGAACCATTTTCTCGGCATCTTCATCGCGCAATTGTACGTTAGTATCCATATTCTTTCTTTGCCCAGTTTAACACCGTCCGATAAAGGTTGGTGTATCGTTTGCGTAAATCTTTTCGGTTCTCTATCTGTTCGATGACATCAGCAATCTGTTTACCGGTATATTTCTCTTTGAGTTTTAGGAACTCAGCTTCCGTAATTTGAGAAGAGAAGTTTTTAGGGTTACTACAGAAAGGAGCTTTCCGTTTCAACCAATCATTGAATTTTAGAAAATCAAGATTTGAAGGAGCGGGTGAAGAAGCGACAGCTTCTTTCTTATCTCCGTTAGGAGATTCTTTCTTATCTTCCTTTTCCTCTTCCTTTTCCGTCGTCGTGAACACGACGTCAACACCACGTGATAACGACGTGTTCACGACGTTATCATTTAAAGCTCTATTAATCAAATCTTTTGCTATTTCTTTACCTATATATGACTTATCGTATCTCTTATCAAGGATTTGATGACTACGGAATGTGCGGATAAAGTAGTAGCTTTCTTCTGCGTGAATAATAGGTACTAACATCCGGGCATCCACTAAGGAATCTATCCACTTTTTTATTTCAGATACTCGTAAGTTTTCATCGTAAGGGAATATTTGAGATTTGAGTAATGCAGCATTACCTTTGATAACCCCGAAATCATCAGCGAAGTTCCAACAACCAATAAAGAAAAGGCGGCACGGGATTGGTAATTTACCAATCTTTTCATCTTCCCAAAATTCAGGTTTTATCGTCCTTATTCGTGCCATATAAACATTTAATTAAGTAATACAGATTTATTTCTCCACTTCTCAGGCATTTCGGTATATGTTCAATGTCCTTAACTACTTCTTTTATACTTTTCATATTAGAATCTTACGTTAGTTAATTGTCTACCATTAGAATAAACTACCCACTTACCGTTACCCCTATCAAACAGTCGTAAGTCTGACACCTCCCCGAAACGTTTGATGTTACCGCATAAATCCACAATCCAACCACATTCTTTAGAAGGATGCGGGCGGATGGCACGACCGACTATCTGATACCACATGGCCAGTGACATCGTAGGACGTGCCATTACGACCGTATCAAGTTCCGGATAGTCAAAGCCGGTGGTTAATACCCCGACATTGGCAACAACAGATATTTCTCCTGCCTTAAAATGCTCGAGAATCACTTCACGAGTGGCTTTTGGAGTATCACCGGATACAATAGCGCAACCAGGTATTGACATCGTTAACCGTTCCGCTTCTTTCAAAAAACGGGTAAAGACCAAAATGCCCTTCCGTTTTCCTCCGGCTTTGGGATTCATCAGCCTTTGGACGATATGAACGAGATAACCGTAGAAGTCTATCCGTTCATATTCTCTTTGGACTGACCTATCTGTATAGTCGGCACCAGTGGTATTTACTTTCAAATTGAGTTCATTCCATCCGGTCGGATTCATCGGATAGTAGTTCAGTTTCGCCAAGTAGCCCATATCTGATAGGGTTGATACCTGTACATGATAAATGACCTCTGAAAAG
>UMHC01008294.1_pt1 | contig 12015 bp, 12 predicted proteins | sample 1965381 | NCBI WGS metagenome assembly UMHC01 (sample SAMEA4836083, study PRJEB28245) | human gut metagenome | biome: gut microbiome; material: fecal sample | place: Denmark | collected 2008 | reverse complement strand
TTTCGTACTCTCCGCCCCAGTTGCGGCGCAGGTAGATGCCGCCCACATAGATGTATGGATAGCGCCCGCCCTGTAACGGGCGGTTGCGCCAGTCCTCGATGTGAACATAGGCTTTCTTGTTCAGTTCGCTGATGGTGGCGGGCGACACCTTGCTGCCCCACAGTGCCTCTGTGATGTCCTCCACCCGGCGCACGGAGACGCCTGCCAGATACATCTCGATTAGGGCTTCCTCCACGCTGCTCTCCCGGCGACGATACCGCTCGATGATGGCTGTCTCGAAGGACACGCCCTTGAGCCGCGGCATGTGGAGCGTAACGTCACCGGAGGTCGTGGTAAGATTTCGGTCATAGTGGCCGCTGCGGTAGCCCTGACAGGTCTCGTTGCGCTCATAGCGGGCGGCCTGCGTCAGGGACTCCGCCTCCTTCTCCAGCAGCTCGTTCAGGGTTTCCTCCACGCTGCCGCGAACCAATTCCTTGATTTGGCCCTTGATTACTTCCTCGTTTAGCTGTACAATTTTCTCGGACATAGTTTGCTTGCTCCTTTCGAATGTTTGTGTGGTAACTTCATTCTACCAGAGCCTGCAAGCTATGTCTTCTTTTATGCAATTTCCAATTTGCGCAACTTATTGTACATTATCCCATTTTACCGAACAGACTTCCCGCGACGGCGAAAAGTGGTACAAGGTCTACGCCACGACCCGCGCAGAAAAAACGCCCACCGTTCAGGACGAACGTGGGCGTATGCAGTATGATGAGCGCAAGGTGGCCACCATGCCAAAAGCCCCCGCGCGGAGACACTAAATGATGGAAAACGATACCCAAAATTCTCGGCAGGCTTCAGCGGTACTTCACAATGCGCCCAAGCTTGCCAAAATTGCACAAGCCGGAATACAGGGCGGTCCCGCCGGGGCTGCTGCCGAAGCTGCGGTGCAGTGTCGCAAGGAAGTTCTTGTTGTGGTCGTTGCTGTCTTGCTGCTGCCAGTTCTGGTTCTGCTCATGCTGCCCGGTGCAATTTTCGGTACGCTGACACAGCCCAGCACGGCAATCAACAATGATTTAGAAGTTGCTGCCAACGTGATTCAGCTTCGCAATGCAGTATCGGATATTTTGCAGGCAGCCTACGAGGATACCCTTGCCGAAATAGAATCCGAGCGTGCAAGCCCCACCTACAGCGATGTGGTCGATTCCGTGGGCGGTCATGTTTCCTACAACGCCTTTCAACTTATTTCTATGTACTGCGCCTATCAAGGTGAGGATGACTATACCAAAATCAGCCTAGCAGACCTTTCTGAACAGGCACAAGCGCACCGGACAGAATATTATACTTACACCACTTCCGAGGAAGTTCGTACCGAACCTGTGCAAAAAGAGGTGCGTGGGCAGACTATAACCGTACAAGAAGATCACGCCTACACGGTTTTCGCGCTTTCCTTTGTGGGCGATGACTACTTTGCCGACACAGTCTGGCAGCTTGATGACAAGCAGAAAAGCTATGCCGATGCCTATGCGCATAACCTGACCGCCTACCTCCACGAAATTGAAGAACGCGAAGGCATCTCGATTCTGGGACAAATCAACGATGCACTTATTGATGACACCTCCCCTGCCCCCAGTGGCGGGTTCGGCAATCCGTTCAATGACCCCAACTGGGACCAACACATTACTTCCTTCTTTGGCAAACGCGAGGATGTCGGTATTCCCGGCAAGGATACCACCAACCACAACGGTTTGGACATTGCCTACCCCTACGGCACGCCGATTCTGGCCGTGGAGGGCAGCACGGTCATTAAAGCGGGGTATCACGTCTGTTATGGAAATTATCTGGTCATCAACCACGGCGGCGGATATTGTACCCTTTACGCCCATTGCAGCCGGCTTTTGGCGCAGATTGGCGATACAGTGAACAAATATGACACTATTGCCAAGGTCGGCGCAACCGGCGATGTGACCGGAAATCATCTGCATATTTGTGTTATTGTCGACGGGGTTTACGTCAACCCCAAAGGGTATCTGCACTAAAACAAAGAGGGCTGCTTCTGCTAATACGCAGGATCAGCCCTCCTATTTTTATTTATCCGAACAGCACAGACAAATAATCCGTCCTGCCGTCCAATACGCGAAGAATCTCTATCGTACTGTTTATCTCGTCCACACGGTAGAAAATCAGTTGCTTTGAAACCACGAAATAGCGCACATCTGTGGTGATTTCAAACTTTTCTGCCAGTGCCGCGCCCATGTAAGGATTATCCGCCAACAAGGATATTGCTTTCAGCAGTGCCGTCACCAGCTTTTTGGCGGCTTTGGGATTTTTCAGCTGTCCGGCGATGTAGTCGCGGGTTGCTTCCATATCCTTAACGGCGGCTCTTTTATAGATTACCCTCATTTCTCTACTCCGAACATCTTGTATACTTCATCCTCGGAGTAAGAAACCGGGTCATTCTGCGCATTCTGCAACTGCTTCACCAGGCGGGAGAGCGCCTTTGCCTTGATAATTTCCGCGTTGTCCTCGGTCACAGCAAAGGGAAAGCCGCCTGCATTCAGCGACTGCTGGAAAAACACGTTGATAGCATCGGTCAGGGTAAGACCGTTCTTAGCGTACACAGATTCAAGCTCCTGCTTGATTTCCGGGTTGATGCGAACGCGAAACACATCCGTTTTGGCCGCCGAAACAATGTTTTCCATAAATAAACTCCCTTCGTACCGTAGTTTTCTTATCTCTATTATACGTTCACGGCATTCGGTTGTCAATCCATGTAGCCACATTGATGCCACAAATGTGCATTTGAAAATTTATCTGCCGAAATGCAGTAAATCAGCACAACATCCGCACAGCAAAAGTCTTTTCTGCTGCAATACGACTCTGCTATAATAGTATCGTCAAAATTGAACAGAAACGCAAGAGCGCCTTTTACCGGGCGCTCTTTTTGTTTGGAGGTGGTCGAAATTTCACGCGAAGAGCGGGATGTTTACCTGATCCCGCAGAATTTTGTGGACACCGGCACGATTCTCGGCGGTACGGTCAAGCTGCGCAATGCGGTGGAGGCTGCTGTGCTTGCCGTAGGCAGCGCGGTGCCACTGTTTTATCTGCCGCTGGCGTTCAACATCCGCCTGATGATTGTCATTGCGGTGTCGGTGCCGCTGGGCGTTTTCGGTGTGGTCGGCATCGGCGGAGACAGCCTGACGCAGTTTGTGGCACACTGGTTCCGCTTTATGAAGCGCCGCCGCGTCGTCACACCCACACCGCAGGGAAATCTCGAAGCCAACCGACATCGGCACTTGCGGTTCATCAGCAAGCGGTATCGTGTTATCTACTATGACGATTCGGATGCCGTGCCCCACAACGCACAGGTCTTGCAGCGCAAAACGGACCGTCATGGAAAGCTGGTAAAGCGGCAGACGCTCTATGATTTGCTCCCAATCGAGAAAATCGAGAACGGCATCCTACACACCACAGATGACCGCTACATCAAAATTCTGGTAATCGAACCCATCAACTTCCTGCTGCGTTCCCCACGGGAACAGCGCAGCGTCATCTACTCGTTCGCCAGCCTTTTGAAAGTCAGCCCGGTGCGGCTGCAATTCAAGTCGTTCTCTCGCAAGGCAGATGTCAACGCCTATCTGGACAAGCTGCGGCGGGATGCCGCCAACGAGCCGGACGCGGCCGTGCACAAGCGCCATATGAGCTATATCCGCTTTGTAAAGCACTTCGGCTCCCGCGGTGCCGCCAGCCGCCGTTTCTTCGTAATTTTCCAGTATGAAGCACCCACGAACGAGAGGAACATCTCCTATGCAGAAATCGTCTCCACGCTTGAAACCACCGCCCGCAACTTCCGTACCTATCTGGCACAGTGCGGCAATGCCATCGTGGAGCACGAGAACGAGGACGAGTTTCTCACGGACGTTTTCTATACCTTATTAAATAGGCGCACGGTGGTACAGGTGCCCTTGCAGGAGCGCATCCAAGATGTGCTTGCCAGTTATCTGGCCCAAAACGATGCCACCGCGCTGGACAAGATACCGCCCGCCGCCTTTATGATTCCGCCCTCGCTGGATTTGAAACATGGTCGTTATCTCTGCATGGACGGTACCTACCACGCCTACCTGATGATTCCCGCAGACGGCTACCGCGCACAGGTCACAGCCGGGTGGATGGCCCTGCTGGTGAACGCCGACGAGGGCATTGATGTGGATCTGTTTCTGGAACGACAGCCCAAAGACCGCATGATGCAGAAAATCGGGCAGCAGATTCGCATCAACCGCAGCAAAATCAAGGACACCAGCGACACAAACTCGGACTTTGATGACCTCTCCAACGCCATCCGCTCCGGCTATTACTTAAAAGAAGGCCTTGCCAACAACGAGGATTTCTACTATGCCGCCATCCTCGTAACGGTCACAGCGGCCAGCGTCAAGGATTTGGAGTGGCGCATCGAGGAGATACGCAAGCTCATGGTCTCACAGGATATGAATTTGCAGCTGTGCAGTTTCCGGCAGGAGGCGGCTTTCCTCTCTTCTCTACCGCTGTGCGCCCCGGACGCGGCGCTGTTCAAAAAGTACCGCCGTAACATTCTCACGTCCACCGCGGCCAGCTTTTATCCATTTGTCAGCTTTGAACTATGCGATACAAACGGCGTGCTGCTGGGCGTGAACAAGTACAACAACTCCCTTGTCAGCCTTGACAACTTCAATACACGCATCTACAAAAATGCCAACATGGCGATCCTCGGTACCTCCGGCGCGGGCAAGACATTTACCATGCAGCTAATCGCCCGGCGTATGCGGCTGGCGGGAACGCCGGTTTACATCATTGCACCGCTGAAAGGTCACGAGTTTTACCGACAGGCCAAGGCGCTGAACGGTACCATCATCCGCATCGTACCGGGAAGCCCGGACTGCATCAACGTCATGGAAATTCGCAAAATCGACCACACCAGCAGCGAACTACTGGATGGCCCTATGCCGGAGCAATCGGAGCTGGCCGCCAAAATCCAGAAACTGCACATTTTCTTTTCGCTGCTGATCCCTGATTTGAACAACGAGGAACGCCAGCTCTTGGATGAAGCTATCGTTACCACCTACCGCAATAAGGGCATCACCTACAGCAATGCCAGTCTGGATGACCCTGCGCACCCCGGCCAGTACCGCGAAATGCCGATTTTGGGTGACCTGCACGCTGTCTTCCGCTCCGGAAACGCGGCGCATCGCCAATATTCTAAACCGCCTTGTACACGGCTCGGCATCTAGCTTCAACCGCCAGACAAACGTGAACCTCGACAACAGCTATGTCGTCATCGACATCAGCGAGTTGTCCGGCGACCTGCTGACCGTGGGTATGTACATCGGGCTGGACTATATGTGGGATAAGGCGAAAGAGGACCTGACCCGCCGCAAGCAGATTTTTATAGACGAAGTCTGGCAGATCATCGGCGCATCGTCCAATGCGCTGGCCACCAATTATGTATTCGATGTTGCTTTGCAAAAAAATTGAAAAGACTTTGATTTTAAAATGAAAAAGAAATAGCAGGATTTCCGCTCAAATTTTAATAACAAAAAAGGCGTTTTAGAGGTATTTAAACACTTCTAAAACGCCTTTTTTGTTTCCCGCTTATTGTTTAGTTTTTCGGTTTCCGTGCTGTTCTAAGATTAGGTCTTTGCCCGTTTTGCGCTGCCGAGAAGGCACTCGTTCCAGAAGATCACTTACATCACAGTCGAGAGCTTCGCAAATGCGATCCATGTGCTCGTAACTGATGTGCTCCGCCAGTTCGTTATAGTAGGCGGAAATGGTCGACGGACGGATGCCTGTTTCTCGTGCAAGTCGCGCCTGTGTCCAGCGTCTTTCACCTAACAAGCGGGAGAGATGATTTTTTATCACCTTATCGCCCCTGCGACCATTCTAAAATAATCTTTAGCGGGGCGTCTTCATTTTGGTAGGATATAACGCTTTCCGTTATAATTCATAGTTGCGAACAAGGACTTCTTTGTAGCCGTCCACACTTTGCGCAGACAGCGTATTACGCCGCGAAACAGGCTCAATAATGCAGTCGGCATACAACTCCCGCACCTGTGGGCAATCATTGTAGGACAGCAGGAAGCGGCCCTTGATGTTGTGCAGCGCATCGGCCAGCCGCTTATGGTCGCTTTCTTGAAACCGTGCGCGGTAGTATTTTTCGGTTTCAACATACGGAGGATCGCAGTAGAATAAGGCGTTTTCCCGGTCATAAGTCTTAATCAAATGCTCAAAGTCAAGGTTTTCGATTATGACCCGGCGTAGCCTCTCCTGCACCGCAGGAAACGATGCAGAAATGTTGCGGACGCCTTTCGGCGCAGTTGCGAATGTTCGACGGTCTGTTCCAAAGCTGGCCTTAATAAGGTATAGACTGCGTGCCGCTCGCTGTATGTCAGTCAACCCGCGCACCTGCTCCTGTGCCCGACAGTCAAAGAACACTTCCCGCGCATCTGGGAGCATATCAAGTTCATGCTGCAGGGCGTCCGGGTGGTACTTGATGCAGCGGTAGATGTTGACAAGTTCCGCGTCATAGTCATTGAACACTTCCATGACTTTGCTGCTCGGCTCACGGCCAAACAGTACCCAGCCTGCGCCGCCGAACACCTCAATATAGCGTCCGATGTCCGCAGGCATACGCTGCAGAATCTCATTGCGCAGGGCACGCTTGCCGCCAATCCATCCGATAAAACTATTCATGCAAATCATCCTTTCCGGGGCGAAAAGGTGATTTTATGGGGGAAAACTACGACTTTTTTTCATTCTGCGTTCCAAAATAGAACGCAACGACCATTGTTGCGATGGTGAGAAACTTGTCCGGCTCGACGCTTCCGTTGAGAGACAGCACGGCCAGCACAACGATAATAACCAACGTGACGATGGTTTTCACCTTCAACAGCGCAGTGAGGGCTTCAAAAAGTTGCTTCATAAAAGGCCTCCTTTATGCCCAGTGACTCGTGTAGAGTTTCGCGTCAGTCAGCTTGCGTTCATTGCAAACCGCCAGCACAGCGTCTGCAACAGCCTGCACCACGCTGCGGATGCAGATGATCTGCAAGTGATTCTCAGCATTAGTGTAGCTGTCTGCCGTCGTGCCGTGTTCCTTGCAGACCGCAACAACTGCGGCGGCATCGCCACTGCTGACAGGGCCAACAGTGATGTTCTGCAAAAGAGAAGTGGCAGCTTTTTCGCTGTTGGCAGGGATTTCGGCAGGCTTGTCCGCTGCCGGAGCAGCGCCATAGATGCCTGCCTTGTTGGGGATGGCTGCATAGGCCGTAGGGTCAAGCCCCTTGCCGCTGGCCGTGGCTCGTACTTCAAAATGACAGTGCGGGTGCGTGCCCTCTGCATTGCCTGTCTCGCCCATGATGGCAAGCTGCTGGCCGCTGATGACGCGATCACCGACATCGACAAGCAAGCGGGAGCAATGGCAGAAGTACATGAAATTGACCGCATCGGGGGTCTGGTCGGCATCAAGCTGGACACAAACATAATACCCCCACTCCCATGTTCTGTCGGAATGGTCGGTCACGATACGCGCCCGCGTCACACGGCCTTTGATGGGCTTCTGCGTGCCGTCGGGCATCTCATAGTACGGCATGAGGATAATGTCGCTGTCGACGCCCACGATGTCCATGCCGCCGTGCCATGTCTTTCCGCCGCCGCGTGTCATGCCGTAGCAGCCATAGCTGTACTTGATCTGCACGCGGCCATCAAAAATGCTTTTTCCCATAGAGTGTACCTCATTTTTGTGCAAAGAAAAGAGCACCCCTTGCAGGGTGCTCGCGGATACATGATTTACAGCAAAGCCGCCGTTTTTTCCCGCCAGACGGCAGGAACTTGTTCCAGCGTCGTGCGGCCCATGCGGATTTGTGTCGCGTAAAATTTAGCCATTGTATACCACCTCCGCCAAATCATAAACGGCTGCCTCAAGGGCATCCAGACGGTCAGAGGCAGTCACAGGCTCAGCCTCGCGCGGCGGCTGATAGTCCCACCACGAATCGAAGTCCGCCGTGACTTCTTCCTCGGTGACTGCGAACGCAACGCGAATCTGGCGCTCATCGCAGTTCCAGACCGTCTGCTTGTTGCCCTCTTCGTCGGTGATTTTCTCGGACGCAATATCCTTGCGCAGGATAATGTCCGTCGCGCCATTCAGTGCGAACACCTGCACGGCAGCGGGCTTTTTAACATACTGCTCCATGCGTTTGCTCCTTTAACAGTAACTGTTTACTATGCCACGATACAGAACGTTTCGCGGCGCGGATAATTTTATAGACGTTGTACTTCTGGCAAAAGCCACGGCTGTCGCTGTGCTTGATTTCGCCCCACTGACTCATAATGCGCTGTGCTCTCCACCACGGCACATACCCCAAAGCATCCAGATCGCGCTGGGCACGCAGGATTGCCCGCCGCAGTTTGACAAAGTTGCGGCCTCGGATGATGGTATAAGTGCGGCGTACCACATAGCCCATCATATCAAGACCCGGCGTGCGCTGATGGCTGCCAGCCTTGCGGCGCTTGTTCTGTTGGCGCTCGGCATCAAAGGACGCAAAGTGGATAATATCCCACGCACTCTTGATTGTCAGCCCCAGCGTCTCCTTTGCCCATCTGGTGGTGTCCTTCATCACTTTTGTAAGGTTGGATATGCGCCCATACACAGTGATGTCGTCGGCATAGCAGCAGATGGCAAGGATCATCTTGAACGACTTCCCACGCCGCACCTTGCGATGGGAGAGGATGTACCGCAGCACATAACTCATAACATAATTGAACAGCCAGCAAGGCAGATACCCGCCAATTAGCAGAACACCGTCCGGGTAGTTTGCCATGACGGCCTCCACAAGCCACAGCAAGGGCTTATTCTTTCCGATGTCGCGGCGCAGAAGATTCATAACGCATTCGACTGTCGTGGAAGGATAAGCCTTTTTAACGTCGCATTTTGCGGCATCGGTCTTGTTATGGAGCATCCGGCGAAGGATGCGTTCGTTCTGCCTTTTCCCAGCAATCTGCCCTTTTCCGGGCAGACTTCCGTACTGGATCGGCAGCAGCTTCGCGCGGAAGAGAGGGTCAAGCGCCCCCTTTGCAATGTACTCAAAAATCTGCTGCCACGGACTTTCCTCGCAGATGTTGCGCAGCTTCCCGTTTTCCCGCAGTTGGAACTGACGCACAGGCTCAAACGAAACGCTGCGCGCCAGAATGTCGGCATGAGCCTGCTCGGCCACGGCGTCAATGGCCGTTAGGCTTTTGTTGCAAGTACAATTTCGGATTTCTTCACGCAGTTCAGCCCGCGTGATTTTCCCGGTAGACACTAATAAATTTTGAAATCTTCTCTTTGACCGCTTGCCAGTAAAGCACAGATGCACCTGCTCCTTGATAAAATCAAGGCTCTCGATGTTGATCTCCGCTGGCTTGCAGTACGTTTTCACCAGTAAATCCTCCTTTGATTTGTGTCGTCGGCGGCGTCCGCTCTCGCTACTAGCCCCCGCTGGTTTCAAACACAATTTTCCCGATATGGGCGGATTATACGGTGCAGTATATAATGTATGGTGTAATCGACAAATCAGCCACGCCAGCCGAGCCATTCCAATTCCTATTGCCCGTTGTATTGTTAGAATTAGCCGCCGCGAGCGAGGCATTGCCATTGTTATTAAGGTTGCAGCAACGCCACGAGGCCCGCACGCCGCGCCACCCACTACAAAGGGGCGCGAGGAACTCAGAACGAAAAAGCTAACGGAAACACCGCATAACCCAAAAGCATTATAACAAGAAAACCAGAAAATCAAAAGAGGAAATACAAAAAAATAAAAATCGTGCGACCCGGCTACGCCGGGTTAATAAAGGGGCTGCGCCCCTCTTGCCTCGTCGAGCCGAGGCAATTCACCCTGCGTCACCCAGCCAAATCAGCCACGCCAGCCGAGCCATTCCAATACCTATTGCCCGTTGGAAAGTAAGAATTAGCCGCCGCGAGCGAGGCAATGCCAGCGTAACTAAGGGCGCAGCAACGCCACGAGGCCCGCACGCCGGAGGTTGCAAGCCCCACATAAAAGCCTGCCTTAACACCTGTTCCACTGCCTGCCGTAGTAGATACTTTAGCAGGCCACAGAACGCCTTTATCCTTGCTTACAGCGGTATCCTCGATATACCGCCAGCCGTCTTTTTCACTGGCGGCAAAAGTCAGCGTCAAGTCCTCCTGCTTCGTGTAGTCTGCTGTGATAGAGCCTGTCGTGACCTTGCTCTGGTCGTGGCAGGTATACAGGTCAAGGGTATAATTTCCGTCAGCATCTTTGCCCCACTGCATGAACTCATCCGCGAGGATCAGATACGAGCCATTTTGGAACTCCGTGCGCTGGATAAGGCCCGGTTCCTTGCCACTTGTCGGGCTGTATCGGCTGCCATCATAGCCCTGCACAGTATCGTTCCAGCCGCTCCAATAGGGCATCGTGGAGATGTAGGTGACGCCCGCTTCGGTGTCAAAGGCGGTGTCCGTCTCGATGTTGACCGCCTTGTAGGCTGTGCCGCCGATGGTGACATCCGTGATACTGGCAATGCGTTTGTTTTTCGCCAGCTTGTACATGCTGGCAACGCCGCGATCCGCGCTCGTGCCTGTACCCTTATCGCCGATAATGACGCTCGACCCGACAAACAGGTTGGCCGCCTGCGCTGCCGTCAGCAGGACACGCTTCACGCCGGATTCTCCGGCAGCCGCAGTATACTGATAATTGTACCCGGTGCAGCCCTCAATCGTACCGCTGTTGCCCTTGCGGGCGTATTTCAGCCGGATCATGGCAAGTTGCCATTTGAGCAGTCTGCCGGATGCGCCCGCATACTGTGCGCCGCGCTTGCGCCACAGACCCACATTGTCGCTGTGGCTGGAATAGTTGATGGGCGGGCGGCCACTGCCGCAGCCGATGAGGCCGTCGCTGTCAAATCCGGCAGCATACTTCGGGTTTGCAATGTAGCCGTAGACAGTGCCGTTTTTATCCGTACCCTGCGGCCACATTTCATACCCGGTGCTGGGGTGGCAGCGCATTTTGAAATAGCGATAACCGCCCTCATCCCATTCTTTCGTGTAGGTGTTCTTCTGCAGCACCCAGCACAGGTGCTTGCTCCGGCGCACATCGTCATAGCTATCGATGAACTCGACGGCATAGATCGTGTGCGTGCCGTCCGCATTTTTCTCGGCGGCAACTTCCAGCGCCCAGAACTGCGGCAGTTTGGCGAAGTCGTCACGGTTGGCCGCAGCCTCGGTGCTGGGCGTGCAGACAAGGCCGACGCTGTCATCGGTTGCCTCGCCGATGGCGCTCTGGCTGGTAGCAAACAGAGGTTCTTTCGTGCCATGAACGCGGTTGTCGTCCAGAACTGTGCCGAACCAGCGCCCGCACAGTTCATTGCGCGTCGTCACGCCCTCCTTCCAGCAGATGTTCCACCAGTCCACGAAGAGTGTATTGACTTCCTCAACGCTTTTGGCCGCGCGAACGAGGCTGCCATAAAGGCGGTCAATGGCCGCTGCGTTTCCGCTGGCAATGATGCTGGCTTTCTGCACGGCCACGAGTTCCCGCAGCGTGCTGTCGCGGGGAAGATTAACAGTTTCTGCCATGATAAAAACTCCTTTAAACGGTGTTTAAATTAGTCGGCCACGACGGCATCCAAGCCGCCGTCAGTGTCGTTGATGACGAAAGTGACGCGCTGCACATCCTGTTTTTTGGCAAGTGCCGCAAAGATTACCTTATTCTGGACAGGACTGGCGCTGGTGTCGCTCAGTGCATCATCCACGATCACACGGCCCGCCAACTCCTGCGCCGTATCGCGGGCGGCGGCAGCCTGCTCCGCAGAGGTCTTGGCTGCCGATTCGCTGTTGGCTGCGTTGCCCGCGCTCTTCTCGGCAGCCTTCTGCGCGTTTTGCGCCGCAGTTTTGGCGGTGTCCGCATTTTTTGCCGCCGTTTCGGCTGTCTGGGCTTTGGTCGAGACGTCCTTCTGGATGTTTTGCATCTCCGTCAGCTTCTCGGCGACGCCCTCATT
>UMHC01040552.1_pt1 | contig 12026 bp, 8 predicted proteins | sample 1965381 | NCBI WGS metagenome assembly UMHC01 (sample SAMEA4836083, study PRJEB28245) | human gut metagenome | biome: gut microbiome; material: fecal sample | place: Denmark | collected 2008 | reverse complement strand
GGTGCAGACTGGGATGATATCCAACCGAATACATGATGCTAAGTTTCGGAGGTGTTTATTATGGGAAAGATGAAGTAATAAATAGAAAAGCAGAATAAATTCGTATATTTGTGTTTGATTAGATTATAATGAACAGAAATGTAAAGGATGTTGAGAGCTTCTGCAGATAGAAAAGACTTAAAAGATTTCGAACAGTTATTCCATCAATTACAACCCCGGCTTTATGCTTATTGTTGTAAATATATTGAAGATAACGAGCTTGCTAGGGATATTGTGCAGGAGTGTTTCATCAATTTGTGGGAAAATTATGAGAATGTACAAATTTCTTATGAGTTTTATTTATTTAAGGCTGTACATAATCGCTGTCTATCCTATTTCCGCTCAGAACGTATTCATTCGGAATATGCGAGTTCTGTAAAGATAAGGATCAAAGAACTTGAAATACACCCTGAATTACCTTATCCCCTGACTGAACTTTATGTAAAAGAGGTCAATACTTTACTTAAAGAGAGCGTATCCAAGCTTCCTGAGAAATGTCGTCTGATCTTTATGATGAGCCGCTATCAGAATATGAAAAATCAGGAAATAGCAGAAACTCTGGGTATTAGTGTTCGTACAGTAGATGCTCAGATATATAATGCCTTGAAAATATTAAAGATAAAGTTGAAAGATTATTTACCGGTACTGATGTTGCTGTTCCCTCATTTCTTTGCAAAATAAAAAAGTATACTTTTGTCTAAGTAGTGATTTCGACTTGTGCGTCATTCTTACAAAGAGCATGAGTTATGGAAGAATCAATCGATATATTAATTGTTTCTTATCTGAAAGGAGAGGCTACCAATGACCAGCAAAAAGAATTATTGGCTTGGCTTGAGTTGAGTGAAGAAAACCGATTCTATTTCCGCTCAATCAAGGATGTTTATGATCTGGGATGGATAGAGTCTGATATACGTGACAGCCAAGTTGATCGACAATGGCATAAATTTCTAGACAAAGTCTTTCCTGTGTATAATACAAATAGTTGGTTGAGAATAGGTCATATATTACTCCGTTATGCTGCCGTTTTTGCCTTCGGTCTTATTTCTATGCAATTGCTTTCTTATTTTATTGGTGATAAGGAAACTTATTCTAAAGTGACTAAAGTAGAAACTGGGGTAGGTGAACGTTCAAAAGTGAGTTTGCCAGATGGTTCGGTTGTTTGGGTGAATGCCTGTAGTTCGATTAGTTATGATGAATCTTTCGGGAAAGAGAATCGTACAATTCGAATGAGGGGAGAAGTTTTTTTTGACGTTGAGAAGGATCCGTCTAAACCATTTCTCGTTCATGCAGAACCTTTTACTTTCCGGGTTACTGGAACTTCTTTTAATGTTTATGCTTTTGATGAAGAAGATGAAATAAGTCTTGCATTGATAGAAGGAACTGTAACTGCCGAAAAAGGTTCTTATATGGAGAAACTTCGTCCAGGAGAAGTATTGGTTTATAATAAAACACAAGCGAAAATTACTCATAAAAAGCTTATCTCCAGTTCATATACAGCTTGGCGTTATGGAGAGATGTTTTTTGATAAAATGACTTTTGAAGATCTGACTCGTCGGTTGGAACGTAATTTCAATGTAAAATTTAAATTTGAGAATCAGAAGATCAAGAAAGAATCTTTTGGAGGTTCATTCCGTAAATATGAATCGCTGGAAACTATTATGAGAGTGATCAGTACAAGTACTCCTGTGAAATACCGGATAGAAAAGGATACTGTGTACATTAAATAATGAGTCGTTAACATTAAATCTGATATGGAGGAATTGCCTATGGTATAGAAGAAAGAGAGAAACAGATAAAAAACCGGGATAAGTGCCACCTTATCCCGGCTCTAATATCAAACAACAAAATTATTGTCTAATATCTAATCGTACAACAAAGATATGAAAAAAGAATATTTAATCAAAGGTGTCAAACTTTTGATACCACAAAAAATATGGCTAAAAATGAAGCTGATAACGGTCTTTTTATTCCTTGTTACATTCTGCTTGCAGGCCAATAATACGTATTCTCAAAATGCAACTGTTAACCTGAATTTAGAGAATGTGTCCTTGACGGACGTTTTCAGAGAAATAGAAAAACAATCGGATTACCGTTTTTTCTTTAATAGTGCGGTCTTGAGTGCAGTGAAGAAACAAAATATTAAAACTGGAGAGAAAAGTATTACTTCTGTCTTGGATCAGCTTTTTGAAGGGACAGATATCGGTTATAAATTGATAGATCATTATATTGTCATAACTTCAAAGAAAGAAGATGTAAGTAACTTATTGGCAAGATCTGATGCTTCTATACAGATCGTGGGATTGGTTACAGATGAGAATGGTGAACCGATATCAGGTGCGAGTGTAAGTTTGAAAGGTTCGACTGTCGGGACAATTACCGATATAGATGGAAAATATACAATCAGTGTGCCGACAACAAAGTCGGTATTGGTCTTTTCTTTTATCGGCTATGTATCTCAGAATATTATAGTGGGTAGTCGCTCTGTTATCAATGTGAAATTAAAAGAAGATAACCAATTGATCGATGAAGTAGTGGTTATTGGTTATGGTTCTGTCAGGAAGAGCGACTTGACAGGTTCTGTTTCTCAAGTTCGTTCTACTATCCTTGAGAACCAAGCTGTTCTTCGCGATCCGGTACAAGGATTGCAGGGGAAGGTCGCAGGTCTGGATATCACAGTCGGTAATAAACCGGGTGATACATCTACGCCCATTATCCGTGGTTATAATTCCTTGAATGCAGGTAACGATCCGTTGATCGTTCTGGATGGGGCTCCCTTTGGAGGGAAGATATCTGATATAAATCCAGCGGAAATCGAAGCGATAGACGTGTTGAAGGATGCTTCTTCAACAGCTATTTATGGTTCAAGAGGCTCTAACGGGGTTATCATCATTACGACAAAAAGGGGAAAAATGGACGGAAAGGTGTCTGTATCCTATGATGGATTTGTCGGTATATCCAAATCGTTTAAAGATTACAATATGATGTCCGGTGATAAATGGGCAAATTATTTGAGAGCTGCCAATCCGGGAAAAACCGATGCAGAATTGTTTGTTGGTGTTACGGATATTCTTGAAAGTCGGAACTTTGTAGATTGGCAAGAAGAAATGTTTTCCGGAACCGGTTTTCAAACAGATAATAATGTTACGGTGAATGTTGGTAAAGACAATATGTCGAATTTGATCGTATTAGGATATAATAAAAACCAGAGTATAATCGACAACATGTCAAGTGAGCGTTTCAGTATGCGTTTGAATGGGGATGTCAGGCTTTTTGATCGGTTGAAATTAGGATATTCAGCTATGTATTCCCACCGTAAGACCGATAACGGGAATAATAGCGTATTTTTAAATGGTACGACTTTGAACCCTGTCACTCGGATATATGATGAAGAAGGAGCTCTACAATACTATCCGAGCCCTTATTGTGAAAGTTTCATGCAGATAAATCCGAAATATTATGTGAGTGATGAATATTTGGAAAATCAATCATTTAGGGATCGTGCTTTCTTTAATTTCTCTGCAGAGTTGGATATCATTGATGGATTGAGTTTCCGTACAAGCTTGACTCCGGACTTCCAGTTTATAGAAGATGGTAATTATAACAGTCCGTATATGAACTTGATGTCATATAATTCATTATCATACAAAAAGACAACGGAAAAATCTTTGACTTTTACGAATATATTGAAGTATGACAAACAGATCGGTATCCATAATCTAAGTGTATCGGCGGTACATGATATGCAAACGTATACTACGGATTATTTGCAATTGACAGGCTCTGATGTCCCTTATTATGGTAAGTGGTACAATGTGAATGAAGCACCGGATATTTTTGAACGTAAATCTTCTTATACCAAATGGTCATTACTCTCATTTATGGGACGTATTAACTATACGTTGAAAGATAAGTATTTACTTACTTTGACTGGACGCTATGATGGTTCATCTCGTTTAGCTAAGGGTAATAAATGGGATTTTTTCCCTTCAGTGGCTTTGGCATGGCGTATTAATTCGGAACCTTTTATGCAGAATGTAGATGTAATATCTAATTTGAAAATGAGATTAAGTTGGGGAAATACTGGCAATACTGCAATAGATAGCTATTCTACCTTGGGAGCATTTTCCAAATATCCGTATGTCATGGGAATAGGAGAAGAATCTGCAATGGGTTATTTGCCGAAAGAACTATCTAATCCAAGTTTAGGCTGGGAACGTACGGAAGAGTATAATGTAGGTTTTGATTTTGGTTTCTTCCGGAATCGTATCGAGGGCACTGTGGATTTATATCGTCGTGATACTCATGATCTGTTGATGAAACGCTTGTTACCGATTACTACCGGATATAATGAAACTTGGCAAAATATTGGAAAAACAAGAAATACTGGTGTGGAAGTTGCCTTGAATACGGTTCCTTTTGTGAATAAAAATTGGGAATGGACAGTCGGCTTGACTTTTGCTTATAATAAAAATGAGATTGTGGAATTATATGATGGTTTGACACAAGATAGAGGTAATAAATGGTTTGTAGGTGAACCTCTTCAAGTCGAACTTCTGTACAAATATGACGGAGTTTGGCAAATGGAAGAGGCTGAAGAAGCTAAAAAATATGGATATGTGCCCGGTAATCCAAAAGTAAAAGATGTCAACCAAAATGGGAAGTACGATCAGGAAGATCAGTTTATTTATAATAAAATTCCGAAGTTTACCGGAGGTCTGAATACGACACTTAAGTATAAGAATTTAGATTTGAATTTGTATTTATATAGTCGTATCGGTTATGGTCAAAAAATAGGATTGTTGACTTATGAGGCGGGGTCTTCACGTATGAACCATCTCGATGTTGATTTCTGGACACAGGATAATCCGTCGAATACATTTCCTAAGCCGGTAGGATCCAATACTCAACCGCTTCTGGAACAGAGCGATTATGCTTATCGTAATTTGTCCTTCCTGCGTTTGAAGAATATCAATCTGGGATATACTTTCCCTGCACAAATGATTGAAAAAATTAAAGCAAATCGTTTGAGAGTTTATTTAGCTGTTGATAATCCATTTGTTTGGACTTTTAACAATTTTGAAGGGCTTGATCCTGAGAACTGTTATGCTTATGATAGCCATAGGCCTTTGACTTCTTTTGTTTTTGGGCTGAATGTTTCATTTTAAAATAGAACGATAGTATGAAAACATTATATATTTATAGTCTTTTATTTGTTGCATGTTTGCTACAGTCTTGTTCCTCTTTTCTGGATGAGACGCCTTATAACAAAATTACGGCCGGTAATTTTTATACGACTGCCAAAGAGGCGGAACAGGGAGTAAATGGTTTGTATTCCCGTATGCGGGATTTGTATGGGGCCAGATATATATTATATATGTGCGAGGCTCCGACTGATATATGGAAAAGTGCCAAATCAATGGATATAGAATTCCAGAATTGGACTATTGATGCGACATCCGGTAACGTAACAAAGCTCTGGACTAATTGCTATGTAACGATTAATCAAGCAAATGCTGTTCTTAAAGCATTGACAAATAACGATATTCCGGATTTAAGTGAAGAAAAGAAGTTACAATATATCAGTGAAGCTAAATTTATCCGTGCACATCATTATTACCATTTAGTACAGCAATATGGAGATGTCGAATTGAAAACAGAACCTACCGAGACATTAGTTACGGAAGCTTATAAGACACCCGAAGCTGAAATCTGGAATTTTATTATAGACGAAATGAAATATTGCATAGAAAATCTTCCGGATGATCAGAATGTCTATGGCCGTATTACCAAAGAAGCGGTAAAACATAATTTAGCACGTGTCTATCTGACCGTTAAACGTAATGATGAGGATATTAAAGAAGCAAAACGGTTAGCCGAGGAGGTTATTGTTTCTTCTCATTCTTTGATGAGTTCTCATGAAGAGTTGTGGAATACTGACAATATGCGTAATCCGGAAGTCCTACTTCCTGTTCTTTTTACTACAAATACGGAGTTAAACGGGGAAGGACAGCAACTTCATGTTATGTTTACAGCTTCCTATTCGGATCACTATCCGAAAGTATTGGAACGTGATTTGACTTATGGACGTCCTTGGAGTCGTATTCGTCCTACTTATTATTTGCAGGAATTATATGATGAGACAAAAGATGCCCGTTGGGAAGATTGCTATCGTACATTCTGGCGTGTAAATAAAGAAGAGGCAACCGATATGGTTTTCAGCCCTTATTCGAAAAAAGAGGAAGAGATTGTATGGAGAAAAGGAGATTCTGTCATGATTATACCGAAACATCCTTGGACGAAAGAGCAGGTGAAGGCTGTTTGGCCGGTTTGGGTGTGGATGCCGGATGAGATGAGAGAGGAACTGCAGGATAAGGTTCAATCGGAAACAAATCCGAATGGAGAGTGGCCTTCCAATACGAAATTCCAGAGTGGAACGATGTATACGACTTTGATAAAGCTGCAAGATCCATTACGTCCGAGTGCAAATGAGATGAAAGGAGTCCGTGATATTGTGGTCTTCCGTTTAGGAGAAACTTATTTGCTGGCTGCAGAGGCGTGCCATTTGTTGGGAGACAATAAAAAAGCAGCTGAATATATGAATGTAATTCGTAAGCGTGCGGCTATACCGGGTAAGGAAAAAGAGATGGAGATAACGGCAGACCAGATCAATATTGATTTCATTTTGGATGAAAGAGCGCGTGAGATGGCAGGTGAATTTTGCCGTTGGTATGACTTGAAACGGACAGGAAAATTGTATGAGCGCATGAATAATCCGGACATGAATGAGATTGTAGCCGGTAAATTCCAGAAATATCATGTACTTCGCCCGATTCCGAGAGACCAGTTGGCCCGTATATCAAATCCGGAAGATTTTCCACAGAATGAAGGTTATGGCAATTAATAATAGAAAAATGAAGTACCCAGGCGTTTATGCCTGGATACTTCTCTTTTTAGTGCTGAATATGTATTCTGTTTTCGCATTAGAAAGAAAGAGCGCTTGTGTTAAAATCATTTTTGATACAGATATGTTGACCGACTGTGATGATACGGCAGCTTTGGGAATCCTGCATAAATTGGCCGACGCTGGAGAAACTGAGATATTGGCTACGATGGTAACTTCTTCTTATCCGATGTCTGCACCGGTGGTAGATGTTATAAATACATATTATAATAGGCCGGATATTCCAATCGGGGTTCCGAAAAAAGGTTACGGGGTTTATCGGGATAATTCATCCTTTTTGGATTCGGTTGCGGCTGAATTTCCGCATCGGTTGAAATCTAATTCTGAAGCTCCTGATGCCGTAACTTTATACCGGAAGATTTTGAGTGGGCAGGAAGATTCATCGGTGGTTATTTTGACAGTCGGTTACATGTCTAATCTGGCACTTCTTTTAAAAAGTGCCCCTGATCGTTATTCTGCACTAAACGGAATGGAGCTGATACGAAAGAAAGTGAAAGTTTGGGTTTGTATGGGAGGTAATTTCCCTGTTGATGATGCGTCTGATAATGTGAATTTTACACGTGATCCAGAATCAGCAGTGTATGCAATTACTCATTGGCCTGGAAAAATAGTTTTTGCGGGTAGAGAAATCGGGCATACGATATTTGTAGGAGATCGCTTAAAAGATACACCTATTGATAATCCGGTTCGGCGTGCTTATCAACTGCACAGGGAAAGAGCGAAAGCCGAACATTGGAATCATCATACGGCTGATCCGACTGCGGTTTTGCTGGCGGTAAGGGGTATATTAAATTATTGGGATTTAAGCGAATGTGGATATATAGATATTAAAAATAATTGTAGCTTTGTGTGGCAGGATCATTTCGAAGGAAATCAACGATATATCATACAAAAGGTGGATCGTGGACGATTGGGGCGGATTCTGGAAGATTTAATGGTAATACCACCGGATAAACATTGAATGAAATATGAAAAAACGACTGATTTCTGTACTTGTGATGTTATTGTTGCCATTGTTAGTTGTGGCTCGGCAAAGGGTGATTGTGGATACCGATATCGATTCGGATGTGGATGATGCCGGGACCTTGGCAATGCTTTATACTTTGCATAAGCAGCATAAGATAAACCTGTTGGGGACTATTGTGACCAGCGATGATCCTTTTGCTGTAACTTGTGTGAGTGCTTTCAATGCGTATTATGGAATGGGTGACTTACCGTTGGGCTTTCTGAAAGGACAATCTTTTTTGAAAAACCATTCTCGTTACACCCGGCAGATTTCGGAAGAGTTTCCGCACGACCTTCCTTCTTGGAAAGATGCGGAAACAGCTACTAATACCTATCGAAAATTATTGGCCGGAAGCCCTGATCATTCTGTTGTAATTTTGACAATTGGTCATTTGAGCAGTTTGCAGAGGCTACTTCAATCACCGGCAGACCAGTATTCTCATCTTAACGGGAAACAATTAGTCGAGGCGAAGGTTAAGAGATGGTATTGTATGGGGGGATTGTTTCCGGAAGGAAAAGAAGCTAATTTTTCACGACCTGATCCGGGGGCAACAGTATTTTGTTTGGCTAACTGGACAAAAGAAGTCGTATTTTGTGGATGGGAGATTGGTGAACGGATTATTACGGGCGATCTGGCATTGAAAGCAGAGCTAAACCCTAAAAATCCCATGTACAGGGCTTATGAATTATATAACGACTTTAAAGGGCGCGCCAGTTGGGACCAGGTTACTGCTTTTTTGTTGGCTGATGAGGCTTCCCATTATTTAGAATTGGATAATGCCGGCTCTTGTTTGCTTGAAGCGGACGGTAGTAATCGGTGGATATCCGGTAAGAAAGGAAATCAATTTATCGTACGGTTTAGGCCGGAGGTGAATGTTAAGGAGTTAGCCGGGAAGATAACGGATTTGATGTTAGGGAAAAACATTTTTGATTATTCGTATCTCCCTTGGGTTGGCAAATCTGTAGACTTTTCACATGGGCCTCTTGCTGTTTCTGAGAATAAACGGTTTTTGGTTCATGCGGATGGAACTCCGTTTTTTTATATGGGCGACACTGCCTGGGAATTATTTCATCGTTTGACAGAAGAAGAGATAGACCGGTATCTGGAAAACCGGCGGGAAAAGGGGTTCAATGTCATACAAGCGGTGATTTTAGCAGAATTGGATGGCTTGAATACACCGGATCGGAATGGTAACCGGCCATTGGTGAATAATGATCCGGCTCAGCCTGATGAAGCCTATTTTAACTGGGTGGATCGGATCATAAATAAGGCTGCGGCGAAAGGGTTATATATGGGATTGTTGCCGACCTGGGGTGATAAAGTTGATAAACAATGGGGAATCGGTCCCGTTATTTTTAATGAACGGAATATTGCCGGTTATGGCCGTTTTTTGGCAAACCGCTATAAAGATTATCCCAATATCATTTGGATAATCGGGGGTGACCGGAATGGAGGCGATGCCAATATGCCTGTCTGGAATGCGCTGGCAAATGCGATCAAGTCGATAGACAAGAATCATCTGATGACATTTCATCCTTATGGACGCCATACTTCCAGCCAATGGTTTCACAATGCTGACTGGCTTGATTTTAACAGCAGCCAAACCGGACATGCCAATTGCAGTTTCGATATATTTGAAAATCTGATTGTCGGAGATTATAACAAACTTCCAGTAAAACCGTGTATTAATATGGAGCCTTGTTATGAAGACCATCCTGTCAGGGGGGACATCTGTACCTCTACCACTTGGTTCGACGATACAAATACTCGGCAAGCCTTATATTGGAGCCTTTTTTCAGGAGCAGCGGGACATACGTATGGTTGTCATCCGATTTGGCAATGTATGTCACCTGTTTATGAGCCGGCGGGCAATGTGCTCAATAACTGGTATGATGACTTGGATTTGCCGGGTGCTGGAAATATGATACATGCTCGCAGACTATTCGAGAAGTATGACTTTTTCAGCCGTCGTCCTGCTCCTGAGATAATCTTGACGAAGCAGCTGGTGATCGGAGATATGGCAGTTGCGGTACAAGGCAAGGGATATGCATTTGTTTATTTACCGAACGGTAATCCTGTGGATGTTTGTCTAGAAACATTACCGGAGGCTACAACCTTGACATTACAATGGTATAATCCCCGTACCGGACAATATACTTTGATAGGAGAGGTTCCGGCAAAAGGAATTTATAGGGCTAAACCAATAAGTTCGGGTATTGGGAACGACTGGATATTGGTGATGAATTCTAAATGATTAAAGAAGGAATCCGGTTGTAGCTTTTGTTTTTGACCATGAATCCTTGTTCAGAGTTGCAACCGGAGAAACTTCCTTCCCGAAGTCAGTTTGATTTGGGCTTTGTGGAGAATGCGGACGGAGATTGGGGCGATGTCCCATTCGCGGGAGGAAGAGTCTCTTTCGTTTTCAAGGTAGATGAAGCCGTTCTCCGGTTCGAAAATGTCTTGGACAAAGATCGAAGCCTTTTCTTTTGATGATAAATAAACCTGTTTTTCCCATTTCCTTTCATAGCAGAAGAAAGCCTCTAACGAGTTTTCCGTTTGATAGGAAATCAACAGTTTGTGCGGGTACGGGTCATGTGTGGATACCTGATAGGTGATGCAGCATGGTTCCTCCCTTTTTTACCTGTAAGAGTTTATGGCCGGTATCATGCGAAAAGCTAGGAAGATGCATGTTAGTGTATGGATTTTTTCATGGAATGTTTTTTGCAAAGAAAGGCAGAACTGCTAAAGGGGCGCATATTCCCAATCCTTGTAAAATACAACGAGAAGTGGTTTTTTTACAAGCTCTTTTTCCTGTCTTGTTCATATTGTCGTTTTGTTATTTCTTCAAAATGAGATAAAAGTTCTTATATTTGTTTCACACATTGTAAACACAGAAGAATATGGAAACCGAAAATATCAAAATAAAAAATGTGTATCAGGGTGCTAATGTCAGGAAGTTACGTCAGTTAGTCGGCATGAAGCAGACGACCTTTGGCGAGATGTTGGGGATGAACTAGCAAAGCGTGTCCTGCTTGGGACAGAAGAGGGTGATTGAGAGTAATACGTTTCAGACGGGAAGCAGCAATGTCGGGATGGTGGAAAATCAGAGGGACAATATAGTGAATCATCCTGTCGATCAACAAATGGCCTTAAACAAGGAACAAGCCTCTCTTTACGAACGGATGCTTGCCATAGAGAAAGAGAAAAACGCGCTTTTGGAGGAGTTGCTGAAAGAAAAGTAGGTTCGTGTGAGGTGCGCAGAACTTTTCACGACGACCGTCTTCGTCGTCGTGAAGACAGTTGTCGTGGAAACATTTAAGATCCGCCCGATCTGTGTCATCCGCGAACCTGGTTCTTTATTTATGATTTAAAACTCGGATGTGAACCTCAATGATAGATTTAAAATAACTATCATGCCATCATATTTTTTTATGTGGAGATTGAATATCTTAGTATGCAGGTGTGATAGTCCCCTTTTTAACTATCATTCAACTATCATTAATCAGCTTTTAACCATCATTTTTGCTGTTTTACCCGAAATAGAAACACATCGAAAGTGTTAAAAACAGACTGTTTTCCGGAAAGCATAAGCTTTTTTGCCGGGACACGTTGCTTTTTTAACAAAAAGACGTTAGATCTTTTCCTCAAAATGCCTGTATCAAGGCCATTTACACCTCCATCTGAAGGATATTGAGACCCGGGTCTGCAGGTGTCCGACATCCGGGTCTTAATAAAAAGATATAACTATATTGCTGAAAATAAGCAATATGCTACGTGTAAAAAAGCTATCGCATCCATGATGGTATGATAGTTGAAAAAACATCTATCATGTCTACTATCATTTCGTGTAAATATTGATATTCATACTATAAAAAGCAAAGTATGATAGTATGACAGTTGTTTTCGTAATCATCTATTGTTTACCACGAAATTTCGTATCTGGCATTCCGTTCCCTGTGAGGCGGGGTTCTTCTTTTTTGATATGCGGAGAACCAGTTTGTGATCCGTGTCTTTCAGTTC
>UMHC01012769.1_pt1 | contig 12090 bp, 11 predicted proteins | sample 1965381 | NCBI WGS metagenome assembly UMHC01 (sample SAMEA4836083, study PRJEB28245) | human gut metagenome | biome: gut microbiome; material: fecal sample | place: Denmark | collected 2008 | reverse complement strand
GGGCGTCATCTCTGCTCCCGATGCCCGTGAGCCTCGCTCCGCCCGGAACGGGCACGGCCCCTGCGGGGCCGCCATGCGGTCGGCCTCCAGGCTCGCTCTGCTCGCGCCTCCGGCGGTCAATGTCATTTTCAGCACGCTTCTGTGACAGAGCCTTTCGTTTTGAAAATGCTCCGTTCCGCAACGGAGCCGCGACGGAGGCCGTCTTGCCAAGCTCCGGCCCGGCCCCTATGATGCGGAAAAATTTTCAGGAGTCCTCATGCCCGACGCATCCTTTCTTGAACAGGCTGTTTCCTTCGTCCTGCACATCGACATACATCTGTTCGCTCTGGTTGAAGCCTACGGAGCATGGCTGCTCGCCATTCTGTTCCTTATCGTCTTCTGTGAAACGGGGCTGGTGGTGACGCCCTTTCTGCCCGGCGACTCCCTGCTGTTTGCGGCGGGAACCGTGGCCGGGGCGGGGTATCTGAACTACTTCGCCTGCGTTGCCGTGCTGCTGGGCGCGGCGGTGCTGGGCGACGCCGTGAACTACGAGATCGGGCGGCATGTGGGACCGGGTATTTTCAAGCGTGAAACGCGCTTTCTGAACAAGCGGCATCTGCTCAAGGCGCATGCCTTTTATGAGCGGCACGGCGGCAAGGCCATCATCCTGGCCCGCTTCATCCCCATCGTGCGCACCTGCGCGCCCTTCGTGGCGGGCGTGGCGCTCATGAATCCCGCGCGCTTCTTCCTCTTCAACGTGATCGGAGCCGTCCTCTGGGTGCTGGGGCTGGTGTCCGCCGGATACTTTCTCGGCAATATCCCCGTGGTGAAGGAGAATTTCAGCCTCGTGGTGTACGGGATCATCATTGTCTCCGTGGCTCCGGTGGCGGTGGAATTTGTGCGCATGAAGACGGGGAGGAAGGGATGAACCCCGCGCCCGTTCCGCCCCGCGCCGTGTTTCTTGACCGCGATGGAACCATTATCGAGGATCGCCATTATCTGGCCGACCCCGCGGGCGTGGCCCTGCTGCCCGGCGCGGGCGAAGCGCTCGGCCGTCTGTGCGCCGCCGGATGCGGGCTGTTTGTGGTGACCAATCAGTCCGGCATCGGGCGGGGGTACTTCAGGGAGGAAGATTTTCTGGCCTGTCAGAACAGGCTGGAGGAGCTGCTGCGTCCTTTCGGCGCGGCCATTGCCGCCGTCAGGCATTGCCCGCACGAGCCTTCCGCGGGCTGCGCCTGCCGCAAGCCGGGGACAGGCATGTGGGAGAGCCTGCGCGCCGCGCATGGCCTGAACCCCGCGGAATGCGTCATGGCCGGGGACAAGACGGAAGATCTGCTGTTCGGCCTCAATGCGGGCTTTGCGGCCTCCTGTCTGGTGCTGACCGGCAAGGGGGAAAGCCGGGCGCGGGAACTGGGCTGGGTGCTGCCGGAAGGCAGGGATGCGGCGGAATGCCGCCTGCCTGAGCGCCTGCCGGGCATGACCGCCCCCGGCCCGGAAAGGACGCGCCTTTTTCTGCTCCGGAATCTGGACGCTCTGGCGCGGCTGCTGACGGGCGGGGCGGAATGCGATGCTTCAAGAGGTTGTTCACCCTCCTCACCCCGGTAAGGCCGGGCTTGCCATGGAACGGCAACCGAACCGGGGGAGAAGGTGAACAGCCGTGGGAATGACAAATTGACGGCACGAGGTCGGGAGGAAATGGTCAGGCGGATGGCGCACAGCCCAGCCTCCATCGGAGCTGGACGCCGCAGATGAATTGCGGCGACACCGGAGGGGAGGGGCGTGCGGAGATGAGTCTCGCTCCGCTCGACTCCGGGAGCATTTTCGTTTTGAAATTGCCCTATTTCCCCGCAAGTTCAAGCTGGCGGGCGTAATGATGCACGCCGTTGGCGATGCCTTCAGCCAGCGCGTCCCTGTATTTGGACTGTTTCAGGCGTCTGGCCTCCGCGCTGTTGGTGCAGTAGCCTATTTCCACCAGCACGCCGGGCATGGAGGAGCCGATAAGCACATGGAAGGGCGCGCCCTTGGTGCCGTTGTTGTTGACCTGATGCCCGCGTTTCCTGATCAGGGAAACGGCATTTTTCTGCACCTCGGCGGCGAGCCTGCGTGATTCCTGAATACGCGCGCTGAGCAGCAGATCGGCCAGGATGCTTTCCATTTCCCCCAGGCGGTGATTCATGCCCGCGTTTTCCACCGCCGCAAGGCGGATGCTTTCCTTTGTGCCCGCCAGATCCAGATAGTAGGTCTCAAAGCCCGAGATGCCGGGTTTCGTGCTGGCGTTGACATGGATGGAAATGAAGAGATCTCCCTTTTTTCTTACCGCGATGTTCGAGCGTTCGCTCAGGGATATCCAGTTGTCCTTGCTGCGGGTGAACACGACATTGTAACCGGCGGCGCGCAGTACCGAACCGAGCCGTTTGGCGACATCCAGCGTCAGTTCCCGTTCCACGATATTGTTGTGCGAAGTGCCGGGGTCCTTGCCGCCGTGCCCGGGGTCGATGACGATGGTCTTGACGCGCAGCCCGAGCTGTTCGGCCACGTTCTGCGGAGCCGTCACCCGCGGGGCGGAGGCGGTGCGGGTTTTTCCGGCGGAGGAGGAAGAGGAGGATTCCGCCACGGAAATGCCGCCCGTGAGCGCCCTGGAGGACGCGGTGGCTTCCACGACGATGCGGAACGGGGATTTTTCCGTCCTGACCGTATAACGCCGCAGCGCGGAGAAGTCGAACACCATCCGGGTGTGCCTGCTTGTGGCGCTGTATTCCACGGAATAGCGGCTGAATATGCCCATTTCCTTGTAGCGCGCGCCGGATTTGACGGCCCTGGCCGGAGCCGCGCCTTCAAGATCAAGGGTCAACTGCGGCTTTCTGCCCTTTCCGCCGGGGTCGTGCCGCATCTTCCAACTGTTGGGCTCATCAAGGGAGATGGTAATGCGGATCACGTCGCCGCGTTTCTGCGGGCTGACGCGGGAGATCGAGGACAGCGGATCGGGATTTGCCACTCCGGCGGGGAGAGAGACGGGGCCGAGGGACGCCACTGCGGTGCCCTTGGGCGCGCCGCCCTTTTTTGCGGAACTTTTGCTCAGGCTGGAGAGCAGATCGTCGGCGTCGCCGCCCGAGGATTTGCCGCCGGAGGCGGGAACGGCCACCGGCGCAAGGGAGGCCACGGCGGTGGCTTCGGGCTTGCCGTCCATTTTGGCAAGGTAGGCCGCGGCGGGGGCGGCATGATCGCTCCTGGCGTATTTTTTGCGCAGGGTGGTGAGCAGGGCGCGGGCTTCGCCGGGGTCACGCATGAGTTCGTTGCGGATGACCGCGGCCCGATACAGGGCGTCGTCGGCAAGCACGCTGGAAGAGTGCTTGCCTGCCAGAGATTCGAAGCGGGATGCGGCCTCCTGCGCGTCCTTGCGGTTGAAGGAGCGCCGGGCCATTTCCTCCAGCGCCTCGGCGGATCGGAACAGGGCGGCGGGGCGGTTGTTCCAGGAGGGATTCTCGTCATAGAGTTCCTGAAAGTCATCCGCCAGCTTGAGCCATGAATGGCGGTATTTGGCCCGTCTGGGGTCATCCCGCAGACGATCCAGATCCACCTTGGCCTGTCCGTAGCCCGCGGGCTCCCCGGCGGCAAGGGCGGAAAGAGGAAAGACCGGCATGCGGACAAGGCAGGCAAGAACGAGCAGGGCAAGGATAGACAGGACTTTTTTCATGAAAGACTCCCGCTGAAGAGCTCTTTCGGGGATATGTGTCCGGGGGGCTGCCGCAAGAAGCATGGAAAATGTTCATCGCGCCCGCCCGGAGAGTTTTTCTTATGCAGAAACAGGGGGAAAGACTCCCGACCGGTCCCCCCCCGCTTTGCGGAGTTTACGCCGTCCAGGCCGCGAAGGGAGGGACAATCCGTACGACCCCTGTCCGTCGGTTGCGGAGTCAGTCGGCGGACAGGGGACGACTGTAGATTGAAACATATCAAACTCTGAAAAACGGGCAAGTAGAATTCTTTTTTGTCTAGACTATGTCAAAACAGTTTCAAAATACTTGTTCCATATTCTGTAAACACCGGAGATACGCCGCACACAGCTTTGATCCGGCATGGATGGCAGTCTCTCCACACGGGGAAAGGCGTCATGTGTCCACGGCTTGCCTGCGCCTTCGCGCGGCTGCGTCATCTCCGCAGCCGCTACCCGCAGCCGCGTTCTCTCCGGTAACGGGCACGGCCCCTGCGGGCCGCCGCCCGGTCGGCCTCATGGCCCGCTGCTCCGCAGGTCGGAGCATTTCGCTCATGAAATGCTCCATGGAGCCGGGCGGGGCGCGACTGAAGCCGCGGCATCGGAGCGGCCGCAGTTCTCTTGCGGCGTCAGGCTCCGATGGAGGCGTGAAACCTGCGGGCCGGAACACAGGGGCCGGCCGGTACATATTCTCAAATGCAGAACGCTCCAGGGGAAGGCCGCCTCGCGGATTCGGCGGTTTCATCAAAAATTCCTTTGTGGTTTGAAACCTCCCCCTTCAGGGGGAAAAAGTGGTTGACAAGACGGCGAAGCCGATGAAATCCTTTTTCGTAACCCCTCCCTTCAGGGAGGGGCAATCCGCACGACCCCTCTCCGTCGGCTGCGGAGTCAGTCGGCGGATGGGGCGACTGTGGATTGAAACATGCAGTCCTGCGGGCGGTATCGCCGGATGTCCGGAACAGCCGGGGCCGCGCGTCCCATGAACAGGGCGCGGCACGAGGCGCCTGCGGATTGGGCGGCCTGCCGCATTCAATCCGCGGGCTTCAGCAGCAGGCAATTCAGCGCGACAGGACGGGGTGTTCCGGGGGAGCGGAGAGGGCCGCAGCCCCTGACAGGTCCCTTTCCCCCGCCGGGAGGGCGGAAGGAAAGGCGGGGCATTCCATCCGAACGTGCAATGCCCGGATCCCGGCGCCGTCACCGATCATCCGGGGAAAAAAGGGGGGAGCATTTTCAAGGCGGAGGGTTCCGTCACAGAACCGTGTCGACGGCGTTGCGCGGGGCGTGTGGCTTTGCTCCGACATGGGCGCCGACCTTCGTTGCCGCAGGGCAGTCCGTGTTCCGCACGGGCGAAAGGCGTCCTGCATCCACGGCAGGCCTGCCTGCGCCTTCGCGCGGCTCCGCCTCCCAAAGCCTCCGCTGACACGTCAGCGGGCCAGAGCCGCTTCAATGACGGGGCGCATGCTTTCCACGCAGCGTTCGCCCGCCCGGATGGCTTCTTCCGCCTTGTAGAACTCCATCAGCGAGAAAGAGCCTACGCGCGGGACAAGCAGGACATCCGGCGGATCTCCGGCCATGCGGCTGCGGGTGATCCTTTCCTGCATGATGTCCACCGCGCCGAACACGGTATCCAGTGTGCCGGGGCGTTCCGGCATCCCGTTTTCCCCGTCTTCCTGACCCGTTCGGGAATATCGCCTCACAGCGGCGGCCACCCGGCCGATGACACCGGGATCATGTTCCGGCTCACGCTGTTCGGGACTGATATGCCTGCCCACGATATCGCCGTTGAGATTGACGGCGATGACCATATCCGCCCCCAGCGCCCGGCAGACGGAAACCGGCACGGGGTTGACCAGACCGCCGTCCACCAGCCAGCGCCTTTTGTGCCACACCGGCGGAAAAAGGCCGGGCAGGGCAATGGAGGCCCATACCGCCTGAAGAACGTCTCCCTTCTTCAGCCAGAGTTCCCGTCCTGTGGCCAGCTCCGTGGCGACTGCGGCGTAGCGCAGCGGCAGGTCCTCAATCTGCACGCCGGAGGGGACAACGGCATTTTCAAACAGTTCCTGAAGCTTGTCGCGCCTGACCAGCGTGCTGAGCGATGTGCTGATGTTGAAATAGCCCATCATGCCCAGCCGGGTGAGGGAAAGCACGGAGCCTTTCAGACGGTCGAGATTGCCCGCCGCGCAGGATGCCCCCACCAGCGCGCCGATGGAAGTGCCGCAGATGACGGAGGGCATGATTCCCATGCCTTCCAGCGCCTCGATGATGCCTATGTGCGCCCAGCCGCGCGCGGCGCCGCCGCCGAGCGCCAGTCCTATGTTCATCGGAAATTCCTTGTATTCAGGGCGGGGAAAGGGGAGCGGCCGGATATGCGAACGCCGCCCGGCAGCCGGGAGAGATGCTGCGGCAATACGGGGAAGGACAGGGGGAGCGCGTCATTCCGGGAACAGCCCGCGGACATGGACAGCGGGGCGGTCGACGGTTTCGGACGTGAAGCCTGCGGGGCGGCGGAGATGTGTTCAGGCGTGAAACGCTTCGGGGAAAAACGGACTCTGCCGCCGGAAGCCGTGTTGTTCAGCGCGTCAGCATGGCCTTTTCCATGCCGAGCATACCCGCTGCGATCCGGCGGGAATCGATCCGGTATGTGCCGTCCGCGATGCGTCCCCTGAGGGCGTCGATTTTATCCTGACGCACATCCGGTGCATTCATGGCGGCACGATATGCCTCGGTGCGCAGCATGGCTTCATCGGAGACGGAAACGGTGTCCATCCGGGAGGCGTCCGCATTCTGGGCCTGAGCGGAGTGAGACGCGGCGGCGCGGGCGGGCGTCTGGCCGATGCGGAAACGGCTGTACAGTTCCATCCGGCCGGTTGCAGTCTTGTCGATTTCCATGGCGCCTCCAGACAAAGGCTTTTAAAGCATTGTGGCGTCCACCTTTGCCAGAGTGATTTCCCACAATGCCGCGAGGATATGTTTGCGTTCCTCGCTTGTTAACTCACGCGATCCGTCCGGTTCTTCCCGGAAGATGCGCACATCCACCTCGCCGGGCGGATATCGGAAGCTGTATTCGCCATGCAGCGTGCGGTTCAGCTCCTGCCGCACCTCCCGCACCACGGGATTGTCGCTGCCGGTGAAAAGCAGGTTGTCCAGAAGTTCTCTGGCCACATGCTCAACCATGACCCGGCGTTTCGTTTCCGTGGGCACGGCGGCGGGCATGCGTTCCCGCAGTTCCGCTTTCAGGCGGGCCAGACGTCTGGCCGTAACCAGTTGTCTGTCATACTGGAGCAACATATTGCGGAAGTAAAACGACGGAATACTCACAATTATGTTCTCCCCGGAATTTTTCATCGGCAGCTTTTTCTGTTTCTTTAGAAGGTATGGGGATTTTTTTCAACAGATATTCAGCATGCCGGGAGGGCCGCGGCCTCCTGAACGGGCGGGGAACTTCGCGCGGCGGAAGACTTTGCGCCGCTGCCCCGGATGTTGCGTCCCTTGCGGCGCACTGTACACAGGTATCCGTTACGCGGTCACTCCATGCGCTGACACGGCGCATACTCCCGAAAGGGTAAAGGAGTTGGCCGCCATGAAACGCTTCATCGTCCTGGCGCCGCTGACGTTCCTTTGCCCGGCTCTCCGGGCGTTCTCCCGGATGTGGGTAAAACAGAGGCCCCGTCCGGCGGCAACCAGGTATGCCCCCATCAGGATAGACAACATGAAAAAGCCCCTTTGGGTTCAGCGCTGCACCTGATGGGGGGGACCATGTCGCCCGCGCCGCCGAACGCCTCTTGGGATAAAGATGCCGTTTTGACATGCCGGGCGCGGTCGTGCATGTTGAAAACAAGCCGCCGGGGCACCCTCCAGACACTATGTCCCCCTTGTCCTAGGCAAGGGCAGCACGTAGGTCCCGTTTCGGACGTTTAGGAGGGGGGCGGCGGCTCCTTATTCCTCTTTCCGTGCCGTTTCGTTCGGCTCCGTTTCTTTCTCCGGCAGGCCGAGAAGGATTTCCGGCTGCGCGCCGGGCAGGGCGCGCCACATGGTGCGGCCCATCATCTGTTTGCCGGATTTGCTCTGCGTCGTGCTTGCTTTTTGTGATGAAGTGCCTTATTTATGTATCGTTATCGCCGCGTGGGGTGGAGGCGCTCTCTGTAGCCCCCCCGGCGGAGGCAGAACGAGACGCCTCGTTGCCTGCCCCAAGTATTTGTGCTTCTATATAGCCCGCTCCTTTACGCCCTGAACGGGCGATTTTCGTTTTAAGTTCTCCATCGCGTACCACGAGCATATCCCAGATATCTTTCTGAGTATCCGCATCAAGATACTTTCGGATGAGGTATGCCTTTGCCTCACCTTCGGCTGTGGTGAATTCCACGTGTATATCCCGATTCCTGAGCGTGGAAGGCAGGGTGCCGAGATAGTCATTGCGCACGATATCTCTGTCCACAAAATGCTCGTAATCCAGCGCTCTTCCGTCTTCTCCCCTGCGGAAGCGCAGTTCGCCCGTTTTTGGGAAAAACTTGCGGACGATTGCCTTCAGAACAGCGAGATAATCCTGCGAGCTGTCCAGCTTCAGCCGTGCCACCTGTTTTGGATCAAGGCTTTCAAGGTAACTGCGGAGCTGGCTTCTGTCCTTGAGTGACGGCTCAACTCCTGTTTCACGAAAGACCATTTTAATCGAGCGGTCGTCGGAGTACAGTTCCCGCAGCGCGGTCTGATAGGCTGGAGCGGTTGATGCGGCTTCCGCCGTGAAAGGTTCGGGAAGCGGTTTTCCCGGGGCGCGCATGGCCTCCAGCAGAGCCGGATCGTGACGTATATCCCGTGGATGCCGTTTTGACATGCCGGGCGCGGTCGTGCATGTTGAAAACAAGCCGCCGGGGCACCCTCCAGACACTATGTCCCCCTTGTCCTAGGCAAGGGCAGCACGTAGGTCCCGTTTCGGACGTTTACGAGGGGGGCGGCGGCTCCTTATTCCTCTTTCCGTGCCGTGCCGTTTCGTTCCGCTCCTCTTCTTTCTCCGGCAGGCCGAGAAGGATTTCCGGCTGTGCGCCGGGCAGGGCGCGCCACATGGTGCGGCCCATCATCTGTTTGCCGGATTTGCTCTGCGCCGTGCTTGCTTTTTGTGATGAAGTGCCTTATTTAAAAAGTGTACTGTCGCGTGGGGTGGAGGTGTTCTCTGTAGCCCCCCCGGTGGTGGCGGGTTGCGACACCGTATCTCCCGCCCCTTTCATTATCTGTGTTTCCACATAGTTTTGCCCGCGTTTTTCCCTGCGGGCGATTTTTGTTTTAAGTTCTCCATCGCGTACCACGAGCATATCCCAGATATCTTTCTGAGTATCCGCATCAAGATACTTTCGGATGAGGTATGCCTTTGCCTCACCTTCGGCTGTGGTGAATTCCACGTGTATATCCCGATTCCTGAGCGTGGAAGGCAGAGTGCCGAGATAGTCGTTGCGCACGATATCTCTGTCCACAAAATGCTCGTAATCCAGCGTTCTTCCGTCTTCTCCCCTGCGGAAGCGCAGTTCGCCCGTTTCCCAAAAGATCGTTATTTTTCACTCACGGCATTTGATTTTTTCTCCAAATATATATTATGAATTTGTCATCGGAAAGGACGATTCCAACCCGTCAACGTTTCGGACGTAAGCCTTGGGGGCAAGGTCGCTGTAACAGGCGGCCTTTATTTTTTAACTTTGTACATTGTCTTGAACGCAAGCTGTTTTCTTTTTATGCGTACTTTCTTTTTCGATATGGGCAACGAAACACGGCATTATGTTTATGCTTCTCCAGATTGACTTTTTGATGTATTTTTCGGACAGAAACTCATTGGGAAGAGACGACTTCAAGTCGCAGGAACATTCAGTCGCCACAACGGAAGGCAAGAGGGGACAGGCGGCTTTACGGCTTCCCGCATGAGAAAAGGCGGTATTTCATGGAGTTGATTGTATTATTTTTTATTATTGAAATTTCTGTGTACATTTCAATACTAATATGTTTTAAATTAAATTTATTTATTGGTAAATTTCGTTTTATCGTGGCATCAATACTCACAACATGGATATTTGAAGTTCTAATAATGCAATTATTTGATATATCTGGATTTATTTTTATTTTTATTTTTTTTCCATGTCTATGTCTATTGATATTATATTTACTTGGAAAATTATCGCATATATCATTTTCATTTCATGAATATGGTTTGATTTTTATATTATATATACCATACGAAATAATTATTTTAATTGTTGCTTTCTTAATATATGATATCCTTGGTATACCATTTTTTATATAATTAATTTCAATATATTATAGAAATTATATTCATAATGTTTTGATTTTGACAATTTAAAAAGCATTAATAAAATCAAATAATATCAAAAATTATAAGAAAACTAGAGCAAAATATATAATAATACCGGAATAGCTATAAATAAATTGTAGTTATTCCGGTATTAAATATAAAAACTAGCATTCAAAATATAAGACATGAGGTATTTTGTATACTTATTTCAGTCCAAGAATTTCCGTCAGTTTATCCCAATACTTCAAACATCCAGTACCTTCGCCTGGCTGGATATCCGGCCAGACAGGAACATCAGCTTTCTGTTTTCTCTCTCTTTCTCCTGCGCCTGCGTTTTCCATGGCCGTTCCCCAAACTCCCAAAGAAGCGGACAGTGCTTCTTTCCCTCTCTGTTCGAGATAACGTTTCAGGTAAAACGGTCCCTGCTTGTACCAAGTGACAAGAATTGCCGCCTGTTCCTCCGGCGAGGCCCCGCGCATAAACGGGGCAAGCAACTTGCGTCCTTCCGCCATTTCCGCCGCTGTCAGATAGGCAAGACCTTGTGGTTCCAGCATCATTTTACGCTTGAACATTTCCCATTGAACTGCCGCCGGGGCATTTTGGGATACAAAGCGATGCAGATATGCGGCAAGAGGATTGGAATCAGTCCTGTCTAGAGCCAGATGCTCAAAAAGCCGCAATCCCGAACGAACTTTGAAATTACCAGGGCCGATGTCTTGATACGCTGACGAAATATAACGCTGGTAGCTGTCTGCCAACTCCAACCTTTTGTTCACCGTGAACTCCTCGCTTACCTCATCTAAAGACATTCCCAGCTTGGCCCACCATCTTTGAGCCTGGTCAATATTCCCCTTGATTCCCTTACTCGTACTCCACTCATCAACAATTGCAGCTGCAACGGCCTGGGGTGGAAGAGCATAAGCCTTTGCGGCTGTTACGATATCTGGACCGGCTTCGCTTATCTCCATAAAGGCCTTGTCAGTGTAGTCATGCCCTGTATAGGGGTATCTCAGCGCCAGAGCCTCAGCTCTTTGACTTGGCGTGAGCCCGTCATCTTTCCAAGATGGTGCATAGTTATGAGGGCTCTCCAAAGCTTTTTTTGCGGTTTGGAGCGTTTGCTCCGTGTGGTCTGAAGAAAGCCAGTTTAATTCCAGACAGGATTTCAACGTGTCCAAAATTTGTTTTTTATCTGGTTTATCCCTGGATAGGGGAGAAAAAGGCGGAGTTACGGATATGCGTTCAGCGTCTGGGTTTCCCTGTTGTAGTATGTCCATAAGTACGGAAAAGGAAGGCGGCGGGGCCGTCCTCACCACGTCCGCCCCGCCCGCCGCAATCCTTGCGTCATGCCGCCGGCGGACGCGCGTGGCGGAGTTCGCCAGCATCTCGTCGGTGATGACGCCGTTTCCGGTCTGTCCGTTCCGGGCCAGATCGCGCAGGACGCCCTCATACAGCCAGGCCGGGGCGCGGACTTCCCCGTGTTCGTCCGGGGCCATGCCCAGATCAAGGCAGATATCGTCCAGATGGCTGAGGGACAGCATGCCGTCGTTTTCCAGATAGGCCAGGGCTCCTTCCACCTGTCCGTCCGTCAGCCCGCTGCGCAGGCCGGCGGCAAGGATATCATCGGCCGTGGGGGCACGGCCTCCGGCGCGGGCCGTGTCGATGAAGCGCAGCAGGTTCATGGCGCGGTTCATGTTTTGCTCATCCGGCATGCGCTCCCCGCCGCGTTCCAGTTCGTCGTACAGCGCGGCGCGGACATCTTCGGGCATGTCTTCCCGCTCCAGCCGTTCACGCCGCTGCTCCGGGGAAAGACCCTCATTCCGCGCCGCGCTGCGGAAATCCAGCATGGCCCGCATGGTTCGGGCGTCGCGGCGCAGCATCCGCCAGTCCAGTTCCCGCTCGATTTCCCTGCGCGCCCTTTGCCGCAGGGCAGGGTCGCGCAGGGCGTCCGCCCTGCCCAGGGCAATGTCCCGCTGTTCTTCCAGCGAAGGAAATCCGTCGGAATCTTTCAGGATATCCCGGACAGCGGAACGGACGGCCTTGCGCGTCTCCCTCTGTTCCGCGCTTTTCGCCTCCGCCTCCTCCCTTGCCCGGAGAAGCTCGTCCCGCGCCCGAA
>UMHC01023339.1_pt1 | contig 12149 bp, 9 predicted proteins | sample 1965381 | NCBI WGS metagenome assembly UMHC01 (sample SAMEA4836083, study PRJEB28245) | human gut metagenome | biome: gut microbiome; material: fecal sample | place: Denmark | collected 2008 | reverse complement strand
CGAGGCCTGCCGCCACAGCATCACCCTGCTGGACGCCCTGCATGACGCGCTGGAAGCAGGCAAGAGCCGCCTGCTGCTGGCCCAGCTGCTGCTGCCGGAAGATGAAGGCAAGGCCCGCCTGCTGCTCCATGAAGCCTGGGCGGTCTACCCTTACCTGAAGCATCATTTCTGGCCGGAATCCCTGCTCCCGCTCATTCCCCGCTACCTGCGGGAAGGCCAGGACCAGGCCGTCTCCGAGCGCTCCCTGCTGGCGGCCTATCGTGAGCATTTTGCCCCGCAGCGGCTGCGGACCTCGTTCGAATCCTTCCTGCCCATCCTCCTGACGGAATCCGCCCAGATCCTGGGAGCGGAGCACAGCTGCCTTTTCCTGCAATCCCATCCTTCGGCACCCCTGCGCCAGCTGGCAAGCCAGGACAGCTCCGCCGTCGGGCCGGAGCTCTCCATCCCCTCCACACTGGACGAGATCGCAGGCATCGTGGCCGAAGGCTCCCCGCTCCTGCTGGACAACCTGGGCGGCGGCAGCGGTGCCCGTGTCATCCTGGCGGGCATCCCCGTGGACTGCCGCCCCTACGGCATCTACGTCCTGTGTCACATGGGTTCGTTCCGGGAAGAGATCCGCCCCATGCTCAGTGAGGATCTTCTGCGGGACATCGGCAGGATCCTGGCCTGGTCCTGCACCACGGTCCTGGAGACGGAACAAAGCGTGCTGCGCAATGCCCCCCTGCCGGAAGGCCATCAGGAACTGGTCTGCGCTTCACCGGAGATGCGGCGTTTTCTTGAAGACATAGATACCGTGGCCGGGACGGATGCCTCCATCCTGCTCAACGGGGAATCCGGGGTAGGCAAGGAGATGCTGGCCCGCCGCATCCACGAAAAAAGCGGTCGCAGCGGGCGGCTTGTCACCATCAACATGGCCAGCCTTCAGGACGACCTGTTCGAGAGCGAATTCTTCGGCCATGAAAAAGGCTCGTTCACCGGCGCCATCAGCAGCAAGATCGGCCTGGTGGAACTGGCGGAAAACGGCACGCTTTTCCTCGACGAACTGACGGAAGCCAGCCCGCGGGTCCAGGCCAAACTTTTGCGGGTCCTGCAGGAGCGGACGTTCCTGCGCGTGGGCGGGACGCGTCCCATCAACATCAATTTCCGCCTCGTGGCAGCATCCAACCGCCATATGAAGGAGGCCGTGCGCCAGGGCAGGTTCCGGGCGGACCTCTATTACCGGGTCGCCGTCATCTACCTGAAGATCCCGCCCCTCCGGGAACGACGGCAGGACATCCTGCCGCTGGCCCGTTATTACCTGCATTACTTCGCCAACCGTCATGCCCGCCCCTGCGTGCAGGATTTTTCCGACGAGAACCGCCGGCTGCTGGAACAATGGCCCTGGCCGGGCAATATCCGGGAACTGCGCAACGTGGTGGAACAGTCCGTGATCCTGAGCGGCGGCCGCACCTTGTTCTTCCACGAGAACATCCTGGACGACGATCCTCCGGCCGTCCCGCAGGAAGCGCCTTCTGCCGTACCGCCCGCCATACCGGCGCGGCTCTCCTCTCTGGAAGAGATGGAAAAAGCCCATATCGCGGCAGTCCTGGAGCATACGGCCTGGCGCATCGACGGCAAGGGCGGCGCGCTCACCATCCTTAAGATCAGCCGCTCCGCCCTGTACGCCAAGATCCGCAAGTACGGGCTCAGCCGCAACGCCTGAGCCTTCCCCCCCCCTGCAAAAAAGGCCGGCAGACACCTTTTCGGTATCTGCCGGCCTTCATCGTCAGCATGTCGCCACCACGGCTTCACAGCCGGGAAGCATCCGTCCGCTAGCTTTCGGCGCTTTCGCGCATACGGCGCTCCATGCGTTCCATGAGCAGGGGCGACAGCACGCCCAGCACGCACAAAGCGATCAGGATCCAGCACAGGGACGTGGAGAAGAGGATGGACGGGTCCCCGTCGCTGATGAGCAGCGAGCGGCGCAGGCCGCGTTCGCCGATGGGGCCGAGGATCAGGCCCAGCACGATGGCGGCGGCATTGAAGTCGAACTTGCGCGCCAGATAGCCGATGACACCAAAGATGAGCATGATGGCCACTTCCACTACGTTGTTGTGGATGGCGTAGGAACCGACCACGCACAGCAGGAAGATGGACGGGATGAGGATGGCATCGGACAGGCGGGAGATCTGGGCAAAGCCCTTGCAGCCCAGCATGCCCACGCCCAGCATGAAGAACTGCACCAGCACGAAACCGGCAAAGAAGGTGTAGGTCATGCCGGCATAGGTGGTGAACAGCTCCGGTCCGGGCTGCAGGCCGTGGATGATGAGGCCGCCCATGAGCACGGCGGTCACGGACTCGCCGGGGATGCCCAGGGTCAGGGTGGGGATGAGCGAGCCGCCGGTCACGGCGTTGTTGGCCGCCTCGGAACCCGCCACGCCTTCGATGGAGCCCTTGCCGAATTCATCCTTGTGCTTGGAGAAGCGGCGGGCCTCGTTATAGCCCATGAAGCAGGCGATGGAGGCACCCGCACCGGGCAGGATGCCCACGATGTTGCCGATGAGCCACGACCGGATGATGGTGGGCGTGATGCGCTTGTATTCCGCCTTGCTCAGGCCGAAACGGTCGGTCATGGCCGAAGCCTTGGGCCGCTGCACGATGCGCTTTTCCGCCAGGATGAGCACCTGCGACATGGAGAACAGGCCGATGAGGGCGCAGGTGGTGTTGACGCCGTTATACAGGGTCGTCTGCCCGAACATGAAACGCGGCACCCCTTCCATGGGGTCCATGCCGATGGTGGAGATGAGCAGGCCGATGCCGCCGGAGATGAGGCCCTTGAGGATGGACTTGGACGATACGCCCGCGATGATGGTCAGACCGAAGAGCGAGAGCCAGAAATATTCCGGGCTCTTGAACTTCATGGCCAGCTGCGCCAGCAGCGGGGAGAAGAAGTACAGCGAGATGCAGCTCAGAAGACCGCCGCAGAAGGAAGCGAAGCAGGCCGTGAACAGGGCCTTGGCCGCCTTGCCGCGCAGGGTGAGCTGATAGCCTTCGATAGCGGTGGCCGCCGAAGCGGGCGTGCCGGGCGTATGGATGAGGATGGCGCTGATGGAGCCGCCGAAGATGGCACCGCAGTAGATGCCGCCCAGCACGATCAGGCCCGTGGCCGGATCCATGCCGAAGGTGACGGGCAGCAGCAGGGCCACGCCCATGGCGGCGGAAAGGCCGGGCAGGCAGCCGATGGTGATGCCCACGATGGTGGACGCCAGCATGGCCAGCAGATTGATGGGCGAGATGGCATGCATGAAGCCTGCAGCCATGAGAGCCAGAGTATCCGTCATGACGATCCCCTTACTTGAACAGCAGGCCCACAGGCAGCGGGACCTTGAGGAAAAGCGTGAACACCGCGTAGATGAGCGCGGCCATGACCACTACCGTCAGCACGATATGCCAGCGCGGGACACGCAAAAAGGCCAGCGTGCCCACAAGATAGCAGATGCTGGCGATATAAAAGCCCGCCACATGCATGAGCAGCATGTAGCCCACGCAGCCCAGGCAGATGAAGGCGAACTGCTTCCACTGGAAGCCCGCGAACAGATCGGGCAGATCATTGTGGATGCCCGCCTGGCGGCGCAGCTGCCACAGGCAGCGCACCAGATAGCAGGTATTCAGGATCAGCAGGCCGGCAATGAGGCAGAGGGGATAGGTCTGCGCGTCCGGCGGCAGTTCCAGGGTCATGTACAGAAAAAAGAGCGTGAAGGCATACACCAGTGCCGTCACGCCGATATCGGATCGTTTCATACGGACCGCCTGAATGGAAAACGGCGGGAAAGGTCGCCCTTCCCCGCCGGGACATGACAGAGATTACTTCTTGTACAGCTTGGAGACCACGTCGCGGCAGAAGATCTCCTGCGCGGCGATGAGTTCGGCCAGCTGCTTGTTGTCCTTGAAATCAAGGCTCATGCCGGCCTTCTGGTGAGCCTCGATGCAGGCGGGATCCTGCATGGTCTTGCGGAAGGCTTCCACATAGAAATCCACGATCTCCTGCGGGGTGCCCTTGGGCAGCACCAGCGCACGGGCGGAGCCGTACCATTCCTTGTAGTAGCCCAGCTCGCCCAGGGTGGGCACGTCGGGATATTCGGGCAGACGGGCGGTGTTGAACACGCCCAGGATGCGCAGTTCGGGCTTGTCACCGCTGCACAGGGCGGCCACGTCGGCCACCTTGGCGCAGGAGAAGTGCACTTCGCCCTGGCGCAGGGCCAGCAGCTGGTCGGCGGTACCGCCGTAGGGGATGGCCTTGTAATCGAAGCCGGCGGAAGTGGCCAGCAGCTGGGCGGCGGTATGGTTGGAAGCTTCCACACCGTTGGTGGAGCAGCGCAGGTTGCCCTTGGCCTTACAGGCATCCACCAGTTCCTTGAGGCTCTTCCAGGGGCTGTTGGCACGCACGACCACCACGCCGGTCTCGCTCAGCTGGTTGCAGACGGGCACCACGTCGCTGACGGCGAAGGTGGAGCCGGGCTGCACGGCCAGGGTGGTGAAGGTGGGCAGGTTGATGAAGCCGATGGTGCGGCCGTCGGGCTTGGAGTTGACCAGCTCGGTCCAGCCGATCTTGCCGTCGCCGCCGGGCAGGTTGTTGATGATCAGGGTCTTGCCCACATACTTCTCGGCCTGAGAAGCCAGCAGGCGCGCACCGGTATCCGTGCCGGAACCGGCCTTGTAAGCCACGATGACGGTCACATCGCCGTCAGGGGTCCACGCAGAAGCTGCCAGCGGCATGGCCAGCAGGGCCATGACCAGGAAAGCAAGGATCTTTTTCATGTTTCCTCCTCAAAAGATCTGTCGAACTGTGGCGCTTTGGTGACATTTTGGTGACAAGCGTCCGTTTTCCCTTACCGCCTTGCCATGATGGCGTCAAGGAATGCCTCTTTTTTGCGGGATTTGCCCGGATATGGCTCAAAATCCTCCCGGGATGCTCAGGGATGGAGGGCCCTTTTGCAGGGAGTCCCCTGTCTTCCGGCTAGGGCCCATAAGCCTTGCCTGTGCGGGCTGCCCATCCCTGTTTCCGATCCGGGCCAGAACAGCCGCGTGCGGATATCCTTACCGGCAACTGCCTGTGCCCCGGATGCCGGGAGGTGCAAAAAATGAAGAACTCCCGCAAAGCGGAGGATGCTGCATTTCGCACCGCAGTGTTCACAGATACAGCCATAACAAAAAAGCGGTCCGGGACAGACCCGAACCGCTTGTGAGTTTCTGGTAGCAAGGGAGGGATTTGAACCCCCGACACTGCGGGTATGAACCGCATGCTCTGACCAACTGAGCTACCTTGCCATAAGGCTTTGTGGATTTTCCACAGCGCAGAGATGCATCTACAGAACTTGCTCTCCTTTGGCAAGCTTTTTCTGTATTTTCTCCCGGCAAGGAGAAAAACTCCCGCAAAGGGCCCGGCCTGAAGGATCTAGGCCGTGGCTGTTTCTCCTGGCGAAATGGCTCTGGAGACTTCCCATCCCGGGACCGCAGCAATCCCCAAACGATGGCCGTATGCGGAAGTCCTCCAGCAGGCGATCCCGGCCGGGACATCCCCTCACCCGTCGCCCCGCCCTTCCATGAAGGACCGGCAGGACGCGCCGGGCGCTGTCCCGCATCTCGGGACACGCGGCAAAAAAGTCCATAACAAAAGAAGCCCGGAAAATTTCCGGGCTTCCTGTCATATTCTGGTAGCAAGGGAGGGATTTGAACCCCCGACACTGCGGGTATGAACCGCATGCTCTGACCAACTGAGCTACCTTGCCGTGATGGCGTTTCGTGTCCCACTCAACGCAGGGATGTATCTACAGAAGTTGCTCCCCTTTGGCAAGCATTTTTTGGGGATTTTCCAAATTTTTTTTAATGCACCATGAAATACCAGATAAAGGGAGCCAGCAGCAGGCGGTACACGGCAAAGGGCACCAGGGTCATATGACCCACTAGCCTTACGAAGGCCTTGACCGCGATCAGGGCGGAAATAAAGGAGCCGATCATGCCCACGGCAAAGAAGGGGATGTCCGCCGCGGTGAACAGATGCAGGCTCTTGAGCAGGTCAAAGCCCGTGGCCGCCACCATGATGGGCACGGCGGCGATGAACGAATATTCGGCCGCCAGCGGACGGCGGGCCCCCAGGATCATGCCGCCCATGATGGTGGCCGCCGAACGGGAAAAGCCGGGGAACAGGGCCAGGCACTGGAAGCAGCCGATGCCGAAGGCCAGGCCGGGCGTCATGTCGTCCAGGGTCTCATAGCGGGGATGGAACTGGCGGCGCTCCACAAAGATCATCAGCAGGGCGCCGATGACGAAGGGGATCAGCACCATGCTCGGCGTGAACAGGCTCTTGATCTGGGAGTGCAGCAACAGGCCCAGCACACAGGCGGGCACGCAGGTGAGGAAGAGCATCCAGATGCCGCGCAGACCGGCAAAGGGCACGCCCTGTTGCGGCCGCAGCAGGCCCCAGAAGCGTCCCCAGTAGAGGACGACCACCGCCATGATGGCGCCCAGCTGGATGACCACCTGAAAAGTGGCAGCTTTTTCACCGCTGAAATTGAGCAGATCGCCCACCAGCACCAGATGGCCCGAGGACGAGACCGGCAGGTATTCCGTCAGCCCTTCCACGATGCTGAGGATGAACGCAACCCACAAATTATCCATATATGCCGTCCTTTGGGTCCGAAGACCCGTTGTTTCCCGAAACGGACTCGGCTAGAGTGATCCACAAAAAGGAGAACTCCATGGCCACCATCATGCCCGCTTCGGAACTGGTACGGCGAGCCGCCGCCTGGCTGGCGGAACAGCGCGCCCTGTATCCCGAAAAATCCCTGGCCGCCCTTCTGGACGAAGCCGGGATGCGCTTCAACCTCAACCCACTGGACGCGGCGGCACTGGGCCGCCTGTTCGATCCCGCGACGCAGGAAAAAAACGACTAGCCTTCCCGGACAGCGGCCGGAGCCCGCACAGGGGGCATGCCGTCCTCTCCGGGAGGTCCCGCAGGGTGCCGCGCTTCCCGGATGGCAGCAGTCCATCCCCGGCTGCCGCCCCGGTCGCAGCGCCCGCGGCCAGCCTATAGACGGAAATGCCGGGCATTGCAATCCCCGTCGTGCGCATCATGCCGCGAGGTATGAAAAAAGGGAAGGCGGCCTGATGGTCGTACTCCCCTTGTTCCAGTCTCCCCCATCCCTTGCGGGCGGGGGAGTTTTTTGTCTCTGCCCGGAGGCTCCCCGCTGCTCTCCCCCGCTCCCTCTGAGGGGGCCGAAAAAGGAAGAGGCATGGGGAAGGGAGGCCTCCTTGCCGCCGGCAAAAAGCCCTCCCATCCCTTGTCGAGAATCGTTTATCCTAGGCGATCTGGCTGCCGTTGGGCACAGGCGCGGCGGGCGTCAGGACGGAGAGTTTGCCGTCCTTTTCCGCGGTCAGCACCATGCCGTTGGACATGAGGCCACGGATCTTGCGCGGGGCCAGGTTGAGCACGGCGATGACCTGCTTGCCCACCAGCTCCTCGGGCTTGTAGTAGTCGGCCAGGCCGGACAGGATTTGGCGCGGCTGACCTTCGTCAAAGTCGATCTCCAGACGCAGGATGCGGTCGGCATTGGGATGCTTTTCCGCCACGACCACGGTCCCGGCGCGCATCTCCACGGCCTTGAACTGGTCGAAGCTGATCTCACCGCTCTGGCCTTCGGCGGCAGGAGCGGCCTTGGGGGCTTCCTGCTTCTTTTCCTTCTTGGCCTTGGGGGCCTTTTCGGCCGGAGCTTCCTGCTGCAGGGCCTTGACGTCGATGCGCGGGAAAAGGTTGGAGCTGGCCGCCACTTCAGTGCCGGGCTGCAGACCGTCAAAGTTGCCGGCCTCGGCTTCCAGCGAGGTGGTCACAGGGCCTTCGCCGGGCTGCTGGCCCAGCTGCTCCAGCAGGGTGCGGGAGGCATCGGGCATGACGGCCCACAGGCACAGGGCCACCTTGCGCATGGCCGACAGCAGCACGTACATGACCGTGCCCAGACGCGTGGTGTCGCCCTGCTTGAACAGGGTCCACGGCGCCTGCGAATCCACGTACTTGTTGAGCGCGCGCACCAGATCCCACAGGGAATCCAGGCCCTGGGCGAACTGGGTGTTGCCGAACAGCTGGATGTAATTGGTCATGGCCGTGGCGCACAGCTCGACGATGGCCTTGTCGTCTTCGCTGAATTCGCCGGGCTGGGGCACCTTGCTCTCAAAATACTTGGCCGTCATGGACAGCACGCGGCTGAACAGGTTGCCCAGGTCGTTGGCCAGGTCGGCGTTGATGCGGGTCACCATGCCTTCTTCGCTGAAGGAGGCATCGGAACCGAAATGCATCTCGCGCAGCAGGAAATAGCGGAAGGCGTCCAGACCGTACTTCTGGCGCATCTCCAGCGGTTCCACCACGTTGCCCAGGGATTTGGACATCTTGGTATCGCGCACCAGCCAGTAACCGTGCACGTTCAGGTGCTGGTACACGGGCAGGCCCGCGGCCTTGAGCATGGTGGGCCAGAACACGGCATGGGGCTTGAGGATGTCCTTGGCCACCAGATGTTCTCCGGGCCAGAAGGTCTTGTACTTTTCACCGTCGGGCCAGCCCAGAGCGCTGATGTAGTTCAGCAGGGCGTCGAACCACACATAGCAGACGTAATCCTTGTCGAAGGGCAGTTCGATGCCCCAGGTCAGGCGGGACTTGGGACGGGAGATGCACAGATCTTCCAGCGCGCCCGATTCCAGCATGGACAGCACTTCGTTGCGGTAGCGCTCGGGGCGGATGAAGTCGGGATGGCTCTCGATGTATTCCCGCAGCCAGGGCAGGTACTTGGACATGCGGAAGAAGTAGTTCTTCTCGCTGATGAATTCAGGCTTGGTCAGATGCTGGGGGCACAGGCCGTTCTCCAGCTCCTTTTCCGTATAGAAGCGTTCGCAGCCGTAGCAGTAGTGGCCGCCAAACTCGCCGAAATAGATGTCGCCGGCATCATAGACCTGCTGCAGGAAGCGCTGCACGCGGGCCTTGTGGTCTTCGTCGGTGGTACGCACGAAGGCGTCGTTCTCGATGCCCAGATGCGGCCACAGCTGCTGGAACAGGCCGCTGATGCCGTCCACGAATTCCTTGGGGGAGACGCCCTGCTTTTCGGCGGCCTTGACGATCTTGTCACCGTGTTCGTCCGTACCGGTCAGGAACATGGTGTTGTCGCCCAGGGTCTTGTGGAAGCGCGACAGGGAGTCGGCCACGATGGTGGTATAGGCATGTCCCAGATGGGGCTTGGCATTCACATAGTAAATGGGGGGGGGGATATAAAAGTTCTTCACGTCTGACTCCGTTTATTCGGCGGCGCCGTCCTGCCGTTGCTGCGACTTGCGGCGACGGCGGCGGCGACTTTTGCTGTTCTCTGCGGGGGCGGCCTCAGCCTGCGGCTGGGCCTGCTGCGGCTGGACTTCCGGCCCGGCGGTCAGGGGCGCGTCGGGCGGCAGCACATCGGCGAACAGGTTGGGATCGTCCACGTTCTCCGGTGTGACGGAGACCACCAGCAGGCCATCCCCCTGTGCCGCCTTCTGGGGCTGCTGCGCCTGTTTGGGCTGGGCATTGTTGGGATGGGGCTCGGGACGATGCGGATCCAGGGCCTGCCATTCTTCCAGCGTCAGTTCCTGTTCTTCGTTGTTCTCGTTGAGCACGGACAGCGAATTGCGGAACATGTTGGCCCGCAGCACCTTCATGGTGCCCTGCGTGGTCTGGTATTTCTTGCCCAGACGCGGGCAATTGTGGTGGAAGCGGTCGTAGTTCTCCTGCTCGTAGGAAAGGCAGCAGAGCAGGCGGCCGCAGATGCCCGAGATCTTGGCAGGGTTGAGGAACAGGTTCTGCTCCTTGGCCATGCGGATGGTCACGGGAGCGAACTTGCGCAGGTACCGGCGGCAGCAGCAGACCATGCCGCAGTTGCCCACGGCCCCCACCATCTGGGTCTCGTGGCGCACCCCTATCTGGCGCAGTTCGATGCGGGCGCGGTATTCGCGCACCAGATCCTTGACCAGCTCGCGAAAGTCGATGCGGGCCGGCGCCGTGAAATAGAAAATGAGCTTGCTGCGGTCAAAAAAGACCTCAACGTCCACGAGCTTCATGTCCAGGCGGCGGTCACGGATGCACTGGCGGCAGAACTCCGTGGCCTCGCGGGCCAGTTTCTCGTTGGTACGGCCCTCGGCCAGGTCTTCTTCCGTGGCCCGGCGCTCGATGGGCGTCAGGCTCTCCGGCTCCACACCGGCCACATAATCATAGGGACCGGAGACCACCTGCGCCAGGGCCTGCCCCTGATCGGCCGCGATCAGCACATGATCGCCCACGGCCAGATCGGCAGGGCCCGTATGGTACAGGGTCTGTCCCAAAGCGCGAAAGCGCAAACCGTATATTGGCATAGTTCCCAATCTTTGTTGCGGGGATTATCTGAATCCCTTTACATCGGGCATATCCGGGCCGCTGTCAACAGGCAGCCCCCGCGCCCGCCACAGGCCGGCAAAAGTCTTTCCCTTCCTGCTCCGTCCATCAAGCCCCTGCCCTGCCGCTGTCCGGCAGTATCCATAATATAAGGAAGAGCCTCAACGGAACGGCATCACTCGCCCTCTTTTCCCCGTCATGCTTCCTTCCCTGGATAGCGGGGCTTTCCCTTGCTATGCAGTTCTGCCTGTTTTAGAATCACGGCAAGGAGAATACCATCATGATCTCACGAGACGAAGCGCTGGCCCTGCTGGCGGAGAACCATGTCCAGGCGGGCCTGCTGCAACACTCCATTGCTTCCGAGGCCGTCATGCGGGCCCTGGCCCGTGAATTTGGTGAAGATGAAGAACTGTGGGGCCTGACCGGCCTGCTGCACGATGTGGACTATCCCGCCACGGAAGCCACACCGGAAAAGCACGGTCTGGAAGGCGCCCGCCTGCTGGAAGGCAAATTGCCCGAAGAGGCCCTGACCGCCATCCGCGCCCACAACGGCGAGATGACCGGCTGTGCGCCCCAGACCCGTTTCGACTTCGCCCTGCGCTGCGGCGAGACCATCACCGGCCTTATCAGCGCCGCCGCCCTGATGCGGCCCACGGGCTATGAAGGCATGGAAGTCAAGAGCATCAAGAAAAAGATGAAGGACAAGGCCTTTGCCGCCAGCGTCTGCCGCGACAACATCCGCCAGTGCGAACAGGCGGGCCTGCCGCTGGATGCCTTCCTGGCCCTTTCCATCGCCGCCATGCGCGACTGCTTTTCGCAGCCTGCCTGAACCGAGCATCCCACCACGAGGTGAAGCATGACCAAAACCGGCGCCATCGATACCAGCATCCGTACTCTCGGCACCCCCAAACTCACGTCCAGGCTGCCCTACCGTACCTGGGTGGATGACGTGCGCCTGCCCATACAGGTGGACAGGGAACTCTGCGACGAGTTCACCGAACCCGTATGTCTGGATTTCGAGGCTGCCGGCCCCCGGAAAAAACTTTACTTCGATCCCAGCCGGGCAAAATGCGCCATCGTGACCTGCGGTGGCCTTTGCCCGGGGCTCAATGACGTCATCCGCGCCATCGTCATGGAGGCGCACCACGCCTACCATGTGCCCTCCATCATGGGCATCCGCTACGGGCTGGAAGGCTTCATTCCGGCCTGCGGGCATCAGCCCATGGAACTGACGCCCGAACGCGTGGCCGACATCCACCGCTTCGGCGGCACCATCCTGGGCTCATCGCGCGGTCCCCAGTCCGCGGAAGAGATCGTGGACAGCCTGGAACGCTCCAACGTCAGCATCCTGTTCGTCATCGGCGGTGACGGCAGCATGAAGGCCGCCCTGAGCATCAGCCGCGAAGTGCAGGCGCGCAACCTCAAGATCGCCGTCATCGGCATCCCCAAGACCATCGACAACGACATCAACTTCATCCCCCAGTCCTTCGGCTTCGAGACCGCCGTCTACAAGGCCACCGAGGCCATCGAATGCGCCCATACCGAGGCCCGGGGCATGCCCAACGGCATCGGCCTGGTCAAGCTCATGGGCCGGGAATCGGGCTTCATCGCCGCCCAGGCCACGCTGGCCATGAAGGAAGTGAACTTTGTCCTGGTGCCGGAAGCGCCCTTCACCCTCGAAGGGGAAGGCGGTCTGCTGCCCGCGCTGGAAGAACGCCTGAAAAGCCGCCAT
>UMHC01018206.1_pt1 | contig 12241 bp, 10 predicted proteins | sample 1965381 | NCBI WGS metagenome assembly UMHC01 (sample SAMEA4836083, study PRJEB28245) | human gut metagenome | biome: gut microbiome; material: fecal sample | place: Denmark | collected 2008 | reverse complement strand
CCGCCGGTACCGGTGGATGGGCACCGGCATCCGGTCCAGGGAGTCCACCCCCTGGAAGGGCCAGCCCCCGGCCCCCTTCAGGGCCTGGAACTCAGCCTCGTCCTCCACCGTGCCCCCGATCCCCATGTAGCGCAGAAACTCCACCAGGTCCAGGTCCTCCGGCCGCTCATAGTAAGAGGTGAAGAAGCTGCAGACGGAATTGACGTATGAGACGTTCTCCCGCTCCTTAAAAGGCGCGAAGGCCTCGTTCACCTGGGCGATCTCCTTCACCGTCAGGGCGTCGGCGGCCTCCGGTGTCTCCACCTGTTCCGTCTCCGAAAAATCGGCCCCGCCGTCCTCCGGTGCCGTTCCCGCCTTGCCGCAGCCGGTTAGCAGCAGGGCCAGTAGCAGCGCCCCGACGCAGGCGAATCGGCATCTACGCATACGATCCCCCCCCTTTTTCTCAGCAAACCGCAAAAAATCCGGGAAATCATCGCAAAACAGCCACAAATTCCGTTGAAATCATTACAAGGGCAACGCCTCATGTTCCACGGTGATCTGGCAGCTCTTCATGGCCGCAAGCGCGGTCCGATGGCTCTCCGGGGTGACACCTGCGCAGCAGGCGGCATCCACCGCTACCTCTGCCTCCGGCAGGAACGCCTTCACCAGCAAGGCGTTGGAAATCACGCAGATGTCGGTGCAGAGGCCGATCAGCGTCACCTTTTCAATGAGTTCCTTTTCATTCTCCTCCGCCAGCAGACGCCCCAGCTCCGCGCTGCCGAAGGAGGGCTTGTCCAGAATGGCCTGTCCTGCGCTGGCAGGCCGGAGCTGCTCGACGATCTCCCAGCCCTCGGTCCCCCGGATGCAGTGGGGTACAGGCAGGTTCCGCCCCTCCCGGGTATGGAGATAGTCCGCCCCATGGGTGTCCCGGGTGAAGAAAATCCGCTCCCCCCGGCGGATGCCCGTGGCCCCCCGCTCCGCCACAGCAGGCACGATCCGACGCGCCTCCGGTGTCCCCAGGGCCCCGGACACAAAGTCGTTCTGCATATCCACAACGATCAGGATGTTCATTATGATCTCCTCCTTTTTATCATCATAGCAGACACCGCGCCGGGCCGCAAGACCTTCCCCTGGGGGGAAAAGAATGTTGACTTCTCTTTTCATCCGGTTTAAGATATGGAATGTCTGTCCGCCGAATTTTTCGGCGAATGTGAAAAAGAGAAGGAGAGAGAAGTTTGAGTCGCGAAAATTTCCGATCCCGGCTGGGATTCATTCTGGTAAGCGCCGGCTGCGCCATCGGCATCGGCAATGTGTGGAAATTCCCCTACGTCACCGGTGTCAACGGCGGCGGCGTATTCGTGTTGTTCTACATCATCTCCCTGGTCATCATGGGGGTTCCCATTCTGACCATGGAGCTGGCGGTGGGCCGTGCCAGCCGCAAGAGCGCCGTGCTGGGCTACAAGGCCCTGGAGCCCAAGGGCAGCCGCTGGCACATCCACGGCTGGCTGTGCGTAATCGGGTGCTGCCTGCTGATGATGTACTACACCACGGTCTCCGGCTGGATGCTGGGCTACTGCTTCAAGTTCGCCTCCGGCACCTTCAGCGGCATGCAGCCCTCTGATGTAGACACAGTCTGGACCGATATGCTGGCCAATCCCGGCGAGATGACGCTCTATATGGTAATCATCGTGCTGGCGGGCTTCATCGTGTGCAGCTTCGGCCTGCAGAAGGGGTTGGAGCGGATCAGCAAGTGGATGATGATCTGCCTGCTGGCACTGATCGTCATTCTGGCCATCAACAGCCTGACCCTGGACGGCGCTATGGAGGGCGTGAAATTCTATCTGGTGCCGGACTTTGAGCGGGCCGCGGAGGTCGGCATCGGCAATGTGATCGTGGCCGCCATGAACCAGTCCTTCTTTACCCTGAGCCTGGGCATCGCCGCCATGGAAATCTTCGGCAGCTATATGTCCGACGCCAACCGCCTGCCCGGCGAGGCCGTGCGGATCTGCTGCCTGGACACCTTTGTGGCCTTGATGTCCGGCATGATCATCTTCCCCGCCTGCTTCAGCTTTGGTCTGGAACCCGGCCAGGGACCATCCCTGATTTTTATGACCCTGCCACGGGTGTTCGTCAGCATGACCGGCGGCCGGCTGTGGGGCGCCCTGTTCTTCCTGTTCCTGACCTTCGCCAGCTTCACCACGGTGCTGGCGGTGTTCGAGAACATTATGGCCAGCTGCATGGACAACTTCGGCTGGTCCCGGAAAAAGGCCACCATCGTCTGCGGAATCTTCATCCTCTTGGCCAGCATGCCCTGTGTGCTGGGTTACAATCTCTGGTATTTCGAGGCGTCCCTGCCCAGCGGCGCCACCGGCCAGATTCTGGACATCGAGGACTTCCTGGTGAGCAATCTGCTGCTGCCCATCGGCTCCCTGATCTATCTGCTGTTCTGCGTCAGCAAGTGGGGCTGGGGCTTTGACAAGTATCTGGCGGAAGCCAACAAGGGCACCGGCCTGGGGATGTCCCCCAGGTTCAAGATCTACTTCCAGTTCATCCTGCCCATGCTGATTCTGGTGATCCTGCTGGTGGGTCTGGGCAGCTGGGGCTGGCGTGCCCTTATCTGCGCCGCTGTGGCCGTGTTCGTGTGGTTCATGGCCCGCCGCAGCTCCTCCAAATCCACCATTTGAGCGAACTGACCTGTCAAAAGAGAGGACCGTCAAAGACGGTCCTCTCTTTTGCATCTCACGGCAGCTTCGCCTGGAACAGCCCGTGGCGGGAGCAGCAAAGGTACAGCTTCGCCCCGCCCCGCAGCTGGGGGATGCGGAACTCGCTGCCCTGTTCCGGATACAGCCGCGCCAGCAGCAGCCGGTCCGGTGTCACACAGGCGGCAAAGCGGATATAGTGCCCCTTGTCCATGGGGTGGCGGAAGGTGACATACCAGTCCTCCTCCACCTCCTGGACCGTTACGGCGTGATCCGGATCTGCGGACCGGACCTCCAGGGGCTCCAGCCGCCGGCCGCAGCAGGCAAGCTGCCCTCCCGCCGCAGCTGTCAGAATGTTGCCGCAGTCCGGGCACACGTAAAACTGTATTTTTTTCATATTTCCTCCATCCGGCGCCGCCGGAAGCAGGTCTCCGTCCAGAATTCCCTCCACGCTGACGCCAAAAATCTTCGCAAGGCGCGGCAGCATCCCCACGTCCGGGCAGCCCTGGCCCCGCTCCCACTTGCTGACGGCCTGAGCGCTGACGCCCAGCAGTTCCGCCGCCTGCCGCTGGGTCCACCCCCGCTCCAGGCGCAGGCGCCGAAGCAGCGTCCCGGTGTCTTGGTCATGCATCTCTTCTCACCTCTCCCACAGGATACCCGAAATTCCGCTGAAACGCAAGCAACGCTCCGTTGAGTTCGTATGGCTCTGCAAAATGTCCCCGCACCGCTTCTCCCGGGGGCGTTTTCTTGGCGACTCCTCCGAATTTGCAGGAAGCGGGGCTTTTTCCTGCAAAATGGCTTTTCATCCGGACGGTGATATGGTATATTGGGTGGGAGAAACACGGCTCCCCCGTGACACACAGGAGGTCTCTTGATATGATAACACTTCATAACAACGGCGTGTTCCTGGCGGGCGGCGTCCCCGCTGCTGCCGGCCCGGTCTCTCCGGAGGAGGGGCGGAAACGGACCATGGCCTGGTCCATTCTCCAGGCCCACAACATCTCCGGCGATCCGGAGCACCTGCAGATCCGCTTTGACGCCATGGTGTCCCACGACATCACCTATGTGGGCATTATCCAGCAGGCCCGGGCCTCCGGCATGAAGGAGTTTCCCATCCCCTATGCGCTTACCAACTGCCACAACAGCCTGTGTGCCGTGGGCGGCACTATCAATGAGGATGACCATGTCTTCGGCCTCTCTGCCGCGAAAAAGTACGGCGGTATCTACGTGCCTGCCAACCAGTCCGTCATCCACTCCTATGCAAGAGAGCAGATGGCGAAGGGCGGCACCATGATCCTGGGCTCCGATTCCCATACCCGGTACGGGGCTCTCGGCACCATGGCCGTGGGTGAGGGCGGCCCGGAGCTGGCCAAGCAACTGCTGAAGAACACCTGGGACATCAACTATCCCAAGGTGGTGCTGGTGTACCTCACCGGCGCGCCCCGCCGGGGCGTGGGGCCCCACGACGTGGCCATTGCCCTGGTGAAGGCCACCTTTGCAAGCGGCTTCGTCAATAACTGCGTTTTGGAGTTCTGCGGCCCCGGTATTGCAGCTCTCCCCATCGACTACCGCAATGGCATCGACGTGATGACCACCGAGACCACCTGCCTCTCCTCCATTTGGGAGACGGACGGCGTGACGGAGGGCTTCTACCGCGCCCACCAGCGGCCGGAGGATTACCGGGAGCTGCACCCGGCGGACGGAGCCTACTACGACAAGTACATCGAGATCGACCTCTCCAAGGTCGAGCCCATGATCGCCCTGCCCTTCCACCCATCCAATGCCTGGACCATCCATGAGTTTCTGGAGAATGCCGCCGACATCCTGGCGGCTGTGGAGGCGGACGCCCAGAAGCGGTATCCTAAGGCCCATGTGAAGCTCACGGACAAAATCCGTGACGGCGGCGTCTGGGCGGATCAGGGTGTCATCGCCGGATGCGCCGGCGGCCTCTTCGACAACATTACCGAGGCGGCGGACATCCTCCGGGGCGGCTCCACCGGCAACGGTGCCTTCACTCTGGACATATACCCCACCAGTGTCCCCGTCAGTCTGGAGCTGACGAAGATCGGTGCCACGGCGGACCTGCTGGAGACCGGCGCCGTCATCAAGCCCAGTTTCTGCGGCCCCTGCTTCGGCGCGGGAGACGTGCCTGCCAACAACGGCTTGAGCCTGCGGCACACCACCCGGAACTTCCCCAACCGGGAGGGATCCAAGCCCGCGGAGGGCCAGTTCGCCGGCGTGTGCCTGATGGACGCCCGCTCCATTGCCGCCACGGCGGCCAACGGCGGCCGGATCACCGCCGCCACAGACATCGATTACACCTCCGTCCACCACGACTACCACTTCGACAAGGGCGTCTATGACCGGCGGCTGTACTACGGCTTCGGCAAGGCGGATCCCAGCGTGGAGCTGGTGATGGGCCCCAACATCACGGACTGGCCGAAGATGCAGCCCCTGGCGGAAAATCTGCTGGTGGAGCTGGCGGCGGTGCTCCACGATCCCGTCACTACCACCGACGAGCTGATCCCCTCCGGCGAGACCTCCTCCTACCGGTCCAACCCCCTGCGGCTGGCGGAGTTCCCCCTGTCCCGCCGGGAGCCTGCCTACGTGGGCCGGGCCAAGGCCGTGGCGGAGATTGAGGCGGAACGGCTGGGGGGGGACGCCCCGGAGAAGCTCACCGCCATTCTGGACAAGGTGGGCGACGGCTCCGCGCTGGTGAAAACCACTCAGTTCGGCTCCTGTGTCTTTGCCAACAAGCCCGGCGACGGCTCCGCCCGGGAACAGGCGGCCTCTTGCCAGAAGGTGCTGGGGGGCTTTGCCAACATCTGCTATGAGTTCGCCACCAAGCGGTATCGCTCCAACTGCATCAACTGGGGAATCCTGCCCTTCACACTGGACGCGGGCACGTCCTTTGACTACGCCCCCGGCGACTGTGTGTTCGTCCCCGGCATCCGCCAGGCCATTGAGAACGGCATTGAGGATATCCCGGCTAGGGTCATCAGGACGGACGGCGCCGTAGAGGACCTGATGCTCCATGTGAAAGGCCTGACGGACGATGAGAAGGAAATCATTCTCGACGGATGCCTGATGAACTATTACGCCAAGCGTAATTAAAGAGGGGACTTCCTCCCCTCTTCAGATCCCCCATTTGCCTCTGCCGTTGCAGCATTATGATTCCCGGCCCTGTCTGGGCCGTCAATCGTGCCGCTGTCTCGAAACAGCCTCACTTTTCCGCCACAGGCGGCGTTTTGGCTGTTTCCCAGTGACATCGGTCACTGGAGGCACCGCCCAGGGCGGCTAGGTCAAAGCATTTTCGGCAGGCACAGAAGGGGAATTGCCCCGGAGGGGCGAGAGAGGCCCCTCTGGAGGGTGCCCTGGCGAAAATGATTCAAAGTGGTCCGGCTGCGCCGGGCTCCGAAATTTCTAATGATTGGCGAGGTTGAAACCATGGATAAAATCAAGATGACCACCCCCCTGGTGGAGATGGACGGCGATGAGATGACCCGGGTTCTGTGGGCCTGGATCAAGGAAAAGCTGATCCTGCCCTTCGTGGACCTGAAAACGGAGTACTATGACCTGGGCCTGCTCCATCGGAACGAGACGCGGGACCAGGTGACCATCGACGCCGCCAACGCCACCAAGCGCCTGGGCGTGGCGGTGAAGTGCGCCACCATCACCCCCAACCGCCAGCGGATGGAGGAGTACCCCCAGCTGACGGAGATGTGGAAGAGCCCCAACGGCACCATCCGGGCGATTTTGGACGGCACCGCCTTCCGGGCGCCCATTGTCCTGCCCATGATCCACCCGGTTGTGAAGAACTGGGAGGCGCCCATCACCATCGCCCGCCACGCCTACGGCGATATGTACAAGGCTGTGGACATGGTGACCGAGGAGCCGGGCACCGCCACCCTCACCTTCAAGGGCGAGAGCGGCGCGGAGAAGACCCTCACCGTTCAGACGGTCAGCGGTCCCGCCGTGTGGCAGGGCCAGCACAACACGGAGAAGAGCATCCGTGCCTTTGCCCGCAGCTGCTTCCAGTACGCCATCAATCAGCGGCAGGACTTGTGGTTCTCCACCAAGGACACCATCTCCAAGGTCTACGACGGAGAGTTCAAACGGATCTTCGAGGAGGAGTATGAGACCACCTACAAGGCGGAGTTTGAAAAACTGGGCCTCTCCTACTTCTACACGCTCATCGATGACGCGGTGGCGCGGGTGATCCGCTCCAGGGGCGGCTTCATCTGGGCGCTGAAAAACTACGACGGCGACGTGATGAGCGACATGGTGGCCACCGCCTTCGGCAGTCTTGCCATGATGACCTCCGTGCTGGTATCTCCGGACGGCACCATGGAGTTCGAGGCGTCCCACGGCACTGTCACCCGGCACTACTACAAGTACCTGAAGGGGGAGAAGACCTCCACCAACCCCCTCGCCACCATCTTCGCCTGGTCCGGCGGTTTGAAGCGGCGGGGCGAGTTGGACGGTCTGCCGGAGCTGGTGCAGTTCGGCCAAGCGCTGGAGGATGCCTCCCTGGAGACGCTGAAAGACGGCGTGATGACAAAAGATCTGCTGGGGCTGGTGGAGCCCGGCTTCCAGGCCCGCGGTGTGGACAGTGAGGAATTTTTGGACGAGATCGCCAAGCGGTTGGCCGATAAATTGGCGTAAAAGGATAATATAAGCGCCCGGATGTCCCATAGGACGCCCGGGCGCTTTCATATAATTGCATATAACTCTACAAATCAGGACCTTATGAAATTCCTGCAATGGCGTCCAATTCTTCCTCTATAACTGTCCACACATCCTCCCCGTCAATCTCCACCTCAAAGTAAAATTCCAACTTCTCGCCCTCCCTCCCGGCCGTAAAGGCGGGAAAAGTCAACGCAAAGGCATAGTCCTCCGTATCGATAAACTGATCATCCGGTGTCCAGCCAGAGGCGATCACCCGAATGGTATTGTCCAGTGAATGCGGGCCCCATTCTCGGTATGTCCCCTTTACTTCAATTTGGGCCAAGACTGCAAGAAACCGGTCAATGTCCTCCGCATCCGTGATGACCGTATATCGGTCTGGGGCCGTCACCTCGATCTGATAGATCCCCCGGCCAGACAATCCTCTGCAGTTGTTTTCATATCCTTGCTGAATGACCTGACGGTTTTCCACAGGGTCAAATCCATCGCCATTGGTTTTAAAGAATTCATATCCCTTCCAAAATAGCACGACTGCCACGCATATGGCCAGGAAAATCTTTGCGCCCCGTAAGAGCCTGTGCAGTTTTTTGTTTGCTTCCCGGACCACAATGCGGACTGCTCCCCGTACCTGCCCATCGCTCTCAACCTCTGCTGTCCCCCGCTCCCCCCGCAGCAGATCCAGCACGCCCAGCCCCAAAGCATCCGCCAGGGGCTCCAGCAGGGAGATGTCCGGGAACCCGGCTCCCCGCTCCCATTTGGAGACCGCCCGGTCCGACACATGCAAGGCCTCGGCCAGCTCCTTCTGGGTCATATTCTGTTCTTTCCGGGCTGCTGCGATCAGCGCCCCGGTCTTTGTCCGATCCATACTTCATCACCTGGGGCCAGTATATCAAATCCGGCCTGCTCCCACAACAAACGCTGCGTGGAACCGCCCAGATTCCGCCGGGGCGCCGTGTCTTTCGGCAGGGTCTTTCCACCTCACGGCTGCTCTCCGCCCAGGTGTTCCCGCAGCACTCGGATCACCCGCTTCATGCCGTCCGTCAGATACTTGCTGCGGTGGCGCACCAGGAAATAGCTCCTGTGAAACCCGCCGTCCTCCACAGCCAGCTCCCGAAGGTCCCCCCGCTCCAGGTCCGTCACCACCAGAGACCGGGGCAGCAGCGTGATCCCAAGGCCCCGCCCGGGCGCAGGCCAGCAGGGCAGCGGTGCTGACGCTCTCCACTACCGGCTGCGCCGTGGCGCCCGCTCCCTGCAGGCCGGCATCCACACTGTTCCGGGTGCCGCTGCCCCGCTCCCGCAACAGCAGCCGCTCTTCCGCCAGCTCCGCCAGAGTCAGGGAGTTCTTTCCCTCCAGATAGCCGGGGGCGCACACTGCCGCCAGCTCCTCACCGCACAGGGGCTCCACCAGGTAGTGGGGCGAGACGGTGACATTGTCCACTACGGCAAAATCCAGTTCGTTCTGCAGGATCATCCGCTCTGTCTCCCTGGAGTTGTGAATACTGGCCCGGACCGTGATCTCAGGCAGCGCCTCTGCCAGATGCGCCAGGATACCCGCAAGGCGGGTCTCGCCCAGCGTCACGTGGACGCCGAAGCGGCAGGCCCCCTGGGCGCCGCTCTCCCGCAGGACCTCCACCGATTCCTGAAACTGGGACAGCACGGTGTCCGCATACTGCCGCAGCGTACGCCCTGCCTCTGTCAGATAGACCCGGCGGTTCATCCGCTCGAACAGCCGCACGTTGTAAAACACCTCCAGCTCCCGGATGGCCAGGCTCACCGCCGGCTGTGCCATATTCAGCTGCTCCGCCGCCCGGGTGAAGCTCTCCTGGGCGCAGACGGCGGAAAAGATCTCGAGATGCCGCAGCGTCACGGCACTCCCCCCTATTCATAATTATTTCATTATGTTTTTTATCCTATCATATAGATTGATGAATGTCACGAAAAAGCGTACGCTGGGGGAGAAATCCAAGAGCGCGAAAGGAGCGGTTTCCATGCCCACAGATCTGACCAAAGCCCGTCAGCTGTTCGGGACTTTTTCCAAAATCGGCGCCTTCACCTTTGGCGGAGGCTATGCCATGATCCCCCTGATCCAGCGTGAGGTGACGGAACGCCGCCGCTGGCTGGAGGACCGGGACATTCTGGACATTGTCGCCATTGCCGAGTCCACACCGGGCCCCATTGCCATCAACACCGCCACCTTCGTAGGATATCAGGTATGCGGCACCCTCGGCGCCTTCTGCGCCACGCTGGGCGTGGTGCTGCCCTCCTTCCTGGTGATCTACGCCGTCTCCTTTGTGCTGCGGCAGTTCTCGGACCTGGCGGTGGTCCAATACGCCTTCAACGGCATCCGGGCCGGCGTATTGGCCCTGCTTTTGAAGGCACTGCTGTCCATGTACCGGCAGAGCCCCAAGGGCGCTGTTTCCTATGCCGTCATGGCGGGTGCCTTTGTGCTGACGGCCTTCTGCGGCGTGGATGCGGTGCTGGTGATCCTGGCCAGCGCGACGGTGGGGCTGCTCTCCGCCCGCATGGCGAAAAGGAGGGCTGTGTGATGCTGTATCTGGAGCTGTTTTTGACCTTCTTCAAGATCGGCCTGTTCACCATCGGCGGCGGTTATGCCATGCTGCCGCTCATCCAGGCGGATGTCCAGGCCAAGGGCTGGATGACGGCGGAAGAATTGGTGAACTTCATCGCCGTCAGCGAGAGTACGCCGGGCCCCTTTGCGGTGAACGTCTCCACCTATGTGGGGGCGGAGCTGGCGGGCCTGCCCGGCGCCTTCTGCGCCACGCTGGGGGTGGTGCTGCCCTCCTTCCTCATAATCCTGCTGGTGGCCCGGTTCTACGCCGCCTTCCGCTCCAGCGCCATCGTCAGCGGCGCCATGGGCGGACTGCGTCCGGCTGTGATCGGCATGATCGGCGCCGCGGTGGTCTCGGTGGGGCAGACGGTGTTCCTGCCGGAGGGATTGGCGGCGGTGACGGCGTATCCCCTGGTCTGCTCTCTGGCCATCTTCGCCCTGATGGCGGTCCTGACCCACAAGAAGCTCCATCCCATCGTCATCATCCTGCTGTCCGCCCTGCTAGGCATCGTCACCGGCTACCTGCAGCCGGCGTGACTCCGGTCCGTCGCCCCGGAACGGGGCGGCGGGCTTTTTTCTTTAGCCGGACAAAAGACTTTCTAAAAGCAGGATTTCCCCTCTTGACTTGGAGTGCGCTCCAAGTGCTATCCTTTTCATAGAGGGATTCCGCCCAAGGGCGGGCCGGGGACTTCCCACTGTGGAGGCACCTCGTCTCCCGGAGAAGGCAGTATCCCCTTCCTAAATCTGAAAAGGAGAAATCGTGATGATTTACAAGGACTTTCAGGACCTGAAGCTGTCCGCTCTGGGCATGGGCTGTATGCGCCTGCCTGTGGTGGGCGGCAACGACGCCGTGGTGGACGAGGCCGCCGCGGAGGAGATGGTGGATTGCGCCATGGCCAACGGCGTCAACTACTACGACACCGCCTGGGGGTATCACAACGGCAACTCAGAGATTGCCCTGGGTAAGGCCCTGGCCAAACATCCCCGGGAAAAATTTTACATTGCCGACAAGTTCCCCGGTTACGACCTATCCAACATGCCCAAGGTGCAGGAGATTTTTGAGGAGCAGCTGAAAAAGTGCCGGGTGGACTATTTTGATTTCTATCTCTTCCACAACGTCTGTGAGATGAACATCGACGCCTATCTGGACCCGCAGTACGGCATCCACGACTATCTGATGGAGCAGAAGCGGCGCGGCCGTATCCGCCACCTAGGCTTCTCCTGCCACGGGAACCTGCCTGTGCTGAAGCGGTTTCTGGACGCCTACGGCAAGGATATGGAGTTCTGTCAGCTGCAGCTGAACTACATCGACTGGACCTTCCAGAACGGCCGCGAAAAGGTGGAGCTGCTGGATAGCTGGCACATTCCCGTCTGGGTCATGGAGCCCCTGCGGGGCGGCCGCCTGGCCCGCCTTTCCGACGAGGAGGCCGCCCCCCTGAGGGCCATGCGCCCCGAGGAACCCATCCCGGCCTGGGCCTTCCGGTTTCTGCAGTCCATTCCCAGCGTCACCATGATTCTCTCCGGCATGTCCGACCTGGAGCAGGTGAAGGCCAACATCGCCACTTTCCAGATGGGGGTTCCCCTCAGCAGCAGGGAGATGGACCGCCTGCTGGCCCAGGCCCAGCGCATGGTCAGCAAGACCGCCCTTCCCTGCACCGCCTGCCACTACTGCGTCAGCCACTGTCCTCAGGGGCTGGATATCCCCTCCCTGCTGGCGCTGTACAACGAGCATGCCTTCACCGGCGGCGGCTTCCTGGCCCCCATGGCCCTCTCTGCTCTGCCGCAGGACAAGTGGCCCAGCGCCTGCATCGGCTGCCGCAGCTGCGAGGCGGTCTGTCCTCAGCAACTGAAGATCTCCGAGGCCATGGCCGACTTTGCGTCCCGGCTGTAAAATCTGAGACAGAAGCGCCCCCGCCGGGAACTCTCCGGCGGGGGTGCTCGCTCTCACGGAGTCTTGACGGTGTCCGGGAATGCGGCCCGGATGGCCTCCGGCAGATGGGCGGGGTCCAACTGTTCCCGGCCGCACCACTCCGCAAAGCGGTGGACCGCCTCTTTGTCCGGCGACAGCCCGGGGATGACGGTCAGCGCCACCGTCCGTTCCCCCTCCAGCTTCCGGACCAGAATGCCATACACACAAGAACAGTCTGGTCGGAAGCTGCGGACGCGCACCGGCGCATACCGGTAGCCGGTCATGCCGCCTGCCCTCCGGGAGCAGAGAAACGCATAGAGGTCACAGCCGTAAATCTCTGCCATGCGGACAACCATGTCGAACCTGGGCTGCGCTTTTCCCCGCTCATACTTTTGCAGT
>UMHC01044813.1_pt1 | contig 12320 bp, 9 predicted proteins | sample 1965381 | NCBI WGS metagenome assembly UMHC01 (sample SAMEA4836083, study PRJEB28245) | human gut metagenome | biome: gut microbiome; material: fecal sample | place: Denmark | collected 2008 | reverse complement strand
CCCAGCCACTGGCTGCCGTCGGCGGAGAGCAGCAGGCGCCCCTGGGCCGCCAGATCGCGCAGGGCCTCCTGCGCCAGGGCCGGGGCCAGCCAGGGATCGCGGGCGGACAGGGGCAGCTCGGCGGCCGCGCACTCCAGATGCCGGGCCAGGATGACCTCGTTCCAGGGGTTGACCACGGCCTTTTCCGCCGGACGGCTGAAAAAGTCTTCGGGGTGGCTCATGAAATACTGGTCCAGCGCGTCCTCGCCCGCCACCAGCACCACGGCCGACTCCTGCTGCGCCCGGCCCACGCGCCCGCCCCGCTGCAGGGTGGACATGATGGTGCCCGGATAGCCCACCAAAATGCAGACATCCAGCCCGCCGATGTCGATGCCCAGCTCCAGGGCGCTGGTGCTGACCACGGCCAGCAGCTCGCCCGAGGCCATGCGGGCCTCGATCTGGCGGCGTTCCTCGGGCAGGAATCCCGCACGATAGGCGGAGATGCGGCCCGCCCACGGCCCGGAAAGGCTCCCGGCCCACAGGCTGACCAGCTCGGTCATGCGGCGGGAACGGCAGTAGACGATGGTGCGCAGCTTGCGCGCCAGCGCGGCCCGCAACAGATCGATGGCCGCCGTGGCCGGGCTCTGGTCGGGATCGAGGAAGACGTAATGCCGTGCGCCCTGCGGCGCGCCGGACTGGTCCACCACCACGGGCGGCTGGCGGCCGGGCAGCAGGTCGAGGCCGGAGAGCGACGCGGCCAGCTCGCCGGGATTGCCCACCGTGGCCGTGCAAAAAACATAGGACGGCATGGCGCCGTAATGGGCGGCCAGCCGGTTGAGGCGGCGGAACACGCCCGCCATGTGCGCCCCGAACACGCCGCGGTAGGTGTGGGCCTCGTCCACCACGATGTGGGACAGCCCGGCCAGGAAGGGGGCCCACTGCTCATGGTGCGGCAGCAGGGCCAGGTGCAGCATCTCGGGATTGCTGATGAGCACCGTGGGCGGGTCGCGGCGGATCTTGCGCCGGAAATGGTCGCTGGTGTCGCCGTCATAGAGGGCGGCCGTGGGCCGGGCCTCCTCGGGCCAGCCGGAGACCAGGCGCTGCAGCCCGGCCAGCTGGTCCTGGGCCAGGGCCTTGAGCGGGAAAAGATAGAGGGCGCGGGCCTCGCTGTCGCGCAGATGGCGCTCCAGCACCGGCAGATTGTAGATGAGGCTCTTGCCGCTGGCCGTGGGCGTGGCCACCACCACGGAATGCCCGGCGCGGATGTGGTCCGTGGCCAGGGCCTGATGGCTGTAAAGGCCGCTCAGGCCGCGCTCCTCCAGCGTGCGCCGGATGGCCGCGGGCCAGGGCAGGCGGCTTTCCGCATGGACGGCCGCCCGCGCGGGCTCGCAACGGTGATGCCGTACCTGCGGCCCCAGCTTGTCCGAGGCCAGCAGGGCCCGGACATATTCAGCGACGCCCATGACGGGCCTCCCTGACGATCATGGCCCCGGCCGCCGTACAGCCTGCCGTCAAACAGGGCCGGGCATGGGGGCTCCGGCGCATGCACAGCCGGGGAAAGGCTGCCGGTGCTCCGGACAAATCCCCGGCCCTGTGCGAGCGCAGCGGTCTCCGGGCGGGGAAGAAGGCAAGGACAGGGAGGGGCGCCGCCCCTCCCCGCCATGATCTTTCTGGAGCAGCCAAGGCTATTTGCTGTCCTTGAGGGCTTCACGGATGCGGCACACGCCGCACATGTCGCCGGACGAGGTGGGATAGCCGCAGCTGGTGCAGGGCGCCAGTTCCACGCCCTCTTCGGCCTCGCGCCGGGCGAACACCGGCCGGGCGCGGGCCAGGAAGCCCTGATAGAAGTCCAGTTTGCGGCCGGGCATGGCCGCTTCCAGACGCTGCAACAGGGCCTTGAGCGTGCTGAAGCTGGCACCGGGGCTGTAGGGGCAGGGGGCATAGTGGTGCTCGATGCCCATGAGGAAGGCGTAGTTGGCGGTCTCGAACTCCGTCAGGCGCCACAGGGGCTTGACCTTGCGGGCAAAGCCGTCTTCGCCGTCCAGGCGCGGGCCCTGGTCCGAAAGATAGGCCGTGTCCCAGCGCAGGGTATTGCTGAACAGGCGCGCCACCTCGTCATCCAGGTTGTGGCCCGTGGCCAGGGCGTCGAAACCTTCGTCCAGGGCCACCTTGTTGAAGAAATGCCGTTTGATCTTGCCGCAGGCCGAGCAGACGGGACGGTTGAGGCGCTCCTTGACCAGCGGGATGGCCAGGCCCTCGGCGGCCAGTTCCTTGACCATGAGCTTCAGGCCGTGCTTGGCGCAAAAGCGCTCCACCACGCCGCGGGCCACGGGCGAGGATTCCGGGATGCCCAGGTCGATGTGCAGGCCGGTGACGTCATAGCCCTGCCGGGAAAGCTCCAGCATCAGGGCCAGCGAATCCTTGCCGCCCGAAAGGGCCACCAGGATGCGTTCGTCACGGGTGAAGAGCTTTTGGCCTTCGATGCCCTTTTCCACCTGACGGGCAAAGAACTTGAGGTAACAGTCGGGGCAGAAGGCGGCGTTGTGGCTGCGCAGGGCCACCACGGCCGTCGCCTTGCAGATCTTGCATTTCAATGGCGTCTTCCTTGGAAAGAGTGGATGCCCCGGCGTGCTCCGGCGGCATGTCATGGCAAAAACAGGAAAAATGCCCGCACGGGGCCTTTCCTGTATAAAAAACATCCCGCCCGGCGTCCAGACGACGGCCAGCGGGAGAAATATATGGGGGAGGGAACCCCTTTTGCTTGCGGCAAAAAGGGGTTCCCTCCCCCATTCCCCCTCCTTCCCCAAAACCCGCACATACAAATTCAAGAAAACCGGGATGCTCCATGAGGGATGGCTATTTCCCTGTATGGAACTTTTCACCATGTTCATCTGACATGGCGGGGCTTTCCCGGATAACGTACGCAGGGGAGAGGGGAGTTTGAGGGAAGGGGCCCCTTCCCTCTCAAATATGACCCTAGAACGGCGTGCCGGTAGCCAGCATGTGTTCCAGCAGGGCGTCACGCAGCCAGCGGGCCACGGGGCCGGGACGGCCGGCGTCGGGGCCCCGGCCGATGGGACGGCCCTCGAAGTGGCTGATGCCCACACACAGGCTGGCGCTGGTGAAGAGCAGCATCTCGCGGGCGGTGAAGATCTCTTCGCGGCGGATGGGGCGTTCCACCACGGGCAGGCGCTGCGGCGCGATCTTGCGGGCGGCCAGCATGGAGGTGCCGGGCAGGATGCGGCGCCCTTCGGGACAGCACAGGCGGCCTTCGGCATCCACGATGCCCACATTGGCGATGGCGGCCTCGCCCAGATGGCCGTCCTCGTCAAAGGTCACGGCCACGTCCATGCCCCGCTGCCGGGCCTCGGCCGCCATGAAGACATTGGGCAGATAGTTGGTGCTCTTGATGCGGGCCAGATATTCCTGCTTGGGCGGGATGGCGCTGGCAAAGGCCGTGAGGCCCTTCTCGTAAAAGGCTTCCGTGGGCAGCGCCTTGCGCAGGGCCACGATGTAGAGGCTGGACTGCGGGCACTCCTCGGGCGAGACGCCGAAACCGCCGGGCCCGCGGCCCACCAGCACGCGGATGTCGCCATGATCGGTGCCCGAAGCGCGGGCCACGTCCAGGATGCGGGCGCGCAGTTCGTCCCACGAACAGGGCGGCAGCAGGGAAAGGGCGCGGCTGCCGTCGCGCAGGCGGGCCAGGTGTTCCTCAAGGGCAAAGATGCGGCCCTCGCGGTAGCACAGGCTCTCGAACAGGGCATCGCCCCGGTGGCACATGTGGTCGTCCAGGGGCAGGAGCAGACAGCGCGCGTCACGGCAGACGGCGTCCACACGCGCATCGTAAAAGGCCAGGATCTTGTCGGCCCCGGGCCGGGGCGCGGCCATCAGGGCCGCCATCCAGGCATCGGCATCCAGAATCTTCATGGCATCCCCGCGAAAGGCCCTCCCGCGCGGGAGCGGCCTGTTGTGGTTGCTGATCGGGGGCAGGGCCCCTGCCGGCGGCTGTCGCCGGTGAAACGTCTTTTTCTAGCACGAACGGCAGCGGCGGGGAATACCTTGCCCCGCTGCCGGGGATCACGCCCGCGCCTGCGCGCCGCAGGGCAAAAAGCAGGGGGAAGGACCTGCCCCGCCACGGCGGGAACGGGCCCCTCCCCCTCTGCTGTCCGTATCCTGTCGCTGCGGACTAGGACATGAAAACGTTCTTGTCGGGCACGCGCACCAGATCGCGCTTGAGCAGTTCCTCGGCGATCTGCACGGCATTGAGGGCCGCGCCCTTGCGCACGTTGTCGGCCACGATCCAGAGGTTCAGGCCGTTCTCGATGGTCTCGTCCTCGCGGATGCGGCCCACATAGGTCTCGTCGTCGCCCACGCAGTAGGCGGGCATGGGGTACATCTTTTCGCGCGGGTTGTCGAAGACGCGCACGCCGGGGGCCTGCGAGAGCAGGATGCGGCATTCCTTGGCGGTCATCTTCTTGTGGGTCTCGATGTTCACGGACTCGGCATGGCAGTAGAACACGGGCACGCGCACGCAGGTGGCGGTCACCTTGACCGTGGGATCGTTGAAGATCTTCACGGTCTCGTTGACCATCTTCATTTCTTCCTTGGTGTAGTCGTTCTCCAGGAAGACGTCGATGTGCGGCAGCACGTTGAAGGCGATGCGGTAAGGATAGACCTTGTTTTCGGGCTCGCGCATGTTGAACAGGTCGCGGGTCTGGCGTTCCAGTTCTTCCAGGCCCTTCTGGCCGGTACCGGACACGGCCTGATAGGTGGAGACCACGATGCGCTTGATGCCCACGGCGTCATGGATGGGCTTGAGGGCCACCAGCATCTGGATGGTGGAGCAGTTGGGGTTGGCGATGATGCCCTGATGGCCTTCCAGGTGTTCGGGGTTCACTTCGGGGACGACCAGGGGGCAGCGGTCGTCCATGCGCCACTGGGAGGAGTTGTCCACCACCACACAGCCGGCATGGGCGGCATGGGGAGCGAATTTTTCGGAAGTGCTGCCGCCGGCGGAGAAGATGGCGATGTCGATACCTTCGAAGACATCTTCCTTCAGTTCCTGCACCACCAGCTCGTCATCGCCGAAAGGCACCTTGGTCCCGGCGGAACGGGCCGAGGCGAAAGCACGCACTTCCGTGGCCGGGAACTGGCGATCGTGCAGGGTTTTCAGCATTTCACGGCCCACGGCGCCCGTGGCGCCCACAACGGCAACAGTCAACTTCTTGCTCATGCTCAATTCTCCATGCAGGGCAAATCAAAGGCTATACGGGGTCTGCAGCAGCATCATTCCGGCCCGGCCCCAAAAGAAACCTGACTATAGCGGGCATCATGGCAAAAGGGAAGATGTGACGGCGCGTCTGTACTGACAATTTTCGTGTGAAAAATTACACAGTTATCCTGCAGTGCTCCGGCAGTGCAGCGCCCTTTTTGCCGACCGTGCGGCATGGTGCGTCGCAACACGCTGAAATCGAAACGATTTTCCGCATCCTTCCCGCACCGCCGCCGGGACGGGTATGCAAAGCATCCCGCGGCCCGGACGCCCGCCGTCCGCCCCCCTGACGCAGGCTCTCCCCGGGGCATGACCGAGCCTTTTTGCCTGCGCTTTTCCCGGCTTGCGGCGCAGGCAGAAAAAAACGCCTTCCGGCCGCTTCTGACGGGCCCGGAATGTTGACCGCTCCGGCACAAGCTCCTATACTTGCGCGATGACACAACCTAGCTCCTGCCTACTTACGGTGCTGGATCTGGTCCCCTTCGGCCAGACCGGCCAGGAAAGCCGCTTCTTCGCCCTGCGCCTCACCCGCCCCGACTGGCCGTCGTGGCGTCCCGGCCAGTTCGTGATGGTGCGGCCCACGTCGTTCGGTCTCGAGATGCCCTGGGCCCGTCCCTTCGGCATCTGCCACATGACTTCCCGCCACCTGATCTGCTTCTTCCAGGTCGTGGGGCGCGGCACCCGTCGCATGGCCGAACTCAAGGCCGGCGACACCGTGCGCGTCTGGGGGCCCCTGGGCAACGGCTTCGCCATGGAGCCCGACACCCCCACCCTGCTGCTGGCCGGCGGCATGGGCATCGTGCCCTTCGTGGGCTATGTGAGCGAGCACCCCAAGCCGTGGAACGTGACCATGCTCTTTGGCCATCGCGAGCCGCTGAGCTGCTACCCCGTGGACAGCATCAACGAGCATGTGCCCCTGGACAGCCTGCGCGAGACCGTGCCCGGCGACCTGGACAACTTCATCTTCACCATCCAGGAACGCATGCGCGAATACGCCGAGCAGAAGGGCCTGATCCTGGCCTGCGGCCCCCTGCCCTTCCTCAAGACCGTGCACGGCTTCGCCCGTGAGCTCAACGCCCGCGTGCAGCTCTCGCTGGAAAACCGCATGGCCTGCGGCGTGGGCGCCTGCCTGGGCTGCGTGACCCGCACCACCGAGGAATGGCCCGTGGCCGACAAGCGCAACGGCCTTGTCCAGACCTGCAACCACGGCCCCGTGTTCTGGGCCAACCAGATCGAGCTCTAGGCCGGGGGACAGCATGAACCAGCACTCTATGGATCTTTCCGTCACCCTCAAGGGGCCCACGCAGAGCCTGCACCTCAAGAACCCGGTGCTCACGGCTTCCGGCACCTTCGGTTACGGCATGGAATTCGCCCCCTACGGCGACCTGACCAGCCTGGGCGGCATCATCGTCAAGGGCCTGTCCCTGCTGCCCCGCGACGGCAACCCCTGCCCGCGCATCGTGGAGACCACGGCCGGCATGCTCAATGCCGTGGGCCTGCAGAACGACGGCGTGGAAGCCTTCTGCAAGGAAAAGCTCCCCCGCCTGCCCTGGCAGCATCTGCCCGTCATCGCCAACCTTTACGCCACCTCCCCCGCCGAATTCGGCGAGCTGGCCGCCCGCCTCAATGAAGAGGAAGGCGTGGCCGCGCTGGAAGTGAACGTCTCCTGCCCCAACGTCAAGAGCGGCGGCATCCTCTTCGGGCAGGACCCCAAGCTGGCCGCGGCCGTCACCCGCGCCGCCCGTGACGCGGCCCCCAACAAGCCGCTCATCATCAAGCTTTCGCCCAATGTCACGGACATCGCCCTCATGGCCCGCAGCGTGCAGGACGCCGGTGCGGACATAATCTCGTGCATCAACACCCTTTCGGGCATGGCCGTAGACGTGGCCCGGCGCAAGCCCCGCCTGGCCAATGTCATCGGCGGCCTGTCCGGCCCGGCCATCAAGCCCGTGGCCCTGCGCTGCGTGTGGCAGGTCTGCAAGGCCGTGGACATCCCCGTCATCGGCCTGGGCGGCATCTGCTCCGCCGAAGACGTGCTGGAGTTCATCCTGGTGGGTGCCCATGCCGTCCAGATCGGCACGGCCAACTTCATCAGCCCCGACCGCGCCTTCGAGATCGTCAAGGAACTGCCCGCCGTCTGCCGCCAGCTGGGTGTGACCAGCCTGGACGAGCTGCGAGGCTCCCTGAAGACGGCCTAACGCACGTCCGCTCCTTTTCCCGTGCGGGAGGGTACCGTAAGGCGCTCTCCCGCGCGGTGTTTTTTGTCCGGGGCACTGCGCCCCGTCCCGGCCTTGCTTTCGCGCCCCGGCGCCTGCCGGGACGGCCCGGCCAGCCCCGAAGATCCAACCGCAACAGGGTACGGCAGCCCCTGCAAGTCTGCTCCATGGAGGCCCGCGTGGCAGAACTGAGCATCATCCCCGTCAACACTGCGGAAGACCTGGACCGCTTCGTCGAACTGCCCTGGAGCATCTACACGCCGGATTCCCTCTGGGTGCCCAACCTGAAAAAGCAGGACCGCGAGCTGCTCTCGCCCGGCGAGCATCCCTTCTGGAAGACCGCCCGGCGCGAACTGTTCCTGGCCCTGCGCGACGGCCGCCCCGTGGGCCGCATCTCGGCCATCGTGGACGAAAAATACAACGCCTATGCCGGCGAACGCTGCGGGGCCTTCGGCTTCTTCGAATGCCAAGATGACCGCGAGGCCGCCCACGCCCTGCTGCAGGCCGCCCACGACTGGCTGCGCCGCCAGGGCATGGCCTTCATGCGCGGGCCCCTCAATCCGTCCACCAACTACACCTGCGCCATGCTGGTGGACGGCTTCGACGAGGCCCCCGCGCTCATGATGCCCTGGAACCCGCCCTACTATCCCGCCCTGCTGGAATCCTGGCACATGCGCAAGGAGCAGGACCTGTTCGCCTACCTCATCGAGCGCGACAAGCTGCGGATGGAGGACTGGCTCAAGGACGAGATCCGTCACCTCAAGGAGCAGGAGCGCTTCACCTGCCGCGTCTCCTCCAAAGCCACCCTCACCGAGGACATCCGCATCATGCTGGACCTCTACCGCATCTCGTGGGCCGGCAACTGGGGCTTCGCGCCCCTTTCCGACGGCGAGGCCGACGTGCTGGTGAAGGAGCTCAAGGGCCTGCTCAACCCCGATTTCTTCGTCCTCTTCTTCCATGACGGCGAGCCCGCCGCGGGCATGGTGGCCCTGCCGGACTTCAATCCCCTGCTCAAGCGCCTCAACGGCAAGCTGGGCCTGAGCGCCCTGTGGCATTACTGGCAGGCGCGCGGCGAGATGCGCGGCAAGTACCGCATGATCCTCTTCGGCATCCGCGAAGAGTTCCGCCTGCTGGGCCTGCCCCTGCTCCTGCTGGACTACATGCTGGAACAGGCCCGCCGCCATCCCGAGTTCTGCCAGGTGGAAGGCTCGTGGGTGCTGGAGGACAACATGGCCGTCAATGACCTCATCGAAGACTTTTCCGGGCGGATCACCAAACGTTACCGCCTGTACCGCAAGGAGATCGTGTCATGAGCCATAGCGCCGATACTCCCCTGGGCATGCCCGCTCCCTGGCTGGACGGCAAAAAAATCGTCGTCACCGGCGGCACCGGCTTCGTGGGCCGTCACCTGCTGCCCCAGCTGGTGGCTGCCGGGGCCCGCGTCACCTGCATCACCCGCGCCACGTCCCGCCGCGACCATCTGCCCGCCGGGGTGGAGGTTGTCCGCGCCGACCTGCGCAGCGGCGCCGGGCTGGAAGAAGCCCTGCGCGGCCAGGACATCTGCATCCACATGGCCGCCCTGCTCTTCGGTCTGGGCTGGCAGGACTATCTGCGCGCCAACAGCGAGGCCGCCCGCGCCCTGGCCACGGCCTGGCAGCGCCTCGACGCGCAGGGCCAGGCCCCGCAGCGCATGGTGCTGGTCTCCAGTCTGGCCGCCAGCGGCCCCTGCGACACTGCCGCCGGCAGGGGCGACGACGCGCCCGGCGCGCCCGTGTCCGCCTACGGCTGGTCCAAGCTCATGGTGGAACAGATCCTGGGCCGTGCCCTGGGCGAGCGCATGGTCACCCTGCGGCCGCCCATCATCTACGGCTCCGGCGACCGCGGCCTGCTGCCCGTGTTCCAGGGCCTGCGCTACGGCGTGGCCGTCACGCCCGGCATGTTCCGCCGCTTCCCGGTCTCGGCCGTGCATGGTCGCGACGTGGGCCGCGCCATCGTCTGCTGCTGCCGCCCCGAAGCGCACGGCGTCTATCACGTCAATGACGGCGGCTGCTACGCCATGGCCGACTTTTACCGCGCCATGGCCCGTGCCATGGGCAAAAAGGCCTGCATCCTGCGCCTGCCCCTCTGCTTCCTGGGCCTGACCGCGCTGCTGTCCACCCTGGGCGGCAGCCTGCTGGCCGCGCTGGGACGCAAGGGCCGCGCACCCAACTGGAATCTGGACAAATACCGCGAAGCCCGCCAGTCCGGCTGGACCTGCGACGCGTCGCGCCTGCGCGAGGAACTCGGCTATGCCCCCGCCCTCACGCTCGACCAGGGCATGCAAGAAGCCGTGGAAGGCTACAGGCGCGAGGGCCTGCTGTGAAAATAACCATCCAGGAACTGTCCAAGTCCTTTGGCGGACGGGACATCTTCAACAATTTCTCGCTGGAAGTGGATTCCGGCGTGCGTCTGTGCGTCTGCGGCCCCAACGGGACCGGTAAATCCACCCTCCTCCGCCTGCTGGCCGGTGTGGAACCCGCCGACGGCGGCCGTGTCATCCTGCCCAGGGGCTGCCGCCTGGGCTTCGTGGAACAGGAGCTTTCCGAAGAGGCCCTGGACACGCCCCTGCTGACCTATGTGCTGGACGTGCTCCATGACTGGAACGAGTTCTGGGCCGAATGGGAAGAGGCCGCCCAGCAAAAGGACGAGGCGCGCCTGACCCAGCTCATGCACCGCCAGGCCGAGCTGGAAGCCACCCACGGCTACAATCCCGAGCACCGCGCCAAGGCCGTGCTCTCCGGTCTGGGCTTTGCCGAAAGCAAGTGGCTGCGCACCCTGCGCGAGCTCTCCGGCGGCTGGCGCGAACGCGCCAAGCTGGCCCGCGTGCTCACCGCCGGGGCCGACGTGCTGCTGCTGGACGAACCCACCAACCATCTGGACATGGAAGCCGTGGAATGGCTGGAGTCCTTCCTCATGGACTTCAAGGGCGCTCTGGTCTTCGTGGCCCACGACCGCGTGTTCATGGACCGCGTGGGCACGCACGTGCTCTATCTGGGCCTGTCCCGCCCGGTCTTCCGCAAGGCCACCTACACCCAGTTCCTCTCCCTTCAGGAAGAATACAACGCCCAGCGCGAACGCGAGGCCAAGGCCCTGCAGGACGAACTGGCCCGCAAGATGGCCTTTGTGGAACGCTTCCGCGCCAAGGCCACCAAGGCCCGCCAGGCCGGTTCGCGCCAGAAGATGGCCAAAAAGCTGGAAAAAGAGCTGGAAGATTACCGTCCCGAGCCCAAGCGCAAGGAACTGAACTTCACCTGGCCCGAAGCCCCGCACATGGAAAAGGTGGCCCTTGCCGCCGCCGATCTGGCCTTCCACTTCCCGGACGGCAAGCAGATGTGGCCGCCGCTGACCTTCACCCTTTACAACGGCCAGCGCGTGGCGCTGGTGGGCCACAACGGCTGCGGCAAGTCCACCCTGCTCAAGCTGCTGGCCGGGACCCTGGAACGCTGCGGCGGCAACGTGGTCACCGCGCCCCAGATGCGCCTGGGCTACTACACCCAGCACCAGATGGACACCCTGCGCCCGGACACCACCGTGCTGGGCGAGATCCGGCGCCTGTCCGACCCCCGCACCACCGAAGAAGAGCTCATGAGCGTGCTGGGCCTCTTCCTGCTGGGGCAGGAATACTTCGACCGGCAGGTGAGCAAGCTCTCCGGCGGTGAAAAGAGCCGTCTGGTGCTGGCCAGCCTGTTCCTCAAGCGCTGCAACTTCCTGCTGCTGGACGAACCCACCAACCATCTGGACCTCGAAAGCCGCGAGGCCCTGGGCACGGCCCTGCAAAAATTCGACGGTACCCTGCTCATGGTGGCCCACGACCGCTGGCTGCTCTCGCAGGTGGGTGCCGAGGCCTGGGCCCTGGATGAGAAAGGCATCACCGTCTACCCCGACTTCGCCAGCTACGACACGGCCCGCCGTGCCGCGCTGGAAAGCGGCAGCGTCAGCCCCAGCCTCAACGCCTCCAACAAGGCCGAGAAGCCCGACAACGCGCCCCGCGCCAACCTCTCCCGCGAGGAGCAGAAGCGCCTCAAGCGCGAGCAGGCCGAGCGCCGCAACGCCCTGCACAAGGAGCTCAAGCCCCTGCAGCAGAAATACGCCGCGCTGGAAGGCGAGCTGGAAAAGGCCATGAACGAACAGTCCGACGTGGAGACCCAGCTGGCCGATCCGGCCGTCTACGCCGACGGCGCCCGCTCCACCGAGCTGCTCAAGAGATTCAACGAGCTGCGCGACCTGACCGAACGCCTTATGGAAGACATGGCCGCCCTGGAGGAACAGATCGCCGCCATCGAAGCCAGGCGCGCCGACATCGACAGCATGGGGGATCTGGCATGACCTCCATCGTCGTGGCCGGCGGCATTATCTGGCAGGACGACCACCTGCTGGCCGCCCTGCGCCCGCAAGGCAAGCCCATGGCCGGTTACTGGGAGTTCCCCGGCGGCAAGCTCGAACCCGGCGAGACCGCCGAGCAGGCCCTTTGCCGCGAGCTGCGTGAAGAGCTGGGCATCAGCGTGCGCGCCTGCCGGCTCTGGCAGATCGTGGAGCACGATTACGCCGAGCGCGACCTGCACGTGCAGCTGCACTTCTTCCACGTCACCGCCTTCGACGGCACGCCCTGCGCCCGGGAACGTCAGGAGCTGCGCTGGGTCACGCCCGCCCAGGCCCGTGACCTGCCCTTCCTGCCCGCCGACGCCGATCTGGTGGCCAGCCTGCCCGCCTGCGCGCCGCGGTAGCGCGTCAGGCTCTGCAAGAGTGATTTTGTTGAGGGGGGAAGGGAACCCCTTTGGCTAGCGCACAAAGGCGGTTCCCTTCCCCCCTCAAAC
>UMHC01026890.1_pt1 | contig 12435 bp, 7 predicted proteins | sample 1965381 | NCBI WGS metagenome assembly UMHC01 (sample SAMEA4836083, study PRJEB28245) | human gut metagenome | biome: gut microbiome; material: fecal sample | place: Denmark | collected 2008 | reverse complement strand
AAGCCGCAAACAGGGGCATGCCCCTGTTTGGTCAGTCCGTCTACGGCGCTCACTTGTCCATCCAATAAGTGATTTTAATAATAAATATTGTATCTGTTTTTTCCCATCGTGTCAATTTCAATGTGTGGCAATATAGTACAAATTTCTGGTTTTTCTGCCGTCAATTTGACCAGTTCAGTTTTTTCACGAAACTTTCCCACGCTAATGCGGCAGCCAAGCAAATCAACTGACAAGCGAGGAACACCAGCGTTCCCGGTAAAAGCGTCCCCACTCCATCAAGGATCAGATGGACCACTTCCCCTACCAGGGTAAGAGCGGAAAAAATCAATACCAGTCTCCCCCGTACCCGCATCTGGGCCACGGTAGCGGTATAAACGTAGTGGCGCAGAGGGTCCCCTCCGGCAGCCAGGCGGCACATAAGCCAAACCACCGATGCGGCAGACAGCAGAGCCCCCGCATAGGGCAGCAAGACATAAAAGGTATTGCTCATTCCCGCGGCAGGTACGCAGCCTGACACCACCACAGCTGCCGCTATGGCCCCCGTCAGCAGCCACAGCCGGAGCAAGGCCTGCCTGCGCTCCAGGCCTTGCGTCTCATAGTAATGCAGCTTTCCGGTGTAGACGTACTCCCCAGTAGCGGTCTTTTGAAAGTCCTCCAAATAAGCCCGGCGGCCCCGGCGTTTTTTCTCCTCTGCCATATCAGATGATTCCCGTCAGGTCGAAGCTGTCCAGGCAGGCGCTGGCCGCCTGGCACACGCCCCGCAGGCAGTTCTCGTCAAAGGGGGACTCCAGCCCGGCGTTTTTCAGAAGCTCGGTGAACACACGGCTACCGCCCTGGCGGGTATAGGCCATATAGTGTTCCCAAGCGTTCTTCCGGTCAGTCTGGATCATGGCCCAGAACTGGAGGGACACGGTCTGGGCCAGGCAGTAGTCAATATAATAGAAGGGGCTGGAGTAGATATGGTGCTGCCGCTGCCAGCCCTGGCCCTCACTGTAGAAGGGGATATCCCCATCCAGGCGCATCCAGGGCATATACACCCCCAGCAGCTCCTTCCACACGGCGTGGCGCTGGGCAGGGGTCATGTCCGGGTTGGCGTACACCTCATGCTGGAAGTGGTCCACCAGAGTGCCGTAGGGAATGAAGGTCAGGGCGCCGGATAGGTGGCTGTACAGGAATTTTTTTGCGTCCGGTCCGAAGAAGCCATCCGCCCAAGGCTCGGCAAAAAACTCCATGGACATGGAGTGAACCTCGCAGCCCTCCATGGACGGCCAAACGTATTCCATGGGCACCCGGTCCCGGTTGGTCCAGGCGGCGAAAGCGTGTCCTGCCTCGTGGGTGACCACCTCCACATCGTGCTGGGTCCCGTTGAAGTTGGCAAAGATGAAGGGTACACCGTAGTCGGCAATGGAGGTACAGTAGCCGCCGGACTGCTTGCCCTCGGTGGACAGCACATCCAGCAGCTCCCCATCCAGCATGGTGTTGAAAAACACGCTGGTCTCAGGGGAAAGCTCGTCGTAAAACTTCTTGCCCTGGGCCAGAATATCGTTCGGCGTACCCTGGGGCCTGGGGTTGCCGGAGCGGAACTCCAGCTGGTTGTCGGCAAAGCTCATGGGGTACTCTTTGCCCAGGCGCTGAGCCTGCCTGCGGTAGACCTGGTCGGCCACGGGCACCAGATATTTGACCACTGCGGCGCGGAAGCGCTCCACGTCCTCCTTGGTATAGCAGTTGCGGCCCATGCGGTAGTAGCCCAAGGTGGTGTAGCCCTCGTAACCCAGCTTGCGGCCCATTTCGTCCCGCAGGTGGACCAGCTGGTCATAGATCGCGTCCATCTTGTCCTGATTGTCCTTGTACCACTGGCCCTCCGCCTTCCAAGCGGCCAAACGGCGGCCGTCGTCCGGATCGTTTTTGAAGGGAGTGAGCTGGGACAGGGTGTATACCTTGCCCTCAAAGGGAATCTGGGCGGAGGCCAGCAGTTTTTCATACTCCTGGGTCAGCTCATTCTCCTGCTGGAGTTGGGGGATGATCTCAGGGGAGAAGGTTTTCAGCGCGATCTCGGCGTTGACGAACATCAAATCGCCGTACTCCGCAGAGAAGTCTGTCCGGTAGGGGCTGTCCAGCATGGCCTGGGTCCAGGCCTGCTCGTACTCTTGCAGCTCAGGCAGAGCAGCGTTCCAGAACTTCATCTCCCCGTCATAGAAGGCGTCCCGGGTGTCGATGGAGTGGCGGATATGAGCCAGGTTGGTCATGGTGGACAGGTGCTTGGCCGCCTGTTCCCTCTCCAGAAACACCGCGCGGGCCTCGTCGTAGCTGCCCGCCTCCTTCAGCCGCCGGGTCAGGCTGGACAACTGGGCCTTGACCCCATCCAGGTCAGGGCGCTCATACTTCATCTCAGAAAACTTTGTCATGTGATCAACCTCCATCGCCACATTTGTCCGCCGGACTGCTCAGGCAAATCCCTAGGCGTCCGGCGTGATATATCCATTCCTACCTTCTTTTATAACATTTGGTTATGAAAGCTGGACCGCTCGGCCATTCAACACGGCCCGGACCAGTCGGTCGCCCCGATACTGCAGGGTAAGCAGAAACACCGGGGCATTCTCCGCCAGCAGGCGAAAGAAAATCTGATCCCCCTCCCAGATGGGCAGGTCCCGCACCCGCTCCTTGGGAACCCACTCCAGGTTGCCTTCGACGCAGTCCCTGGTCAGTTCTCCGGTCCAGCCCGTGGCGGTGAACAGGTACATATACTCCCCTTCTCCCCCGTCAAACAGAAACGTGACCACGCCGCGGAAGTGGTAATCCGTCAAGGTTAATCCGGTTTCTTCCTGTACCTCCCGGAGCAGGCATTCGTCGGGGCCCTCCTCCCCTTCAAATTTGCCTCCCACCCCGATCCATTTGTCTTGGTTGATGTCGTGTTTCTTTTTAATCCGGTGGAGCATCAAGTACTCACCCCGGTCGTTTTCCAAATAACACAGCGTGGTATTCAGCAATCGGAATTCCTCCTGCTCCTTTTCAGGGGCCATCCCCCCAAAAAACATACATGGATATTATACTACCATTCGGCTTTTTTTGCAAGTCCACTTTTATTTCTTGCATTTTGTTTTTAAAAAATGGGAGGCGCCCGCAGGCGCCCCCCAGCTTTGATTTGCTTTTGGATTACTCTTCAATCGAGATGGACAGGACTTCATCCTCTTCCGGCTCCACTGCAATCTCATCCTCCGCCTGATCGGCAGGCTTCTCCTGCCCCTCGTCAGCCCGGGCCGCAGCGCCCGCGTTGACCACCGCGTCAAAGCGGCTGTCGTCGTGGACCTCGTCCTCAAACTGGTCGTACTTGCGGTAAGCCGCTAGACCAGAGCCAGCGGGGATCAGCTTGCCGATGATGACGTTCTCCTTCAGGCCCAGCAGGTGGTCCACCTTACCCTTAATGGCCGCCTCGGTGAGCACCTTAGTGGTCTCCTGGAAGGAGGCGGCAGACAGGAAGGATTCCGTGGCCAGGGAGGCCTTCGTGATGCCCAGCAGCAGCCGGGTGCACTCAGGCATGGCCAGGTCTTCGCCATCCTCCCGCTTCTCCCCCGCATCAATGCGGGCCTGGAGGGCAGCGCAGGCGTCCTTATACTCCATAATATCCACGGTGGAGCCGGACAACAGGTTAGAGTCCCCGGCGTCCTCCACCCGGACCTTGCGCATCATCTGGCGCACGATCACCTCGATGTGCTTGTCGTTGATGTCCACGCCCTGCTGACGGTACGGTTTCTGGACCTCTTGGATCAGGTAGTTGTGGACCGCGTCCACACCCCGAATCCGCAGCACGTCGTGGGGGGACAGGGCGCCGTCGGTAAGCTCCTGACCCTTGACCACCTGGTCGCCGTCCTTCACCCGGATGCCCGCGCTGTAGGGCAGGGCATAGGTGACCACCTCGCCGTCGTCGGCGGTGATGGTGACGTTGCACAGGGTGGCCCGCTTGGCCTCTTCCATGGACACCGTGCCGGAAATCTCCGCCAGCTGGGCCATCTTCTTGGGCTTGCGGCCCTCGAACAGTTCCTCGACACGGGGAAGGCCCTGGGTGATGTCGCCGCCGGCCACGCCGCCGGTGTGGAAGGTACGCATGGTCAGCTGGGTGCCCGGTTCGCCGATAGACTGGGCTGCGATGATGCCAACGGCCTCACCCATACCCACGGGCTCGCCGAAGGCCATGTTCATGCCGTAGCAGTGGGCGCACACGCCGCTGCGGGCCTCGCAGGTGAGCACGGAGCGCACCTTGATGGACACCTTGCGGTCGGGGTCGCCCTCGGCCTCGGCCTGCTCGCGGAGCTTCTGTTCAATGAGCTTGGCATCGTCGCCGGACACCAGCTGTTCATGGCTGACCAGCACCTGGCCGGTCTTGAAGTCCACGAAGTCCTCGGTGAGGTAGCGGCCCTTGAGGCGCTCCTCCAACGTCTCGATGATCTGGCCGTTCTCGCTGATCTCGGAGATGGTGATGCCCTCGTGGGTGTGGCAGTCCTCCTCCCGGATGATGACCTCCTGGGACACGTCCACCAGGCGGCGGGTCAGGTAGCCGGAGTCGGCGGTACGCAGGGCGGTGTCCGCCATACCCTTTCGGGCGCCTCTGGAGGAGATAAAGTACTCCAAGACGGTCAGGCCCTCACGGAAGTTGGACTTGATGGGGATCTCAATGGTGCGTCCGGAGGTGTCGGCCATCAGGCCGCGCATGCCGGCCAGCTGACGGATCTGGGCCTGGGAGCCACGGGCGCCGGAGTCGGCCATCATGAAGATGGGGTTGTACCGGTCCATAGACTTCTGCAGGGCGTCGGACACGTCGGCGGTGGTCTTCTCCCAGGCGGACACCACCAGGCGGTAGCGCTCGTCATTGGTAAGGAAGCCCCGCTTGTACTGGTTCTCGATCTTGACGACTTCCTTCTCCGTGGCGGCGATGAGCTCCGCCTTCTGGGCGGGCACGGTCATGTCCGCGATGGCCACGGTGAGGGCGCCCCTGGTGGAGAACTTGTAGCCCCGGGCCTTGATGGTGTCCAGCACGTCGGCGGACACGGTGAAGCCGTGCTTGGCGATGCAGCGGTCGATGATCTTGCCCAGCTGCTTCTTGCCGCACATGAAATTGATCTCGGGCTCAAACATCTCCTCTGGGTCCTCGCGGTCGACAAAGCCCAGGTCCTGAGGAATGCCCTCGTTGAAGATGAGCCGGCCCACGGTGGTACGCACCATTTTATACCGGGTCTGGTCGTCCACCACAGCGGAGCGGCGGACCATAATGGGCTGGTGCAAATCCAGTACGCCCTCGTCATAGGCCAAGCGGGCCTCGTTGTCCGAGGCGTAGGTGTTGTAGACCTCCCGGGGCAGGGTTCCGGCCTGGCCGGCCTCTTGGGCCAGATAGCCGGTGGTGACGCGGTAACGTTTGGCCTCCTCGTCCCACACCCAGATGCGCTCACCACCCTCGGCGGCGCCGGAAGAGACGGCCTCCACCGCTTCTTCCACGGTGGCGTAGGACTTGTCGGGATCGTTGGCCCCGTCCCGCTCATAAGTCAGGTAGTAGGAGCCCAGCACCATATCCTGGGTGGGCACGGTGACCGCGCCGCCGTCGGAGGGCTTGAGCAAGTTATTGGCGGCCAGCATCAGGATACGGGCCTCGGCCTGGGCCTCGGCGGACAGGGGCACGTGAATGGCCATCTGGTCGCCGTCAAAGTCGGCATTGAAGGCGGTACACACCAGGGGGTGCAGCTTCATGGCCCGGCCCTCCACCAGCACCGGCTCGAAGGCCTGGATGCCCAGGCGGTGCAGGGTGGGAGCACGGTTAAGCATCACCGGGTGCTCCTTGATGACGAACTCCAGGGCGTCCCACACGGCGGGAGATGCCTTATCCACCATCTTCTTGGCGGACTTGATGTTGTTGGCGTGGCCGTCCTCCACCAGCTTTTTCATGACAAAGGGCCGGAACAGCTCAATGGCCATCTCCTTGGGTACGCCACACTGATAGATCTTCAACTCGGGGCCTACCACGATAACGGAACGGCCGGAATAGTCCACCCGCTTGCCCAGCAGGTTCTGACGGAAGCGGCCCTGCTTGCCCTTAAGCATGTCGCTCAGGGACTTGAGCGCCCGGTTGTTGGCGCCGGTGACCGCCCGGCCCCGGCGGCCGTTGTCGATCAGCGCGTCCACCGCCTCCTGGAGCATGCGCTTTTCGTTGCGCACGATGATGTCCGGGGCGTTGAGCTGGATCAGCCGCTTGAGGCGGTTGTTGCGGTTGATGACCCGGCGGTACAGGTCGTTCAGGTCCGAGGTGGCGAACCGGCCGCCGTCCAGCTGGACCATGGGACGGATTTCGGGCGGGATGACAGGCAGCACGTCGATGATCATCCACTCGGGCTTGTTACCGGACATACGGAAGGCGTCCACCACCTCCAGGCGCTTGACGATCTTGGCCTTCTTCTGGCCGGAGGCTTCCTTTAGCTGAGCACGCAGGCTGGTGGACAGCTGTTCCAGATCCAGGTCTTGGAGCAGCTTCTTCACCGCCTCGGCGCCCATGCCGGCGTCAAAGTCGTCCTCATAGTACTCCCGCAGCTTCTTGTACTCCGCGTCGGTGAGAATCTGGTTCTTGGACAGGTGGGTGTAGTCGGGGCCAGGATCGGTGACGATATAGGCGGCGAAGTACAGCACCTTCTCCAAAATTCTGGGGCTGATATCCAGCAGCAGGCCCATCCGGGAGGGGATGCCCTTAAAATACCAGATATGGGACACGGGGGCGGCCAGTTCGATGTGGCCCATGCGCTCCCGGCGGACCTTAGCCCGTGTGACCTCCACGCCGCAGCGGTCGCAGATCTTGCCCTTATAACGGATTTTCTTATATTTCCCGCAGTGGCACTCCCAGTCCTTGGTTGGGCCAAAGATCTTTTCACAGAACAGCCCGTCCCGCTCAGGCTTGAGGGTGCGGTAGTTGATGGTCTCCGGCTTTTTCACCTCGCCGTAGGACCACTCTCGGATCTGTTCCGGGGAGGCGATGCCAATGCGGATCGCGTTAAATTCAGCGTAGCTCATTTCCTCATCCTCCCTAGTATCAGTCGTCCTCTCCGCCGAAGAAGTCATCCTCGCCGGAGTCGCCATCGTCCTCATAGTCGGACGCGGACAGGTCATCGTCGTCGCTGGTTTCCTTCATGGTGTAGCCCGCCTCGGCGAAGTCGCTCTCACTTCCCATGTCCTGGTAGCGGTCGAAGTCGTCGTCGCGGAAACGGCCGGGCTGGTAATCATCCTCGTCGTCATCCTTCAGCTCGATTTGGTTGCCGTTCTCATCCAGCACCTGGATGTCCAGGCACAAAGCCTGGAGCTCCTTGACCAGCACCTTAAAGGACTCGGGTACGCCAGGCTTGGGCACGTTGTAGCCCTTGACGATGGACTCGTAGGTCTTGACACGGCCGGTGACGTCGTCGGACTTGACGGTGAGGATTTCCTGGAGGGTATAGGCCGCGCCATAGGCCTCCAAGGCCCAGACTTCCATTTCGCCGAATCGCTGGCCGCCGAACTGGGCCTTGCCGCCCAGAGGCTGCTGGGTGACCAGGGAGTAGGGGCCGGTGGACCGGGCGTGGATCTTGTCGTCCACCAGGTGGTGGAGCTTGAGGAAGTAGACGTAGCCCACGGTGACAGGGTTGTCAAACCGTTCGCCGGTGCGCCCGTCGTACAGCCAGCTCTTGCCGTCCCGGCGCAGGCCGGCGAATTCTAGAGTATTGGCGATGTCCTGCTCGTCGGCGCCGTTGAAGATGGGGGTGGCCACCTTCCAGCCCAGGGCCTTGGCCGCGTAGCCCAGGTGCACCTCCAGAACCTGTCCGATGTTCATACGGGAGGGCACGCCCAGGGGATTGAGCACGATGTCCAGGGGGGTCCCGTCGGGCAGGAATGGCATATCCTCCTGGGGCAGGATGCGGGAGACCACACCCTTGTTGCCGTGGCGGCCGGCCATCTTGTCGCCCACGCTGATCTTGCGCTTCTGGGCGATGTAGACCCGGACCACCTCGTTGACGCCGGGGGACAGCTCGGCCCCCTCTTCCCGGGTGAACACCTTCACGTCCACCACGATGCCGGACTCGCCGTGGGGCACCTTCAAGGAGGTGTCCCGGGTCTCGTGGGCCTTCTCTCCGAAGATGGCCCGGAGCAGCCGCTCCTCGGCGGTCATCTCGGTCTCGCCCTTGGGGGTGACCTTACCCACCAGGTAGTCGCCGGAGCGCACCTCGGCGCCCACGCGGATGATGCCCCGCTCGTCCAGGTCCTTGAGCACGTCCTCGCCCACGTTGGTGATGTCCCGGGTGATCTCCTCGGGGCCCAGCTTGGTGTCCCGGGCCTCGGTCTCATACTCTTCGATGTGGATAGAGGTGAACACGTCCTCTTTCACCATCCGCTCGTTGAGCAGGATGGCGTCCTCGTAGTTATAGCCCTCCCAAGTCATGAAGCCCATGAGGATATTCTTGCCCAAGGCGATCTCGCCGTCGGAGGTAGAGGGACCGTCAGCCAGGGTGTCCCGGGCATGCACCCGGTCGCCCACGGAGACGATGGGCCGCTGGTTGATGCAGGTACCGTGGTTGGAGCGGAGGAACTTGGTGAGCTTGTAGTCCTTCACCTCACCGCTGTCGTAGCGGACCACCACATGGTTGGCGTCCACCTGGGTGACCTCGCCATCTCCCTCGGCCAGCACTACCACCTCGGAGTCCTGGCAGTTCTTGTACTCCTGGCCAGTGGCCACAATGGGGGCCTGGGTGGTGAGCAGGGGCACGGCCTGGCGCTGCATGTTGGCGCCCATCAGGGCGCGGTTGGCGTCGTCGTTCTGGAGGAAGGGGATCATGGCAGTGGCCACGGACACCATCATCTTGGGGGACACGTCCACATAATCTACCTTGTCCGCGTCCACCTCGATGATCTCGTTTCGGTGGCGGCAGGCCACGCGGGGATTGACAAAGCAGCCGTTCTCGTCCACTGGCTCAGTGGCCTGGGCCACATTAAATTCATCCTCTACATCGGCGGTCATATAATCCACCTGGTCGGTGACCTTGACGGCCACGCACTTGCCGTTCTCGTCCAGGATCTTCTCCGTCTTGCGGTAGGGCGCCTCGATGAAGCCGTAGCGGTTCACCCGGGCGTAGGAGGCCAGGTAGGAGATCAGGCCGATGTTGGGACCTTCCGGCGTCTCAATGGGACACAGGCGGCCGTAGTGGGAGTAGTGCACGTCCCGCACGTCGAAGGAAGCCCGGTCACGGCTCAAGCCGCCGGGGCCCAGGGCGGACAGCCGGCGCTTATGGGTCAGCTCCGCCAGGGGGTTGGTCTGGTCCATGAACTGGCTCAGGGGGGACGATCCGAAGAACTCCTTGATGGCCGCGGTGACCGGGCGGATATTGATGAGAGACTGGGGGGTGACGATATCCAGGTCCTGGATGGTCATTCGCTCCCGGATGACCCGCTCCATGCGGGTAAAGCCGATGCGGAACTGGTTCTGAAGCAGCTCGCCCACGCAGCGCAGGCGGCGGTTGCCCAGGTGGTCGATGTCATCGGGGGCGCCTACGCCGAAGGCCAGGCAGTTGAGGTAGTTAATGGAAGCCATCATGTCGTCCACGATGATGTGTTTGGGGATGAGGTCGTCCATCCGCTCCCGGATGAGGTCCTTAAAGTCCTCCTCCGACATGCCCTCGCTGTCCCGCTGCTCCAGCAGCTCCCGCAGCACAGTGAAGCGCACCTTCTCCGTGACGCCCGCCTCTTCGGGATCGAAGTCCACGAATCCCTTCATGTCCACCATGTTGTTGGAGAACACTTTGACCAGGTGTACGCCGGTGTGCAGGTCCTCCACCTCGACGACCGCTTCGTTGACGCCCAGGGCGTCCAGCATCTGGGCCCGCTCCCGGGTGAGCACCTCGCCGACCTCGGCCACGATCTCGCCGGTGGTGGGGTCGGCCACGGGGGCGGCCAGCTTCTGGCCAGCCAGCCGATTCCACAGGGCCAGCTTCTTGTTGAACTTGTAGCGTCCCACTGCGGACAGGTCGTACCGGCGGGGATCAAAGAACAGGGTGTGCATCAGGCTCTCGGCGGAGTCCACCGTGGGCGGCTCGCCGGGACGGAGCTTGCGGTAGATCTCCAGCATGGCATCTTCATAGCTCTTGCAGGCGTCTTTCTCCAGGGTGGCCAAGATCCGGGGGTCCTCGCCGAACATGTCCAGGATCTCCGCGTCGGTCTTGGGCCCCACCGCCCGAATCAGGCAGGTCACCGGCAGCTTGCGGTTCTTGTCGATGCGCACGTAGAACACGTCGGACAAGTCTGTCTCATACTCCAGCCAGGCGCCCCGGTACGGGATGACGGTGGAGGCGTAGGTGATGTTGTCCGCCTTGTCCGCGTTCCGGGCGTAGTATACACCGGGGGAACGCACCAGCTGGGACACGATGACCCGCTCGGCGCCGTTGATGACGAAGGTACCCGCATCGGTCATGATGGGGAAGTCCCCCATGAAGATCTCCTGCTCCTTGATCTCCTCGGTCTCCTTGTTGCGCAGGCGCACCTGCACCTTGATAGGGGCGGCGTAGGTGGCGTCCTGGGCCTTGCACTCCTCAATGGTGTACTTGGGGGGATCGTCCATGGAGAAGCCGATGAAGGACAGCTCCAGATTGCCGGCGTAGTCCGTGATGGCCTCTACGTCGTTGAACACCTCCTGCAGCCCGGTTTCAAAAAACCACCGGTAGGATTTCTTCTGGATCTCCAGCAGGTAGGGCATCTCCAGAATTTCCTCGCTGCGGGCGAAGCTTTTGCGCAGGGTCTTGCCGTAGTAGACGTCCTTGACTCTGTCGTTGATCGTTGTTGCCATTGCCGTTTCACGCTCCACTCGTAAGGATATTTGCCGATACACACGGCGCTGTTGTCACTTTGTCATTTTACCTCTTGCATTCCGGGTTCCGCTCTGGTATACTGCGCTTAGCATGGGGGAGTAGTTCCCCTGATGTTTCTCTGCGCATAAAAGCAGTTTATTATACGGCATCCTACGGCAGTTTGTCAAGTATTTTCTTGACAAACTGCCGTTTTTTCTGTCCCGGGGTCTAGCAGGCCCCTAATTATGCTGTCAGCCCCCGCCCTTTTCCCCGGCTATGCCCAGCTTGCCCCCTTCTTTTTCAAAATTCTTGCCATTTACAGCAACTTCCTGTTGACAAACTCTGCCGCTCAGATTACAATAGTTACAAAGTTGTAACTTTTGTTACCATCCTGTAACCATCGAAACGCCCCTGTAACTATTTTGAAATGCCTGTTGACAAAATACGGCCGAACGGTTACAATAGTTACAGTTTTGTAACCTTTTCCCCAACAGGAGGCAATCATGGCTGACAATAACAAGATGCTGATGTACAAGGGCCACCCCCTTCGCCGGAAGGACAACTTGATCTATTATGGATCTATGGCCGACAAATACATTGTTATGATCCAGGTGATGAGCACCACCAAGGACGGCGGTCTGGAGATTGCCGATAAGGTCCACCTTCAGCTCCAGCTCACTGATCCCGACCTGAAGAGCCGGGACCGGGTGGTGAAGAAGAGCGACCTGCCCGACCTGTTCTCCGCCATTGATATGGGTGCCACCTGGCTCATGCGGGCGCTGGCCGGCAAGTGACCTACTGCTTTTCCTTGTAATCGAAACGAGGACAAGCTGTGTGCGCCCCGGCGTGGCCGCTTCCCAACAACCGTAAGAAACCGCACAAATAAGAGGAAAAAGAGATTTGGAGGGCTTCCCAATGGTTCGCTGTAAGAAAATCGTCCGCAACTCCGCTGCCGCCGTTCTGACCCTTTCCCTTCTGACGGGCATCGCCTCCGCTGCTTTCGGCACCGGCACCGTCACCGCCAGTTCCCTCCGTGTCCGAGAAGATGCCTCTACCTCTGCCGCTACGTTGGATACGCTTTCCAAGGGCAGCAAGGTCAGTGTCTTGGCAGACGAGCAGGATGGTTTTTATAAGGTTCAGATCGGCGAACAAGTGGGTTATATGTCTGCGGAATATTTGGACGTGACCGAGGGCGAAACCTTGGAAGAGGCGCCGGCCGCCGATTCCTCCGCCGCAGCGGAGGCGGTCGAGCCGCTCTACGGCTTGGTCAACACCTCGGTGCTGAACGTCCGTAGCGGTGCGGGAACTGATTATGACCGGGTAGGTAAGCTGTCCGGCGGTACTGTTGTCACGGTTCTGGCCGAAGCTGGAGACGGCTGGTATCAGGTTTCCACCGACTCCCTGACCGGCTATGTCTCCGGCGAATACCTCACCGTTGTGGATGCTAAAACTTTGGAAGAACTGTCTACCAAGGGTCTGCAGTTGGTAGAGTTGGCCATGGAGTATCTGGGCGTTCCTTACCGCTACGGCGGCGCATCCCCTTCTGGCTTTGATTGCTCCGGCTTTGTCTACTACCTGTGCAAATCCCTGGGCGTCT
>UMHC01001126.1_pt1 | contig 12468 bp, 9 predicted proteins | sample 1965381 | NCBI WGS metagenome assembly UMHC01 (sample SAMEA4836083, study PRJEB28245) | human gut metagenome | biome: gut microbiome; material: fecal sample | place: Denmark | collected 2008 | reverse complement strand
GAATTGATCAAGCGTCTGGGGGGAACGACACAAAGTTCTGTGACGAATACCACTACTCTCGTTGTGGCGGGGGAAGATGCAGGAAGTAAGTTGGAAAAAGCAAGAGCGAAGGGCATTCCGGTGATAGATGAACAAGAGTTTCTGAAACGTGCGGGGGTGGGAATAAAAGAATAAACGGTATCAGAACTTGTATGTTATAATTATGGCGTATTTATAGTTATTAATAGTAAGGGAGTGGATCTATGAAAATCACGATAGAGGAAGCGCGGAAAATAGCACTTCTTTCCCGTCTGGAGTTCAGTGCAGAAGATCTGGAAAAAATGCGTGAATCTATGAACAGTATTCTCACCCATATGGAAGAATTGAATCAACATGATACGTATGGCGTAGAACCGACGGCTCATGCGGTAGAACAGTATAATGTCATGCGTGAAGATGAACCGCATCAGTCTTTATCAAATGAGGAAGCACTTTTTAATGCGCCGGAAAAAGAAGGCGGTTATTTTAAAGTGCCTAAAATTATATAGGAGGTACAGTGGTGGAGTATCCAATTCATGGTCTTCATGAAAAACTTGTCAATAAAGATATATCTTCTGTAGAATTAACAAAAAAGATTATTGCCCATCGGAATCTTGTGGAAGGGGAGATCCATGCATTTTTGTCGATGAGCGATGAAACGGCGTTGGAGAGGGCGGCAGAAGTAGATAAAAAAATTGCTTCAGGAGAAAGGATTTCTGAACTGGCAGGGATTCCCGGGGCAATTAAAGATAATATGTGCATTAAGGGACAGCCCTGTACAGCTGCATCGAAAATGCTGGAGAATTTTATAGCTCCTTATCATGCTACAGTCATTGAAAAATTAGAAAGCTGTGACTATATTTCTCTCGGTAAATTGAATATGGATGAATTTGCTATGGGGAGCAGTACGGAGTGTTCTTATTTCGGGCCTACCCATAACCCCTGGAACCTGGAAAGTGTTCCAGGCGGTTCCTCCGGCGGCAGTGCGGCGGCAGTAGCTGCTAATGAAGCAATTTGGACTCTTGGTTCTGATACCGGCGGATCCATCCGGCAGCCTGCTTCTTTTACCGGGATTGTAGGTCTTAAGCCAACATATGGTCTTGTTTCCCGCTATGGGCTTTTGGCATTTGCTTCGTCACTGGACCAGATCGGCCCGTTGACCAAGGACGTGACTGACGCAGCTATCGTTTTAAATGCTATTGCGGGTTACGACCATCGGGATTCCACGTCTATCCGTATGGAAAAGAAGGATTACAAGAAAGCTCTTATAAAAGATGTAAAAGGATTTCGTATCGGTGTGCCCCGAGAATTCTTCGGTGAAGGAATCGGGGAAGAAACAAAAGAAGCAATTAAATCGGCCCTTGCTTATTATGAAAAAGAGGGGGCTGAAATCGTGGATGTTTCTATCCCCCATATTACCAGCGGTGTAGATGTGTATTATATCATTGCTCCTGCGGAAGCAAGTTCCAATCTGGCGCGTTATGACGGCGTCGGATTTGGTTACCGTGCTTCAGGAAAAGATATTGTGGATATGTATATTAAGAGCAGAAGTACGGGATTTGGCGAAGAAGTCAAGCGTCGCATCATGATTGGCAACTATGTGCTTTCTGCAGGTTATTATGATGCATACTACCTGACTGCGCTGAAAGTCCGCACTCTTTTGAAGCGGGAGTTTGAAAAAGCTTTTGAGCGGTGTGATATTCTTGCAGCACCTTCTGCATCAGGAACTGCTTTCAAATTTGGTGCTTTTTCGGATCCGCTGGCGCTGTATATGGAAGATATCTGTACGGTCCCGGTTAATTTGATTGGCGCACCCTCCATCAGCATTCCTGTCGGATTTAAAGATGGGATGCCTCTTGGTATGCAGCTTATCGGACCGACGCTTGGAGAAGAAAAGATTCTGCAGGCTGCCTATACGTTTGAACAGGATCATCCTGAATTTACGAAGACAGCGCCGAAAGGAGAGTTTGAATGAAATACGAAGTTGTCATTGGTCTTGAAGTCCACACGGAGTTGAGAACAAAAACAAAAATTTTCTGCGGCTGTAAAACTTCTTTTGGCGCAGATCCCAATACAAATGTATGTCCTGTATGTCTTGGGCTTCCCGGTGTGCTTCCTGTCTTAAACAGAAAAGTGTTGGAATTCGGTGTAAGAGCGGGATTAGCTTTGAATTGTGAAATTGCCCGATTCAGTAAATTTGACAGAAAAAATTATTATTATCCGGATCTGCCAAAAAATTTCCAGACGTCTCAATTTGATTTGCCGATTTGTGGTCATGGATTCCTTGATGTGGAAGTAGAAGGGGAAAAGAAGCATATCCGCATTACTCGTGCCCATATGGAAGAGGATGCCGGCAAGCTGGTGCATCATGGCAATTCCATTACGGATTCTGACTATTCTTTGGTGGATTATAACCGCACGGGAACACCGCTGCTGGAGATCGTTTCTGAACCGGATATGCGTTCTGCGAAAGAAGCAGTGGCCTACATGGAGAAATTGCGTGCGATTCTCCAATATGTGGAAATCTCCGACTGCCGTATGGAAGAAGGCAGTCTCCGTTGTGATGCCAATGTTTCAGTTCGTCCTATTGGACAGAAAGAATTGGGGACAAAAACGGAAATTAAAAATATCAACTCTTTCAGAGGTGTTGAAAGGGCTATTGAATATGAAGCGCTTCGTCAGGCGGAACTTTTGGAAGAAGGCGGGAAGATTATTCAGGAAACAAGAACATGGGATGAAAAAGAAGGTATAACCAAAAGTATGCGTTCCAAGGAAGAAGCCAATGACTATCGTTATTTTCCTGAACCGGATCTTGTACCGTTTACAGTAAGCAAAGAGTATATTGAAGAAATACGGAAAACGCTTCCTGAACTTCCCGATGCAAGAAAAGAAAGATATATGAGATGTTTCGGGCTTTCTTCCGAAGATGCGGTTATGATGACAAATGACAAGGATCGGTCGGATTATTTCGAAGCAGTTGTTAAGGCGGGAGCCGATCCCAAAGCCGCTGTAAACTGGTTGATGGGAGAATTTGCGAGTCAGCTGTCCACTGATGGCATTGAAATCGCGGCGGCTCCTGTTACTACTGAAAATTTGGCAGAATTGCTAAAGTTGATTAGTAAAGGGACTATTTCCGGTAAAATTGCAAAGAAGGTCTTTGCGGATATGTGGAAAGATGGCGGTGGCGCGGAAGAAATCGTCAGAGTAAAAGGTCTTACCCAGATTAGTGATACAGGAGAATTGGAGGGGCTGGTTGCAAACGTTATTGCCGAGCATCCCCAGGCTGTTGCCGACTTCAAGGCAGGGAAGAAGAAAGCTGTGGGGGCTCTTGTAGGGCAGATTATGAAAGTAACGAAAGGACAGGCCAATCCGCAGGTGGTTAATCAGCTTCTTGCCAAGAAATTATCTGAATTATGAGTGAAAACAATCAGAATGAGGTAAGGAAAGAACCGCATGTCATGTCCAGAGATGATGTGAATGACTATGACGGACTGACGTTGAATGAGCAAGGGGAGCAGGAAGAACGGTCTGCAGAAGACTCTTTCATCCATATATATATGATTCATATTCATGAATTGCCATGGTGGAAGAAACTGTTAGGAGGGTTAGGTATCGCCGTTTTTATACTGCTGGGATTGGTATTGGTGTGGCTGTTCTTTATCTATGGAGCTATTGTTTTAGCCACAGTTGCAATAATCTATTTCATAAGGAAATATCTTTTAAAATAATCGAGAAACGGGTGTCAGGCAGGCATCCGTTTTCATTTTCTTATATACAGTATCGATAAAAAACGATATAATGATATAGGAAATACATTTTATATCATGGTAAAGAATAGGGTTTAGAAGGAGAATTTGTATGGGAAATGCCAAAATTGAAAGACAATATATGGGAAAGATGACACCTTTCAGGCTGGCAGCTCCTTTTCAGCCTATGGGGGATCAGCCTGAAGCAGTGAAGTCGCTGACAGACGGCTTGAGAGATGGACATTGGGCGCAGGTTTTGCTGGGGGCTACGGGTACGGGAAAAACTTTCACGATGGCAAAAGTGATTGAAGAAATGCAGCGTCCGACACTGATTATTTCCCCAAATAAAACATTGGCGGCACAGACTGCCAGTGAATTTAAGGATTTCTTTCCTGATAATGCGGTGTATTATTTTGTGAGTTACTATGATTATTTTCAGCCTGAATCCTACATACCGCAGACGGATACATATATAGAAAAAGATTCCTCAAGAAACGAGGAGATTGATCGTCTTCGCCATTCTGCGACAATGGCTCTTTTTGAGAGGCGTGATGTTATTATCGTGGCATCAGTTTCCTGCATTTACGGATTAGGAGATCCTGAGGATTACAGTACACTGGGATTGTCACTTCGGCCCGGTGAAGAAATCACGCGGGATCAAATTCTCTCGCGCTTGGTAGATATGCAGTATTTGCGGAATGATCTTAATTTTACCCGCGATACGTTCCGTGTAAGAGGTGATACAATTGATGTGTTTCCTGCATCTTCCAATAATACAGCAGTGCGGATAGAAATGTTTGGTGATGAAATTGAATCCCTGTACGAATTTGATGTTTTGACAGGTGCCACAGTGGCGGAACGGGATCATATCGGAATATTTCCCGCATCCCACTATGTAACAACTTCCGGGAAGTTAAAAAATGCCATTGCTAAAATTAAGGTGGAGTTGGAAGAGCGCCTGAAGGAACTTCGGGAGCAGGATCGTATTTTAGAAGCACAGCGTCTCATGCAGCGGACAAATTATGATTTGGAGATGATGCAGGAAGTGGGGTATTGCTCAGGTATCGAAAATTATTCGCGCCATATGTCGGATCGCAGGCCGGGAGACCCTCCATATACACTGCTTGATTATTTTCCTGATGACTATATGATTATGATTGATGAATCCCATATTACCGTACCTCAGCTTCATGCCATGTACAATGGAGACCAGTCGCGAAAACACACGCTTGTGGATTATGGGTTCCGTCTGCCAAGCGCGCTGGATAACCGTCCCCTGACTTTTGAGGAATTTACGGACCGAATCAATCAGATCATTTATGTTTCCGCTACGCCGGGCCGTTATGAAATGAGTGTGCAGACGAATATGGCGGAGCAGATTATCCGTCCTACAGGCCTGTTGGACCCCAGCGTAGAAGTCCGTCCCATCGAAGGACAGATGGATGATTTGCTGGGAGAAATTCATAAACGGGAAGCAGTCAATGAACGGGTTTTGATTACTACGTTGACGAAGAAAATGGCGGAAGATTTAACGGACTTTTTAAATGAAGCAGGAGTGAAAGTCAGATATCTCCATTCCGATGTGGCGACAATTGAACGGGCGGAGATTATCCGGGATCTCCGTGCCGGTGAGTTTGATGTGCTTGTGGGAATAAATCTCCTTCGTGAAGGACTGGATATGCCGGAGGTTTCTTTGGTGGCTATTTTAGATGCCGATAAAGAAGGATTCTTGCGTAATGAAACATCCATGATACAGGTTATCGGCCGTGCGGCGAGAAATGCTCATGGACATGTCATCATGTATGCGGATCGTATGACAAAATCCATGAAGTATGCGATCGAGGAAACGAACCGCAGAAGAAAAATTCAGGAAGCTTATAATACAAAACATCATATCGTGCCGAAAACAATCCGAAAAAAAGTAAAGGATTTAATTGAACTTACTAAAATCAGTGAAAGTACGGAAACGTACGGAAGTGGAGATCAATCCGTTGAAAATTTGTCTGATGAAGAACTGTATAATCGGATGAAGAATACTGAGCGGGACATGAAACGGGCGGCAAAAGCGATGGAGTTTGAAGAGGCTGCCTTGTGGCGGGATCGGCTTGCCGGACTTCGCCAACAGTGGAGTGATCGGTACGGTTCCCGTGCGGATTCAGCTTTGAGGCGCCAGGAAAGCCAGAATAAGAGAATCAATCGTCCTCTTAAAAAGAGAATCTGAGATAACGAAAGGATAATTATGGAAAAAGGAATTGTTATACAAGGGGCAAGACAGAATAATTTAAAAAATATCAATCTGACACTCCCGAGAAATAAATTGATTGTATTCAGCGGTCTTTCGGGATCAGGAAAATCTTCCCTTGCTTTTGACACAATTTATGCGGAGGGACAAAGAAAATATGTAGAATCGCTTTCTGCTTACGCACGACAGTTCTTGGGACAGATGAATAAACCGGATATTGATAAAATTGAAGGCTTATCCCCTGCTATTTCCATTGATCAGAAATCAACAAGCCACAATCCGCGTTCTACAGTAGGAACGGTTACGGAGATTCATGATTATCTCCGTATGCTCTATGCCCATGCAAGCCGCGCCTTCTGCCCTCATTGCGGCAAACCGATTGAGAGGCAGACGACGGATCAGATCGTAGATGCCCTGATTGATTTGGGAGACCGCACTAAATTGATGATTCTTGGACCTGTGGCAGTCAGTCAAAAAGGAACGCATAAGAAGCTTCTGGAAGAATTGCGGAAAGAAGGTTATGTACGTGTGCGTGCGGACAATGTACTGTACTCTCTTTCCGATGAAATTGTTCTTGAGAAAAACAAAAAACATACTATTGAAGTCGTGATAGACAGAATTATTATTAAGGAAGGGATTGCCAAGCGGTTGACCGATTCCGTAGAAGCGGCGCTTAAATTGGGGGACGGTATGATGATTGCCGCTGTAGTGGATGGAAATGATCACATTTTCAGTTCCCATTTTGCCTGTCTTGATTGTGGCATTTCTTTACCTAAACCGGTGCCGCGGATTTTTTCTTTCAATAATCCTTTCGGTGCCTGTCCTGCGTGCATGGGGCTTGGTTCCTCTTTGGAGGCGGATTTTAACAGGATTATCCCTAATCGGGAGATATCCTTCCGTTTGGGGGCAATTAAACCGTTTCCTTATAACAAGGATACCTGGCTTTATAGACAGCTTGATGCCTTTCTTGAAGGTTACAAGCTTACCATGGATTGCTGTTATAATGATCTGCCGGAAAAAGCAAAAGTGGAATTCCAGCAAGGAGGTGCTGACCTGTTGGCGTTCAGTTATACGAACATGGAGGGGGAAACCAAAGAATACCACCGCGCTTTTGAAGGAATCATTCCTATGACAAAAAGGAGATATGAGGAGGCGTGGACAGACAAGATGAAAGAAACGCTCTCCAATTTTCTGATTGAAAAGCCGTGTTCTGTTTGCCACGGGGCCCGTCTTCGTCCAGAAAGCCTTGCTTTTCGCGTGGGAAATAAAAATATAGCGGAACTTTCGGATATGGCAGTGACAGATCTTTTACCTTTTTTTGACAATCTTGAGTTGACGGAGAAGGAAAAGATAATTGCAGAACAGATTCTTCATGAAATTCATAACCGTCTTACTTTTTTAATCAATGTGGGATTGGATTACCTTACTTTATCCCGTACGGCGACGACACTTTCCGGCGGGGAAGCACAGAGGATCAGGCTGGCTACACAGATCGGATCAGGTCTTGTGGGTGTTCTGTATATTCTTGATGAACCTTCCATCGGGCTTCATCAGCGAGATAATGATAAATTACTGGATACACTGAAAGGAATGCGGGATCTGGGCAATACGCTGATTGTTGTGGAGCATGATGAAGATACCATTCGTGCAGCCGACTGGATTGTAGATATCGGTCCGGGTGCCGGCGAACAGGGTGGCCGTGTAGTGGCGGAAGGAACGCTTGAACAGGTGGAGGCAGTAAAAGATTCTTTAACCGGGCAATATCTGAAAGGAAGCCGATACATTCCTTTGCCGAAAAAAAGACGTACGGGAAACGGAATGGCTCTTATGATCAAAGGCGCATCGGAACATAATCTGAAACATATTGACGTAAAGATTCCTTTGGGGGCGTTTTCCGTGGTGACAGGAGAGTCGGGGTCAGGGAAAAGTACTCTGATCAATGAGATTCTGTATCAGGGGTTATCTAATATAAAAAATCGTACTTCCTATGGGAACGCCGCTTTTGAAGCGATTGAAGGCGCGGAATATGTGGATAAGCTCGTTAATATAGATCAGCAGCCTATCGGGAGGACACCCCGTTCCAATGCGGCAACTTATACGAGTCTTTTTAGTGATATCCGAGAATTGTTCAGCCAGACTTCAGAAGCAAAAATGCGTGGATATAAGCCGGGGAGGTTCAGCTTCAATGTGAAAGGTGGACGATGCGAAGCCTGCCACGGTGACGGTATTATAAAAATTGAAATGCAGTTCCTTTCAGATGTCTATGTACCTTGTGAAGTGTGCCATGGTGCAAGATATAACAGAGAGACACTGGAAGTCCGTTACAAAGGGAAAAATATTTCCGATGTCCTTAACATGACAGTGGATGAGGCGATTCCATTTTTTGAGAATCATGATAAGATCTTGCGTAAACTGCAAACGTTGCAGGAAGTAGGGCTCGGATATATCCATCTGGGACAGCCTGCTACAACCATGTCCGGCGGTGAAGCGCAGCGCGTGAAACTGGCGACGGAACTCATGAGGAGAGATACGGGAGATACTTTATATATCCTTGATGAACCGACAACAGGACTTCATAGTGAGGATATCCGTAAATTGCTGGTGATTCTGCAGAAACTGGTGGATCAGGGGAATACGGTGGTCGTCATTGAACATAATCTTGATGTGGTTAAAGTGGCGGACTATATTATTGATTTGGGGCCCGAAGGGGGAGATAAGGGCGGAGAAGTAGTAGCTTGCGGTACTCCTGAAGAGATCTGCAAAGTCAAACGCTCCTATACGGGCCAGTACTTGAAACCTGTCATAGAGCGGACAGGAAAATTGATGAAGGAATATCATGGAAACGATTAATGCATTGATCCAAGCTAAAGTAGATGCGCTGCCTGCTTCTCCCGGCGTATACCGCTGGAAAGATAAAGACGGACGTGTTATCTATGTAGGGAAGGCCGTTAATTTAAAAAACAGAGTTCGTTCCTATGTGCGGGAAGACAAGAAACGCTCTCCCAAAGTGGCAGCCATGATCCGTCATGCAGCGGATTTGGATATCACCATGACGGCAACAGAGATGGAAGCTCTTATTTTGGAATGCAATCTGATTAAAGAACTGCATCCGAAGTACAATATTTCTCTCCGTGATGATAAATCGTATCCCTATGTGAAAATTACGGTTAATGAAAAATGGCCGCGTATTTTTGTGACAAGAAATATCAGAAGAGATGACGGCGCTAAATATTTTGGGCCTTTTACCGATGTGGGGAGCCTGCGGAAAACATTGAGCCTTATCCGCAGACTGTATCCGGTCAGAACCTGCCGGAGCATGAAAGTCAGTCGCCCGTGCCTTCAGTACCACATGAATCTGTGTTGCGCGCCCTGTTGGAATTATTGTACGGAAGAGCAGTATCGGGAGTATGTGGTAAAAACCTGTGATTTGTTTGAGGGGAAAAATACGGCGCTTGCGAAGACACTCCAAAAAGATATGGAGTCGGCATCGGAAGAAATGAATTTTGAACGTGCTGCTGTTCTCAGGGACCAGCTTCATGCCGTACAAAGCGTACAGCAGAGACAAAATATCGTTTCCAAAGAGGGGGATTTTGACGTGGTGGGGATGGCACGTCTTGATGAACATACTGGCTTGGAAATTTTTTATATCCGCTATGGGAAAATGGTGGGAAAAGAAAATTTCAGTATTCCCGACAGCCTTCATGAAACAGATGAAGATATTATTGCGGCATTTATCAAAGATTTTTATGGTACGAATCCATCTTCTGTACCGAAGGAAATCATACTGCCGATTTTGCCGCAGGAATCATTGCTTTTGACCGCATGGCTCTCAAAGCTTCGTGGCAGTGACGTCAAAGTGTATGTTCCCGAACGTGGATTTAAGCGCAGATTGAAAGACATGGCGCAGTCTAACGCTGCAAAATATCTGGCGGATAAAAAATTGCAGTGGGAATATCAGGATGCCCGCGAACAAGGGGCCATGAATAAATTGAAAGAAATTCTCCAATTGCCAAAGCTGCCTGAACGAATGGAATGTTTTGATATTTCTCATAACCAGGGAGCCGAAACGACAGGCTCCATGGTTGTATTTGAAAGCGGGCGACCCAATAAAAAGGAATATCGCAGATTCAAACTGCAGTCGACACAGGGGACGCCTGATGATTTCAAGTCAATGGCAGAAGTTATGGCACGGAGATATGGCATAGAAACCAAATGGCCAAAACCGGATTTGATTGTTCTTGACGGTGGCAAAGGTCAGCTGGATGCCGCGCTTCCGGTGATTCGAAGCTGTGGAGTTGATACGCCGGTCATCGGTCTTGCCAAGCGTATGGAAGAAATCTATGTGGAAGGGCAGACGGATCCGATTATCATTGATCCGCATGAGCCGGCGCTGCAGCTCCTGCAATTTATTCGTGATGAAGCCCATCGTTTTGTTATCACTTATCATAGAAAGTGGACGACAAAAAGGAATACGGAATCCATATTGGATCATATTGCGGGAATCGGACCACAGCGTAGAAATGCACTGTGGCATGCTTTCCGTTCGCTTGATGAAATGCGGAATGCGACAGTGGAGGAACTTACCCGTGTGAAAGGGATGAATAAAACGGCAGCAGAAAATGTTTTCCGGTTTTTCAGGATGAAGAAGGACGAAAAACGAATGTTGGTGGAAGGATTTATTGATAGGGAAAGAGATGATTTATCGAAACTTTAAAAGAGATATTGAAGTAATATCTCTTGAGAAAGTGCTTTTAAAACCGGAAGTAAAAAAATAAAGAAATTGAGGGTTCCCATTTTTTGATTCGCAATGAAACTTATTGACAAACACAAAGCTGCCCCGTATAATGATGAAGTTGAATATTATTTGATGTTGTCGATACACAGCATACAAGACAGCAAAAGGTCCGATCGGTAAGGAGGTGCAAGAAATGCCAAGTCCAAAGAGTAAACATTCCAAATCTCGTCGAGATAAAAGACGTGCCAATTGGAAGCTGACCGTTCCGGGTCTGGTAGAATGTCCACAGTGCCATGCAATGAAATTGCCGCATCATGTTTGTCCGGTATGTGGTTTCTATAAAGGAAGATCAGTTATTCAAGCAAAGACAGAAGAATAATTCTTCACAATAATACATTCCATGTTCAATGGAGTGTATTTTTTATGCATAATGGATAGAAGACATTAAAAAAGGATTCCTTTAAGCATTTCATGAAAAAGTGTGCTACAATATATGGCAATTAATTCTGCCTATGATAAGGCAGAAAGTATAGGAGGATGAGTAGAATGGTAGGAAAAAAGTGGAGAAAAGCAGCAGCAGTAGGTATTGCAGGAGTTTTAGCCGTAGGAGTTTTGGCGGGATGTGGAAATTCATCCGGCACGGGCAGCAACGGAAAAATGAAAATAGGAGTTGTACAAATTGTACAGCATCCGGCACTTGACGAATCAAATAGGGGATTTGTTGATGCTTTGGCTGCGAGGGGACTAAAGGACAAGATTGAAATTGACCAGCAGAATGCACAGGGAGATCAGTCTAATTTACGTTCTATTGCCAATCGATTCGTGTCAGGGAATTATAATTTGATTTGCGCTATTTCTACGCCGGCTGCGCAGGCTATGGCGAATGCCACAAATCAAATCCCGATTATTTGTACGGCTATTGCTGATTATGAAAATGCGAAGCTTATGAAATCGGAAAAGATGCCTGATGCTAATGTGACCGGTACTCATGACCGCGGTCCCTTGGAGAAGCAGGTTTCTTTGATTCGTGAGATTATTCCGAATGTTAAAAGAATCGGGATTATTTACAATTCCAGCGAAATCAATTCTGTTGTGCAGGCAAAAAGATTGAAAGAAGTATGTGTACCGTTGGGGATTGATGTGGTGGAACTGACAGTAAATTCGGTTAATGATGTGCAGCAGGTGGCGGAAGGTTTCCTGGGGGGCAACGTAGAAGCTATTTTTATTCCGACTGATAATATTATTGCATCGTCTATTCCAACATTGATGTCCGTAGCCAATAAAGAAAAAATTCCTGTTTTTGGTGCTGAAGTGGGGCATGTAAAGTCTGGGGTTTTGGCTTCGGAATCAATTAGTTTCTATGATATTGGAAAGCGAGCAGGTCAAATGGCCGCAGATATCCTTGAAGGGAAAAAGCAGATAAGGGATTTCCCTGTAGAAGGCGCAGCTAACTCCAAGCTGTATATCAATAAAGCAGAAATGGAAAATTTAGGAATACAGATTCCAAAGTCAGTTCTTGATCGGGCGGAACTCTTGTAGTTTTTGGGGAAAGGAATCGGTAAATGACCGCAATAAGGCGGAACTGGTGGATGCTGTTGCTGATTGCAGTTTGCGCTGTAATCGTAATGGCATCTGTCATTGATGACCATTCAGCAGCATTAAAAAAACAAATCAGGCTTATTCCACAAAAAGGATTTTATTATATCGGAATCCTGCAGAGTGATTCT
>UMHC01051988.1_pt1 | contig 12530 bp, 10 predicted proteins | sample 1965381 | NCBI WGS metagenome assembly UMHC01 (sample SAMEA4836083, study PRJEB28245) | human gut metagenome | biome: gut microbiome; material: fecal sample | place: Denmark | collected 2008 | reverse complement strand
ACCGGATGCAGGGACGGATATCCTCTGCCCGGCCCTTCCGCGCCTTGTTGCCCCAATCGTTATCCGCAATGAAGTTCCGGGCGGTGGCGATGAAGTCCGCCTCCCCGTTGGCCAGGATCTCCTCCGCCACGTTGGGGTCGTTGATGGAGCCGATGGCGCTTACGGGCACATCCAGGTTTTTCCGGATATAGGCCGCCAAGTGCCGCTTTTCGCAGTTGGGCATATAGTAGATGGACTCCTGGATGCCCATGGTGGGCTGGATGTGCCGGGTGCCGCCGGAGCATTGGATAATATCCACCTTATCCTTGATGAACTCCAGCATCTCCAGGGTGTCCTCCTTGGTGCTGCCCCCATCGGCAAATTCGGATACGCTTACCCGCATCTCGATCACCATATCCCGGCCCACCCGGTCCCGGATGGCGTCCAGGATCATGGAGGCGAGGCGGATGCGGTTGGCAGGGCTGCCGCCAAAGCGGTCGGTCCGCTTGTTTTCATAGGGGGACATGAACTGGGAGATCAGCCAATTGTGGCCGCCGTGGAGCATGATCAGGTCGAAACCGCCCCGGCGTACCATGTTGGCCGCATTGGAATAATAGCGCACCACGTCCTCAATGTCCTTCTCGGTCATCTCCCGCACCACGGCCCCTGTGTAAAGGGTTTTTGCCGTGGGGCCAATGGAATTTTTAGACCACTGGCCAATGTGGGACAGCTCCATGGATGCCAGGGAGCCATAGGCGTGGACATAGTCGGTAAACAGGTGCATCCAGGACAGGGTGTTGGGTTTGAAGAGGTTGTAGCTGGGGGTCACGATGCCGCCGCCGCCAGGCTCCACGCCGCCTTCCATCATGTTTACCACGGCGGCGCCGCCCTTGGCGGGACCCGCGTAATATTTGATGCCCAGCTCCGTTACGTGGGCGTAATCGGTGCCGTCGATCTCCAGCACCGGCAACCTGCATCCGTGAGGCGAAGCGATGATGCGGTTCTTAAACAATTTTCCGCCCAATTCTACCGGGCTAAATAGATGGGGGTATTTTTCCCTATTCGAAAAAAATTGATCCACGGTGTTCCTCCTATCTTTTTACCAGGTGATAAATGAAGGAAGGGGCATTGTTGCGAAAAGCAAAATGCCCACATCCCTTTCCATTGTTTAAACCTTATGACTTACCTTCATCCAACTCCGCAAGCTGGGCCGCCGCTTCCTCGTCGGTGAGGCGCACAATGCCCCAGCCAGTCAATGCGGAAATTACCAGGGTCAAAATCGCAAGGGGCAATGCCACGCAGTACATGGCAAACTCCGGCGGCGTCACGCCTAGGTTGGTATAGTAATAGGTACCAACCACCAGCCAGGGCCACATGGAACAGGAAATACCAGTGCCGGCCAGGTTGATACGGGCCAGGTTCACCAGGTCCATCTTGTTTTCCAGGAAGGGCCGCTGATACATGGTGCCGGTGATGATGGTGGGCAGATAGGCATTGCCGCCGCAGGGCGCCAGGCAGAGGCCGGTAAGGGTGGCCGCCAGCATGAGGGACCTGGGGGTCTTTGCCTTGGAGAAGAGGGTGTGCATCAGGTGATCCATGAAGCCGCACTCCTCGATGATGGCAACGATCATCTGGGCCATGATAATCACGCAGACCAGGCCCACCATGTTTGCCATACCACCGCGCACCAATAGGTTGGTGGTGGTGGAAGAAAGTGTGGCCGTATCGATCACGGAAGCGGGGATCATGTTCAGGGTGAAGCCCGTGTTCATGCAGGTGATGGCGCTGTTAAAGGAGAAAGGCTGCAGCGCAAGGCCTACGATGATGGCGGAGAATGCAGAGCCGATCAAAGCGGGTACCGCAGGCACCTTCACGATGATGCTCAGGAAGAGGATTATAAAAGGAAGCAAGCAAATGGGGCTGATATTATAAATAGTGTTGATTTCCGTAAGGAACGCATTGATGGTGTCGTTTTCCACAGCGGTGGCTGCCGGCGCGTTCAGGCTTAGCACCAAGTAGAAGATGATAACAAGGACGTAAGCCGGGCCAAAGGAATATTTCAGGTTGTTGCCAACCAGCTTGTAAAGGTCTACGCGGGTAACGGCGGCGTTCATGTTGGGGCCGTCGGAAACCGGGGAGCAGCTATCGCCAAAGATGGCGCCGCACCAGATGGCGCCCAGGGTCATTTTCATATCTACGCCCATGACGCTGGCCATGGCATACAGGGCAATGCCCAGGGTACCCACCGTGGTAAGGGAGGAGCCGCAGGCGATGGAAATGATCATGCACGCCAGCAAGGCGGTGAGATAGAACATGTTGGGGCTGATGATCTTAATGCCGTACACCACCAGGGTGGGAATGGCGCCGCTATACATAAAGGTGCCTACCACGATGCCGATGGAGAAGATGATCAAAATGGCGCTCATGGTCTTGCCGACCCGGGCGCATCCAGCCTTGAGCAGCTGGTCGTAGCTCTTACCTGCAAAAATGATGCCGATCCCAAAGGTGGCGGCTAGGCAGATAATAAAGGTAGGTTCCGGCCGAATGCCCAAAACCACATAAAAGAGAACAAGGAATGCAAAGATGACGATAAATGGTGAAAGTGCCAGAAATGTTGTGATTTTCTTTTTCGGTTTTTCTTCATGCGTTGTCACGGGAAATACCCTCCTTCAAATTTTTGCAATCACGAACCGGCAGAGATGAGATGATGATACAGTAGGCAAAGCCCTGTATCCGGCTTGCAAGATCCACCCTCCTTCCCGTTTGTCTGAAAATTAAAAAACCAAATTTACTTCTATTCCATATATTTGGTATTCCAAATGTGCGCATTCAAGATATCATATGCAGGCGCAAATGTCAAGCCCTTTCGCGCCGCTCTTCTTTATAGAAAAAGGATAGAAATACCAGATAAAAAACCTCCTTGACTCTATCTCGGTTTTGTGATACGTTATAAAAGAACAAGATAAATCACGCGGTTCTTTGGCCTCTTTTGTGCAGCTTGCACGTGCAATTTCCTATTTTGGTATGCCAATTGCTCTCAATTTTGTATACCAAAATTCATCCCGTTATTCGGATCCCATCCCCCAAAGGAGGTGCCTCGATGGCTGGCGAAAACCAATATCTTTCCGAGCTGGCGCTAGAATGCATTAAAAATATGATCGTGGAGCAGGGTATGAAGCCCGGGGATAAACTTCCGCCGGAGCGCAAGCTGGCCGAGCTTTTTAATACCAGCCGCGCCCCTGTTCGGGAAGCTTTAAAAATCCTGGAATACGCGGGCATCCTTTATCGCAAGGAGGGTTACGGGTTATATATTCGGGATATTTCCGCCACTGACCCCATCGGTAAGCTGAATTTCGCTTTGACTACCACCAGCAAAACCATCAATGAACTGATGGAGCTGCGTATTTCCTTAGAGGCGGACGCTGCCTATTACGCCGCCATCCGCAGGGATGAAAACGACCTGGCGGCCATGGGAAAAGCCATTACAAAAATGCGGGAGATTCATCTGAAGGATCGGAGCGACAAGGGGATGCAAATGCTGCAGCATGAATCCTTAAACTTCCACCGCGCCATTATGGAGGCGACCAAAAACGCCGTTTTGCAAAGCGTTTACGGCCAGCTGCTCAGCTTGTTGCAGCTCTCTCGCCAATATATGACAGCCCGATTGGTATCCCGCCACGATCCCCTCAGCGACCACGAGTCGATCTATAAAAAAATCGTCGACCAGGATGCGGAAGGCGCTCGCGTTTATATGAAAAAGCACTTGATCGATACCAAGGATTCCTACAACGCAATCGTAAACGAGGATAAAAACCTATGCCAATAGGAATTATGATCGACAGCGTTGCAATCGCTTCGGGGGCCCTGTTGGGCGCAGCCCTGCGCAAGGTGTTCCCCCAGCGGCTGGCAAAGAGTCTCTCCCAGTTGTTCGCCCTTTCGGCCATGGCTATTGGGATTACGTTAATCGTAGATTATCAGCAGTTGTCCGCTGTGATCCTCTCCCTGATCCTCGGCACGGCCATTGGGGAAGCTTTCAATCTCAACCACCGGGCAAAGGGGATCTCCGCCAAGGTGGACGCCTGTTTTAAGCGGCGCTTCGGAAACGGACCTGTGGACATTTGCATTTTTATCAACCTGGTCGTTATGGCTGCATGCAGTGGTTACGGCCTTTTTGGCGCCCTTAACGAGGGGCTTTCCGCCAATCATGCCCCCTTGATCGCAAAAGCAGTGCTCGACTTTTTTACCTTTGTCTGCTTTGCCGTGGCCCATGGGGCTGTGCTGTCCCTGATCTGTATCCCGCAGTTTGTGATTTATTTTTGCATCTATTTGCTGGCGGGGTTCCTTTCCCCGTTTTTGGACCCTGTGGCAATGGGGGATCTTTCCGCTTGCGCCGGGGTGATCACCATGGCCACGGGTATCAATCTGCTGTGGGATCTGGATATTCCCCTCATTAGCATGTTGCCGGCGTTTTTGTTGAGCATCCCGTTCTCCAAGCTCTTTTCCATGCTGCTTTAACGGCGTTGCAGCCTTTTTCGCAAGCTTGCCGTGGGGAATCCGGTTCCCTGCGGGTTCATATAACGCTACATAACCAGGACCTGGCAAACCAACAACCATTCCATTTACCCAAGCGCGATGGGCAAATAGCAAATGAGGAGGTGGCATTTTGAACCCCTATTATCCGCACCTATTCAGTCCATTAAAAGTGAAAAACCTCACCTACCGAAACCGTATCTTTGCCTCGCCCACAGGGCTAAAAGACCTGAGCGACATGAATCATTTGACCGTAAAGGGCATTGATTACTTCAAGCGCAAGGCAAAGGGCGGCGCCGCCAACGTCACCATGGGAGAGGCCTACGTGCATCCCACCGGCGTGGTAGACTGGAGCTACAAGGTAAAGATGTATGACATCCGTTCCCAAGCCGGCATTTTCGACCTGGCGGTGGCCATCCATCAATATGGTTCCTATGCCTGCATCGAGCTGAACCATGCCGGTATGCACTTCCACGACGACAACCGAATCAACTACGGCCCCAGCAACCGCATCGATGAATTCGATCAGCAGGACGGCCTGGGCAAGCGGGTACACCAGATTTACGAAATGCCCGAGAACATCATCGAGGAGGTTGTGGATTCCTACGGAAAAGCCGCCGCCCGGGCAAAGCATTGCGGTTTTGACTCGGTATTGGTCCATGCAGGCCATGGGTGGCTCCTCTCCCAATTCTTATCCCCTGTGCTCAACGAGCGCACGGATAAATATGGCGGCAGCCTGGAAAACCGGGCCCGGATCAGCCTGATGGTGGTGGACAGCATCCGCAAATACTGCGGCCCCAACTTCCCCATCGAATTCCGCGTCAGCGCCCGGGAGGGCTTGACGGAGGGCTTCCAGCTGGAAGACACCATCCAGTTCTGCAAATGGCTAGAGGAGCACGGGGTGGATATGATCCAAGTGACCTCCGGCTCCATCCACTTCTTAGAGACCGTAAACCTCACCGATCCGCCGTGGTTTGTGACCGAGGAAGGCGTCAATGTGGAGGCGGCTTCCCAGATCAAGAAGCATCTGCATATTCCTGTGGGCGCAGTAGGCGCCATTACGGACCCGGCCTTTATGGAGCAGATCATCGCCGACGGCAAGGTGGATTACGTGGTACTGGCTCGGGCCCTGATCGCAGATCCCGACCTGCCCTTAAAGGCCATGAACGGGCATACGGAGGAGATCCGGCCCTGCCTGCGCTGTACCAGCTGCATGGATGGCGGTTACTTCAATCTTCCCCGGCACTGCTCCGTGAACCCTGTCTTTGGGCGGGATAGCCTTTTTGCCCGTCCGGCCTTCCCGGCGGAGAAAAAGAACGTGCTTATCGTTGGCGGCGGTCCCGCGGGCATGGAGGCGGCCATCGTGGCTTCCCAGCGGGGACATAACGTAATCCTCTGCGAAAAGAGCGGCGAGCTGGGCGGCCTGCTGAACAAGATCGACGGGGAATCCTTCAAGATCCGGGTGAAGCAGTATAAGGAATACCTGATCCGGCAGGTCAAAAAGCATAGGATCGACCTTCGGCTGAATACCGAAGTAACGCCTGAATATGTAAAGCGTATCAATCCGGATTTCCTGCTTTGCGCGGCAGGGGCCACGCCGGTATCGCTGCCCATTCCCGGCTACGAGAAGGCGATCCCCATCCTCCGGCTGTATACGGAGGAGCCGGATGTAGGCAAGTCCGTCCTGGTACTGGGCGGCGGGTTCTCCGGCATTGAAGCGGCCATCGGCCTGGCCATGAAGGGCGTAAAGGCTACGGTTGTGGAAATGGCGGACGAGATCTGCTCCGGCCCGGACGTACCCTTCCCCGGGACAGGCGCCATGCGGAAAAACGCTTTGCGGTTCTACGCTGCAAAATACAATGTGGAGATCATGCTCAACACCAAATGCCTGGAGGTCACCGATACCGGTATGATCTGCCAGAACAAAGATGGCGAGCGGTTTGAGCTCACTGCGGACAGCGTCATCACCGCCGGCGGCATGAAGCCCAACAGCGCGTTGGTGGAATCCCTGCGGGATACGGTCATCAACTTCCGGGCCATCGGCGATTGCTACGCGCCCGGCTTGATCCGCACGGCGGTGCGCGACGGCTTTGACGCAGCCATGTGCATTGGCCTGTACGATCCCGACAACATTTATTAAAAACACGATTCCCTATCCTTCCATGGTCTCCCGTTTCTACGGGCGGCCATGGAACCACTTTCTGTCCGGCATGTCCGGGGGAAAACAGACGCGGGGGGGTGGCCCGCCCCTTGGAAGGCCTACACCCCATACCTCTTCGCAAAAATTAAGCCGGCTGAAACCCGACTTAATTTTTGCATGATCAATACGGCATATAGTGAGGAAGAAACCTATGGCATTGCTCCAGTATAAAGACCGCAAAGGCACCAATTGCGCCAAGTGGGACATTCTAGCCAGCAAATTTGGAAAAGCGGATTTGCTTTCCATGTGGGTGGCGGACATGGATTTCAAAGAACCGCCATGCGTTACCGCAGCCTTGCGCAGGTATATCGATGAAGTCCCCTTCGGCTATTTCGTCCCTCCTGCCTCCTATTTCCAGGCTTTTATCGATTGGGAACAGACCTATCACAATTATAAGGTCGACCCAGAATGGATTTGCTTTGCGCCAGGGGTGGTGCCGGCCATCAACTGGGTCATCCAGTTTGCCACCCAGCCCAAGGATGCAGTGATCGTGCTTACGCCGGTGTATTATCCCTTCCTGGAGTCGGTGCAAAACAACCAACGCAAGCTGGTACAATGCGATCTGGCCCGGGATGGCATGACCTATACCATTGACTATGAAAAATTTGAGCAGGCCATCATCCAAAACCAGGCCAAGCTCTTTATTATGAGCTCCCCCCACAACCCGGTCGGCCGGGTATGGCGGCCGGAGGAGCTACGGCCGCTGATGGAGATCTGCCGCAAGCATCATGTATTGGTGATCTCCGATGAGATCCACCATGATTTTGTATATCCTGGCCATACCCACTATCCCACCGCCTCCCTGGGGGATTACGATGAATTTTTGATCACCATGACTGCGCCCTCTAAAACCTTCAATTTGGCGGCGCTGCAAAACTCCCTGATCATCATCCCAAATCAGGCGCTTCGGGAAAAATACCTGGCTTGCCTAATAAACCTGCGGTTTAATAGCGGCAACGCTTTGGGATATATCGCAGCGGAAGCAGCGTACCGGGAGGGACGGCCCTGGCTGGAGGAGCTGCTGGGCCATATTTATGGGAACTATTGCTACATCCGGGACGCCCTGACCCAGCATTGCCCGGACATCGGGGTGGCGCCGTTGGAAGGAACCTATCTGCTGTGGTTGAATTTCAGCAGCCGCCTGCATACCCATGAAGAAATGGTGGATTTTGCCCAAAACCAATGCGGCCTGGCCCCGGATTACGGCTATTGGTTTGGCGGCGCCCAATTCAGCCCCTTTATGCGGCTGAATTTGGCGACCTCCCGCCAAAACGTAGAAACCGCCGCGAATGCTATTATTCAGGCGCTAAAAAAAGGATAAAAAGAACTGAAAGCCACCATTTTGCGTAATAGTAAAGAATATGGGCCATATAGGTTTTTAAGCAGCAATGGTAAAAATATGTTAACCGGGTTTTCAAAGAATTGTGCTACCACACATAATAGAGTATAGCGGCATGATTTACCACATATAGCCTTGCAATATTCCTAAGTCCTTTGTTTAGTAGGAAAACAATATGCACAAACAAAAAGCACCTAGCCCTCAGGTGCTTTTTGTTCATGGCTTCAAATGAATCGTTACAGTAAAAGTTGGGAGTTTGCATTTATGCAATTCTCATGATTGTATTGATTAACCTACAGATCTATATTAGATTTTCTGTTGTATCTTTGCTAAACATATGGACTACGTTCCCACCGAATGTAAAATTGACTTTTTCTCCATAGTTAAATTTATGCTCCATACTGCCATCCAATCTCATGGTATGGATCACAATAACAACATCCTTTTCCCCGTAAGAAACATGCAAGTGCACCGAGCTTCCCATCATTTCAGATACATCTACTATACCTGAAATATGTGTTTTTTCATCATCTGCACACAGCATAATATGTTCCGGCCGTACCCCAATAATAATCTCTTGGGGCGGTGTATTGTTTGCTTTTAAGGATGCTTGCTTATCGCTGGACAGTTTGATCTGTATTCCGTTTAAGAAAACATAGTATTCATCATCTTCTTTTCGAAGCTGTGCCTCGAAAAAGTTAATTTGTGGTGTGCCGATAAATCCCGCTACAAATAAGTTTGCGGGATGGTTAAACACCTCTTGCGGCGTGCCAATTTGCTGTATAAAACCATCTTTCATGATCACAATTCGGTCACCTAGTGTCATGGCCTCTGTTTGATCATGGGTAACATATATAAATGTTGTCTTTATACGTTGCCGTAGTTTTATAATTTCTGCCCGCATTTGATTGCGCAATTTTGCGTCAAGGTTGGACAAAGGTTCATCCATAAGAAATACTGCCGGATCCCGTACAATTGCCCGTCCAATAGCTACACGCTGCCGCTGTCCTCCAGATAATGCTTTTGGCTTGCGTTGAAGATATTGCGTAATATCCAAAATTTCTGCTGCTTCCCTTACCTTGCGGTCTATCTCTTCCCGGGGTGTCTTTTTTAGTTTTAATGAAAACGCCATATTATCATAGACCGTCATGTGAGGATAAAGCGCATAGTTTTGAAATACCATGGCGATATTCCTATCCTTCGGCGCAACATCGTTCATTCTTTTATCGCCAATATATAAATCACCGCTTGTTATGTCTTCCAGGCCAGAGATCATACGCAAGGTTGTAGATTTTCCGCATCCAGACGGCCCCACTAGTACAATAAATTCTTTATCAGCTATATCTAAATTAAATTCCTGTACTGCCACTACACCTTCTTCTGTAATTTGGTAGCCGGTTTGTTTCCCGGCTTGTCCTTTATCCCTTTTCTTATGTTCTGTATTCGGATATATTTTTTTAATATTTTCTAATTTTACGTTTGCCATAATATTTTTCAGCTACCGCTATCCCTTAGTGCTTTTGCAGCACAAAGGAATTGTCAGCGTCCTATAAGCCTCCTCTCTACCGTACTATAACCATCCATTTTCTTCGACTTTCGCGTTTACATATTTATTGTACATATAAAATATGTAAAACAGGCTATTTTACAATAGATATTATAAATTCTCCTATTTATTCTGTAATATATACACCCTTTTCCATAATACGTTTCCCATCTACATATATCTCGCCTTCGTTCCGTAAATCCTTTACAATATCCCAATGTAAGGCAGAATCATTTATACCGCCGCATTTGGGATAACCGCGACCCATTGCGAGATGGATTGTTCCTCCTATTTTTTCATCGTACAAAATGTCATAACAATACCGATCGATTCCAGCATTAAGGCCGATGCCAAATTCTCCAACCTTACATGCTCCTTCATCCATGTGCAAAATGGTTTCCAAAAAATCCTGTTCTGTTTCTGCACTATAACGAACCAGTTCTCCATCGTGGAATTCCAGGCGAATTCCCTGTACGATTTTCCCTGCATATACTCCCGGAAACTCAAAATAGATGTGCCCGTTTATGCTAGTTTCCACAGGAGATGTAAACAGTTCTCCATCTGGCATATTACAATGGCCGTCCGCAATTTCATATTCACGCCCGGCTGTTGAGAAAGTAATGTCCGTCTCTTTTCCAACAATGCGAACTTCTGTACCAGCAGAATATAGTTTTTTAATCCTTTCCAAATAGGCTAATTGTGCGTTCCAATCCACCAATGTGGAGGCGAAATAAAACTCCATCATTTCATCTAGCGGCATATTTGCCTGCTGGGCAAAGGATTCATTGGGTACACGGGATAACACCCATCGCGTCCGATTTCGCCTTGCGGAAATCACGCCCATGGAATGCTTGTGCGCGGCTAAAATATCAGAAGGGATCCCCGCAAATTCCCCTGGATTTCGTGCGCCTCTTAGTCCAATATAACAATCTGCCCAGTCCATTCCTGCCAAATGCATTTCATTTACCCAAGAAACTTGCTCCATATCGCCTAAGTGCATAATATCCTTTTCTAGATATGCAGATTGGAACTCAATAAACGGCAGGCCGCCTGCTCGAATGGCTTCCTGATAACAAGCACGGGCTAATGGCCAGGTTTCTGTTTCCATCATGGTGATAAGTAAACGTTCCCCTTTTTGTAATCCTACAGAATAGTTTACAAGCACTTTTGCCAGTTCATTCCAGCGTTTATCCATTTCCCTAGCCTCCTTTAATTTGCAGCCCAGCGGATTAGTTTATCCACCATGCGAACGCTCATTTTTTCTGGGTTCATCATGCCGGAGATGCTCCCTGGGGATACTACGCCCTTTTCCGTAATAATTCCTGTGATAAGCGCTGGCGGAATCAGTTCAAATGTTACATTAGCTATTCTGCACCCAGCAGGTACCTCCATATCCGCTACTTCCTCATATGGACGAGAGCTATCTTTTAAAGGTAAGCCTAACATGGATAGCAGATCAAATTTGCTTGTATCCGCTGCCACGTAGAAGGGAACCGCAAATTCCTTGCAAGCCAATGCCGCCAAATAAGATCCCATTTTTGCGTAAACTTGGCCAATCGAGGTAATCGCGTCGGCGCCGATTACAAAAATGTCCGATTTAGGAACGAGATCTGTAATTGCAGCATCGGTTCCAATGGTAACAGGGAACCCCAGTTCCGCTACTTCACGGAAGGTTCGATATCCCTCATTATGAGGATGTGCTTCATGGCATGTAACGGAAATTTTCTTTCCTTTCGCTTTTACCTTTTCCAGAATGGACATCACAGACCCGCTGGTAGAAAACGTGGAAAACTTGCCCCCATCTGGTACCATTTTTTCTCCAATTTCCCCTATCCTATCCAGGCAGGATGCTTGCTCTGCCCGTCTGTTCTCCAAAAATTCGCATCCTTTTGCAATGGCTTCTGCAGTTTGATATCCTTTCTCCTGTACTTCCTCAACAAACTGCATACATAGATTGAGCAAATTTATAAGCGGTAAAATCGGACTGCATACCCGCAGGACCGAATCCACATTCTCCTCCATCCGCTTTGCAACAGCTTGAGCAGATGTAAATTTCCCCTCCTTTAGCTCATTTACAAAGCAAAGAATGGCATCGTCCACCAGCTCTGCACTTCCGCCATATGCATCCTTGCTGACTTTGTCTACAAACTCTTGAATTAAAAGCATCTTGTTATCCTCCCTATAGTTTACGTATATAATTAACCATTTTCTATACACCACATGATTGCGTCCACAATTTTTTGATATCCTGTGCATCTACAGAGATTTCCCTCTATTGCCTGGCGAACCTGATCGGGCGTTTTACATCTTCCGTCCTGCAAAATAGATAAACCTGCCATCACCATTCCGGGAGTACAATACCCACATTGTGATGCTCCAAAGGCGGCCAGCGCCTGCATTACTCTTTGTGCCAGAGGATTTTCCCGCAGACCTTCAATGGTTGTCACCTTATGCCCTTGTAAGGTGCAAACAGCAACCAGGCAAGCACTTACAGGCTTTCCATCCAACATAACAGTACACGCGCCGCACTCTCCCTCGCGGCAAGATTCCTTGGTTCCCGTTAAATCCAGCGTTTCCCTTAACAAATCCACCAACAACATATCTGCTTCGACTTTTACTTCTACAGGCTGATCATTGAGAATAAATGATACTTTTTGCATAGAACGCTTCCTCAAACCTCTTTTAGCATCTGTGTCAGCAAATTTTTTATTACCAAGGCCCTATATTGTGCGGAACCTCGAATATCGCTTATAGGCGTACAACATTCCAGCAATAGTTCCACTGCTTTTTCAAAATGTCCAGCCTGTATTTCCGCTTCTGCCCGCCTACTTGTTACAGTCTTCGGGCCCATTGATCCTATTGCAATATGCACCTGACCATCCAAACCTTTCTGCAATGCAACGCTAGCCACAGCGATAGCCATCGCCGAGCGCACA
>UMHC01051626.1_pt1 | contig 12558 bp, 12 predicted proteins | sample 1965381 | NCBI WGS metagenome assembly UMHC01 (sample SAMEA4836083, study PRJEB28245) | human gut metagenome | biome: gut microbiome; material: fecal sample | place: Denmark | collected 2008 | reverse complement strand
CAGTCCAGAGCCCCGCCAATCGATTTCGTCGAATCAGCCGACCACCGCAATCGGCGCCGACAGATCCGTACCGGAACCATCGCGTCGCATATCAGGCTTCGGCAATTCCACAGGAGCGCCACTTTGCGTGGAAGCATGCAACGGATACGCGCCCACGAACGCGAGAATCAACGTATCCTGCCCCTTGAGGAATCGCTGCGAACGCACGCCACCCGTACCACGGCCCTTCGTCGGATACATCTCCAACGGCGTGACCTTCGCGGCACCGTTTTCAGTGCCAGGCAACGCTTCGGAATCGCCGGCAACCGTCAACACCACGGCTCCGGAAGCAGAGAACAGTCCATTCTCGCCTTCTTCGTAATTCCATGTCACCTTGCCGTCAGGCACCACCGCGAACGCGGCCACCGAACACCCCTCAGCCAGACGAATGCCCGCCATGCCGCCAGCGGTACGGCCCTGCGGACGCACATTCTTCGCTTCGAACGTCAACAACGAGGAATCGGTGGACACAAACACCAGACGATCCTCATCACGGGCTTCGGCAGCGGCAAGCACTTCGTCATCATCCTTCAAATCGATGACGCTCCACGAATCCATTGTGGTCGGAGATTCACGGTTCCAACGCTTGACCACGCCGTTGCGGGTGCCCAACGCCAAAGGAACAAGCTGACCGTCGTCATCCGTGGACGGCATATCAATCGCAGCAATCACCCGTTCGCCGCGGATCGGATCGGTGTTCTCTGTCATGCCCAGCAGTTCCTCGGCCTTCACACCACCCGTGACACTGAGCGGCCCATCCGCGGAAACCTTCGGCAATTCGACCACATGGGCCAGCACCAGACGACCCGCTGAAGTAACCAAGCCGTATGAGGAACGTGTGGACGTGCGGAACATCGAAACGATCTGATCATCCTTGGCGCGTCCGTCGGAAGCCGAACGATTCTCCCAACGTTCCACCGCATCCTCGGAAGTGCGTGCGATCAGGCCCGTGGCGGACAGCATCACCGCGCACGGCTCGTCATCAATCTGCAGAGCCGATGCGGTGGCATTCTCATCGCCGGCCTTCTTTGCGGCCTTTGCGGCTGCGGCGACATCGGCTGCTGCGGAGGATACGGTCGCGGCGGCGCGCGCGGCAGCCATCGCGTTTGCAGAGACGCCATCATCGCCATGCGCCACAACAGGCGTCAAATTGCCTTCCTCATCCTCATCCAGCAGCACCGTGCGCCGGGGAGTGCCGTATTTGGCCACGGCGTCATCCATTTCGTCAATGACCACGCCGTCAAGCGCCTCATCGGAAGCAAGAATGCGTTCAAGCTCTTCGATACGCCGCTCCAGGTCGTCGCGTTCCGCCTCAAGCTCGATACGACTCATCTTGGTCAGACGGCGCAGCCGCAAGTCAAGAATGTACTGTGCCTGAATCTCGTCCAGATCGAATACGGCGATAAGCTTTGTTTTCGCGGCCTCGGCATCATCAGAAGAGCGAATCACCTGAATGACTTCATCGATGTCCACCATGGCGAGCAGCAAGCCCTCCACCAAGTGCAGCCGCTCAAGCGCCTTCTTCCTGCGGAATTCACTGCGTCGGCGGATCACCACACGACGATGGTCCACCCACACCTGAAGCATTTCCTTCAATCCCATGGTGTGCGGACGGCCATTGACCAACGCCACATTGTTGATGGTGAAATTGTCCTGCAACGGCGTGTGCTTGAACAGCTGCGCCAACACCGCGTTCGGATCGAACCCGGTTTTGATTTCGATGACGAGGCGCGTGCCGTTATGCCGGTCAGTCAGATCGATGGCACCGGAAATGCCGTCCAGCTTACGGTTCTTCACACCTTCGGAAATACGTTCCAACACACGTTCCGGACCCACCATGAACGGCAGTTCCGTCACGACGATGGCCTTTTTGCGAGCCGTCACGTTTTCGATATGCGTCACGGAACGCGTGGTCAACGCGCCACGACCCGTCTCGTACGCCTCGCGGATGCCCTTGCGGCCCACAATCACGCCGCCGCCCGGCCAATCCGGACCCGGCACGTAGCGCATCAACTCCTCTAACGTCGCGTCGGGATGGCGCATAAGATGCTTGGCCGCAGCCACCACCTCGCCAAGATTGTGCGTGGCCATATTCGTGGCCATGCCGACGGCAATGCCGGAACCACCATTGACCAGCAGGTTCGGAATCGCGGCAGGCAGCACAGTCGGCTCCTGAAGCTTGTTGTCGTAATTCGGCGTGAAATCGACGGTATTTTCGGCGATATCGGCATTCATGCCCAACGCGGCCGGCGCCATACGAGCCTCGGTATAACGAGAAGCAGCAGGACCGTCATCGAGAGAACCGAAATTGCCGTGACCGTCCACCAATGGCAGCCGCATCGCGAACGGCTGCGCCAAACGTACCATCGCCTCGTAAATCGCGGAATCGCCATGCGGATGGAGCTTGCCCATCACTTCGCCAACCACACGCGCCGACTTCATATACGGCCGGTCCGGATTGAGGCTCATCTGACCCATCTGATAGATGATGCGTCGTTGCACCGGCTTGAGACCGTCCCTGGCATCAGGCAGCGCTCGGGCGTAAATCACCGAATACGCGTATTCGAGGAACGACTTGCTCATTTCCTCGTTCAACGGCGTTTCGACGATGTTCTCCTTGACCGTACGCGGGTCAAAGGCTGGTTTTGCCGGTTTGCGGTGCGACACCATGCGGTGGTTCTCCTCACGGAAAGGTTATGGTAATCAACCTAGCAATATTACCAGCTGGTACTGCCGCGGTGCTTGAATGGGAACCATGAGTGTTGAAGTGCCCGAAATCGACCAGCTGCTAGCCATGACCAGTCCGGCACGATATGGCGACGAACTGCCGGATGAGGGCAGCCGCGGCGGTGCTCTCCACCTATCCTCGGTACTTCCCGCCATTTCCAGCGCCATCGGGCATCCGATTCCAACGGCCATCCATGCCGATCCGAAACGACTCCAAGAGGCACTTGGCCTGCCGGACGCGCGTTCGGCAGTCGTGGTCCTGGTGGACGGTCTCGGATATTGGAACATCAATATGAGATTGGGACATTCACCCTATCTACGGTCGCTGATGGCGGATGGCGTTAACCAGCGGCCAATCGCCACATGCATGCCCAGCACCACCGTGGCCGCCATGTCCACGTTCGGCACCGGCACATGCCCCGGATTAACCGGCATGACGGGGTATACGCAGCTCAATCCCGACAATGGCGAAATCTGCCAGCTCATCTCTTTCAAAAACGCGCCCGCACCGCTGAAACTGCAACAGCAGCCGACCATATTCGAACGATTGGCGGAACAGGACGTTCGCGTCACCAGTTCGGGACTGCCGAAATTCGCGTTCTCCGCGTTGACTCAGGCGGCGTTACGTGGCAGCGACTACATCTCCAATGACGATCCACGCCGACGTATCATGACCGCGGCGAAAGCGGCGAACACGCCCGGACTGACATACGTGTACCTGCGCGACGCGGACAAGATCGGACACAATTACGGCTGGGACTCCGACAAGTGGATCGGCACATATGAGCGTATCGACGCCCAGTTGTCTTTGCTGCGTCGAAGTGTGCCGAAGAACACGCTGATCGTCATCGTGGCGGATCATGGCATGATAACCGCCGACCCGGAAGCCTGCATCGACATAGCGTCCGAACCCCAGCTGATGCGGGGCGTCGCGAATGTCGGCGGTGAACCACGCTGTGTCATGCTTTATGGCGAGGATGGCGAGAATCCGGAGGACATCGCCGCTCGTTGGCGTGACGTGCTGGGGGAGCGCGCCCAGGTGCGCACCCGCCGGCAGGCAATCGAGGAAGGCGTCTACGGACCAGTCGATGAACGCGTCAAGTCGATGATCGGCGATGTGGTCGTCTCCGCTGCGGGCTCTACCACCATTGTCGATTCCCGCACACAGGCGGAGAAGGCGATGCATCTGCCCAGCGTGCACGGGTCGCTGACCTACATGGAATCTGATATTCCATGCCTGATTGACGTGGCTTGATCGAATGATCCGAACGTCTGAACGGATGTTGCCGTGGGATGTTAGGGAACGTTAATCAGTCACCGAACAGAATTTCATCCCAACTCGGCACTGCGGAGCGTCCTGCACGGCGCTTCGATTTGGTGGTGCTCTGACTATGAGGATCGGATGATGCCGTCTTGGACTTATCGGACTGCTGCTCGCCGGCGGATTGCGTGTTTTGCGAGTTTTGGGCAGGTTCCGTCGTTGAAGGGGCGGGGGACTGCGTCGTCGCGATTTCCGGACGGTTCGGCAGCGGAACGGTCGCCGATGGCTGAGTCTCAACGGTGGTCTTGATATTCGTGGCTTGTGGTGCAACCGATTCTGGAGCATTCCAAGCGGACACCGTCTGTTCGATACGTGCGGAACGTGCGGAATCGCCCGGCAAATTCAATGATGCGAGAAAATTCTGGTCGACCTGCTTCTCGGCGTGTCCTTCCGTCGGCGTGTCTTGCTCGCCGATGAGCTTGCGTGCCGTTGCGTTCAGACAGTTGACCGCGTTGTCATGCATGTTCCAAGACCATTCCGCACGGGCGGCATGACCTGCGGAATCGAACTCCGCGGTAATCTTCCACGGTTCCAAACCGCGTCTGGTGGCCTTCCACCGCACATCCTCCAACCGTACGTGGGCTGCGGCGAAAGTGCGTTCGATCAGTTCGGAAAGCGTGCGTACACGGCTTTCCTTCGGCGCGGGAACCGCCAGGAACTGTTCGATCGCATATTGCTTTTCGGTTTCCACCGCCGCCGAGAAACGCCGAACAAGCGCTTCGCTCAACGAATATCGCTCCGCCACGCGGGTCGGATTGGCTCCGGCTCGAATCAAGGATTGGATTTGGGAGATCGGCAGCGTGGAAGGCGCTTGCTGCTGACGCTCCTCTTGGGTTTCGGTGCGAATCTGCTTTGCCTCCAAAATGGCTCTTTCAAGCGCTTCATCGACCTTGACGGCGAATTTGCCGGCACCTGAAACAAAGACGAGCTCGCCGGTTTCACTCACATGATCGAACCGTGCATCTTCGAGCGCATTCTCAGGCACAACACACCACTTTCCCTTAGATTTTTCTATTAATTCTATTGTGCCCCACGTGTCGGATTTTACGAGTATTTCAATTCGTGTATCCTAGCGGGGGAAAAGTCATGTATTCTATGGCGCATAAGCACCATAGATGACGAAAGGAATCTCGATGGCACAGGATTATGATTCCCCGCGCAACAAAGACGAGGACGAGGAGTCGCTCCAGGCTTTGAGCAAGGGTTCTCAGAACAATTCCAACGATATGGACGATGACGAGAACGCCATTGCCGAAGACTACGAGCTGCCGGGCGCCGATTTGAGCAATGAGGACGCTTCGGTGACCGTCATTCCGATGCAGGGCGACGAGTTCATCTGCTCCGAATGCTTCCTGGTGAAGCATCGCAGCCAGCTTGCCTACACTACCGACGACGGACAGCCGGTATGCAAGGAGTGTGCGGCCTGATGGCGTTCGACGAGGCATACAACGAGCCGGAAAACGTCGAGGTTCTGGTAAAGTCGCTGGATCCCGGGCAGCCGGCTCAGCTGCATTACGCCCATGCCGGAGACGCCGGTGCCGATTTGCGCACCACCGAAGAAGTGACGTTGAAGCCGTTCCAGCGGGCGCTGGTGCCCACGGGAGTGGCAATCGCATTGCCTGCCGGCTATGTGGCGCTGGTGCATCCGCGTTCGGGACTCGCCGTCAAGCAGGGCGTCACGGTGCTTAACGCGCCGGGAACCATCGACGCTGGATACCGTGGCGAAATCAAGGTGCCGTTGATCAACCTCGATCCGGAACGCGCCGTGACGTTCCATCCGGGCGACCGCATCGCACAGCTGGTCATCCAACGCTACGTCGAGGCAAAATTCATCGAGGCGCAGACCCTGCCCGGATCCGACCGCGCGGAACGTGGCTTCGGATCAACCGGCGTTGCGTCCTGACGGGACTGCAATACACAAAGACCGAGGATGTATCCGGCCGTGCAACACGCGGCCGGATACATCCGTCATATGGTGATGCGCGGGTACTATAGGGTACATTCCAAGCGAGGAGGAGCGAAATGAGCGACATGGATCATGAGGTTCGTTCGGCCAGAATGTTGGGCTGCGAGATCAGCACGAATCCGCTTGACCCGCTTGAACCAATCCTCAAGATGTGCGAATACCACCATCCCGACGAGGACATGAGCATTCTCGCGAGAGCCTACCGGCGCGCCGTCAACCAGCATTCGTCGCAACGGCGTAAATCCGGCGAGCCGTACATCATCCATCCGCTTGCAGTGGCGCAGATCCTCGCCGATCTTGGCATGGGGCCGCTGGTTGTGGCAGCGGGCCTTCTGCACGACACGGTGGAGGACACCGACTACACGCTCGACGAATGCCGCGCCGAATTCGGCGACACGGTGACCGGCCTGGTGGACGGCGTCACGAAGCTTTCCAAAATGGAATACGGCGATTCCGCCCAGGCCGAGACCATCCGCAAAATGGTGGTGGCGATGAGCCGCGACGTGCGCGTGCTGGTGGTCAAGCTCGCCGACCGTGTGCACAACGCCCGTACATGGCGTTACGTCAAGCAGTCGAACGCGCAGAAAAAGGCACGTGAAACGCTGGATGTGTATGCGCCGCTCGCCAACCGTCTTGGCATGAACGCCATCAAAACCGAGTTGGAAGAACTCAGCTTCAAGGTTCTGTATCCGAAGATCTACAACGAGATTGTGGTATTGGTGGCCCGTCGCGCCGGACAACGCGACGTGTACCTGAAGCAGATTCTCGCCGAAATCAATGAGGATCTCGACGAACAGCACATCAAAGCCTATGTGACGGGCCGCCCGAAGGACTACTTCTCCATTTACCAGAAGATGATCGTGCGCGGGCACGATTTCGCCAACATTTATGATTTGGTGGGCGTGCGTATCATCGTCGACACGATTCAGGACTGCTATGCGGCGTTGGGTGCCGTGCATGCGCGGTGGAACCCTGTTCCCGGCCGTTTCAAAGACTATATCGCCATGCCGAAGCTCAACATGTACCAGAGCCTGCACACCACGGTGGTCGGCCCCGGCGGCAAGCCGGTGGAGATTCAGATCCGCACGTGGGACATGCACCGCCGCGCGGAATTCGGCATCGCTGCGCATTGGAAGTACAAGGAGAACGGCCAAGCTGGACGCGCGTTGAGCTCGCCTGACAAGTCCGACCGCAAGCGTGGCGAAAACCAGGAGCTGAGCGAGGCCGACAACCTCAAATGGATTCAGCAACTTGCCGACTGGACGAGCGAAACGCCGGATTCCGACGAATTCCTTGGCTCCCTCAAAGAGGATTTGGGCGCGGCAGAGGTCTACGTGTTCACGCCGAAAGGCAAGATCGTCTCGCTTCCCGCCGAAGCCACTCCGATTGATTTCGCTTATGCGGTGCACACCGAGGTCGGTCACCGTACCATGGGTGCGCGCGTGAACGGACGATTGGTGCCGCTTGATACCAAGCTCGAGAATGGCGATACCGTTGAAATATTGACATCCAAGTCCGAATCCGCAGGTCCGTCGCGTGATTGGCTGAGCTTCGCCAAGAGCCCGAAGGCACGCAACAAGATTCGTCAATGGTTCAGCAAGGAACGCCGTACCGAAGCCGTCGAGGAAGGCCGTGACGAGCTGACGCGCGCCATGCGCAAGCGCAACCTGCCAATCACCACGCTGCTGACTCCGGAAGCATTGGTGGGTGTCGCCGACGAGTTGAACCTTGCCAACGCGGAAGCCGTGTTCGTGGCGATTGGTGATGGCCAGATCTCCACGCAGAACGTCATCTCGCATCTGGTCCGTGACGCGGGCAGCGACGAGGTGGATGAGGAAGTCGAGCAGGAGGCGTTGCCGCTCAAGCAGGTGGAGCGTACCAAGAAGACCACCAGCTCGTTGGGTATCTCCGTCAAGGGCGTGGGGGACATCTGGGTCAAGCTGGCCCGATGCTGCATGCCGGTTCCTGGAGACAAGATCATCGGCTTCATCACCCGCAACCAAGGCGTGTCCGTGCATCGCGTGGACTGCCAGAACATGCTCGAACTGGAGAAACGCCAGCCCGAACGTGTGGTGGATGTGCAGTGGACCAGCACCAAGGGCGTGTTCATGGTCAAGATCCAGGTCGAGGCGCTTGACCGTCCGCATCTGCTGAGCGATGTGACACGCGTGCTGTCCGACCACGGCGTGAACATTATTTCCGGCTCGATTTCCACCGGCACCGACCGTGTGGCCACCAGCCAATTCAGCTTCGAAATGGCCGATCCGCAGCATCTGAACACTCTGCTCGCCGCCGTGCGTAAAATCGAAGGCGTGTTCGACGTGTACCGTATCACCGGCGCGAAGGATTCCGCGGAGCCGCGACTGCGCAAAATGTGATGTTGACGAATCACATAAGCCGGTGATTGCAAGCAAACGCCTCTATAAATAACAAGCAAACGCCTCTATAAATAAAATGAAGAAAGCCTCTCAATCGAGGGGCTTTCCTATATTGTACGGCTGTGCGGGAAACGCTTACTTGAGCACTTCCACGGACACGATGCCGACCGGCTCGGTCGGACGGTCCATGCGATCGGTGTTCACGGCTTCGAGCTTGTCGACCACTGCCTTGGAATCGTCATCCGCAACCTCGCCGAAGATGGTGTGGTGGCCGTCGAGCCACGGGGTCGGCACGGTGGTGATGAAGAACTGGGAACCGTTGGTGCCGTGGATCTTGCCGTCCATGCCACGACGCAGGCCGGCGTTCGCCATGGCCAGCAGGTACGGGTGGTCGAACTTCAGATCAGGAACAATTTCATCGTCGAAGTCGTAGCCCGGGCCGCCGGTGCCGTTGCCCAGCGGGCAGCCACCCTGAATCATGAAATCCTTGATGATGCGGTGGAAGGTTAGACCGTTGTAGAACGGCTCATGGGAAGGCTGGCCGGTCATCGGATCGATCCATTCCTTCTCGCCGGTGGCAAGGCCGAGGAAATTGGCCACGGTTTCCGGGGTTTCGTCGTCGAACAGGTTGATTTTGATGTCACCTTCGGAGGTGCGCATGATAACTGTAGTCATGGCTCCAAGTGTCTCATGGGCTTGAGACCGGGCGGAAACCCCAATCCCGTCATGCTTTGAGGGGGTGGACGGGGAATCCGTACCGGACGGGACTACGGGCGGTATGAAACCGGCCAAGGCACCTTTAGCTGCACCCGAGATTCCACCCTCGATCGGCGCATCGGGGTTGAAGGGACTGACAAGGAACCTGGGGGAACCGGCACCTACCAAAGCACCTGGCTTCTCGGCAAAAACTCCATACTTAGACTTGGCTGGCTCCTCATACCCGGCCTTTAATTGCGACATTAGCGAATCATCCATGAGTGCCTCGGCAGTGGTGCCGAGAAAATCGGCAGATTTGACCAAATCTGCCACTGACCATGCAATTCGGCCTTTCATTTTGTTGGTCATAGTCGGTCGCTGTATGCCTAGAAAAGCGGCAAGAGCGCTTTGTGATTTATTTTGTGCAGTTAAAAGCATTTTGACGTTCCAGGCAATTACAGATTCTGCATATTGCACTTCAGCGTCGACATTTTTCTTGGCTGTTGCCGGGGCTGATGTAGTCATTGTTAGTCCTCTGTTGTTTATGTTTCTTAATAGATAACAACAAGTGTATCCATCGATTTGCGTTTCGTCAAAGGAAACGCTATATTGTTAGTTATGAAGAAACAACAGAACGCGAAAGGAACATCTGGCATGAAGGAATGGCTGAAGGCACAGGGGATTTCCTATCGCCGTCTTGCTGCTTCTATGGGGTCATCGGCTGCGACTGTTTGCAAAAAGCTGAATGGCGAAACTCCTTGGCAGCAGCGGGATTTGTTGTTTTTTCATGACAAGTTTGGACTTTCTTCCGATTTTGTTCTTGGTATTTCAACTGATGCTCAAGAAGAAGAGGTTTTGTGATGGCTGGTGGAATTTACGAGCAGCTTGATTGGCCGGATAGCCGGAGCGATTACGTCCAGGTGTGCGACGGATGCCACACCGCGATCTGGTCGACCCGCTGGAACGAGGAGACATCGGACGGTTTCGACGCTTTCCTCGCCATGAACGGCTGGCATGACTACATCGACCAGCTCGATTCCCGGATCCTGAACCTTTGCCCGGAATGCGCGGTGCGCGCCCTGCGCCGCGGCGAGGTCCGCACTCTTGCCGATTGGCGAATCCGCCCCGTGCGCTCCTACACGCACGCCGACCAGGAGGTCTACGCTCAACTGTCCGCCCGCGAACGGGCGGTCGCGTCCCTGCTGCTGGCCGGGAGTCCTGCCGGGGGAGGTGGTGCGATGGTTTGATTCCCTTTTTCTCCCCTGATAAAAAATGCCCGTTCCCGATGTTGGAGCGTCGGGGACGGGCGGTGCAACCAATATTCCGAGCGGCCTCGGATCCCGTATCTTGCCGGATCCCGGTCCGTGGCCGCCCAATGCATTGTCTTGGAGTAGTGATCACACATGAACGACTTTACTAAAGCCTTCCGCATGTCTTGCTCTGTGTCTCCCGAGTGTAACCGGGATTTCCGCAAGCCGGTTTGGACGTTCCCGGCCGTGATGGTATTCGTCCGCCGCAATGATCCGGTCGATTCCCGTCGTCTCGCGTCGATGATGGCGCACCCGTCCATGGCCATGGAAGGGAGGCTGTCGTGAACTGGCTTGCAATCGTATTGATCGTGTTCGTCGCGTTCTCGTGGCTGATGACGCTGGCCCTGTGCCGTGCGGCGCGTCTCGGCGACGAGCAGGCCGCCAGACTGGCCGCCGAATGCGACGCGGGCCGGAAGGCGGACGGAGGCGATTCGGAATGCTGACCGACCTGGATTGCCTGTCGTCCCTGCCCGCCGTGAAGGCGGTGAAGTCGGGGCGCATCATGTACGCGGACGAGTTCAAGCGCCGTGTCGCGGCCGGCTGCCGCCGTGGCGAATCTCCGGTGGAGATGTTCCGCGAGGCCGGCCTCGGCCCCGAGCTGATCGGCTACAAGCGCATCGAACAGTGCGTGGCCCGATGGCGCGGCCTCGATCCGACCGATGACGGCAAGGCGCTGCCCCCGCGCGGATCGGCTCCGATGATCGTGGTCCTCGCGCAGGAGGAGCGCATCAACGCCATCGAACGCCGTCTCGTGCATGTGACCGACGTCCTGCGCGGAATGGGGGTGGACGCATGAGCAACATCGCACTGTCATGGGCCTTCAGATGCCATGTGGGCAACGCCAGCGCGAAGGCCGTGCTCGTCTACCTCGCGGACCGCGCGGATGATGACGGCACCGCCGCCTATCCGAAGATCAAGACCATCGTCAACGTCACGGAGCTTTCGGAACGAACCGTACGCAACGCGTTGAAGACGCTCCAGGAACGCGGGTTCATCCGCCGTGGCGATCAACGGTACGCGCGTCTCGGCAAGGGAGGCAGGAACCGACTGCCCCAGTACTGCCAAATCGTGTGGGACCTCGCGGTGGAGACCGACCCGGCGACCCTCGAATGGATCAGGGAGACGCACACGGCGGAACAGGACCCCGCGACCATGGACAAGACCGTGGACCCCGCGGCCACAACCGTGACGGAGAACGGCGAATCCAGGGACGTGCTACCGGAAAACGCCGGAACGAAGCCGTTTTCCAGCACTGCAAATCTCGCAGGGCTGGAAAACGGGCCGGAACCGGCTCTGCAAATCCCGCAGGGCCAGCACTGCGAGAGCTGCACCTCTGGCTCTGCAAATCCCGCACCCCCAGCACTGCAAATCTCGCAGGGCTGTATATATAAGGATAAAACCCTCCAGGTAAACCCTCCGAGTAAACCTTTCCCCTCTGCCCCTACGGGGCATCTCCCCGCAAGCGGGGCGACCGCCGTCGAGGGGATGAACGAAACAGAACAGTCTGACGACGGCGAACTCTCCGAAGCCGTCGAACGGGTCCTCGCCTCGCTCGACGAGCAACGCTCTAAGCGCGGCCTGACCACCCCGGTGCCGACCAAGGCCGACCGCAGGGCCGTCACCGCCCTGTACCGCCGGCTCGTCGGCCAAGGCGCACAATGGCCCACCGTCGCGATGGTCGACGCGCTCGACTTCGCCATGCACGGCGACTGGTGGCCCAAGCGCATCCGCACCGGCCGGGCCCTCGCCAGGCATTGGAACGAACTCGTCGACGATATGATCCTCGCAGACGGCCGCACCGATGGCGTCCAGGCTGGACGGAATGACCCGGAACCGGACGTGACCGCGCAGCCATGGCTGCCGGACTGGGCCGTGGAGACGCTGGCCGAACTGGATGACCACGACTCCGCGACCGGAATGGAGGTGGCGCCGTGAACACGCGCAGCGAATGCTCCGAAGCGGGATTCAACGAGTTCCTGCTCGCCAACCCGCAGCTCGACGGGCACGCGGACCTGATCTGGCAGCTGCACGCCGTCTACTGGCGCAACATGCGCCTCGGCCACCCCGCGGCCGTCGGACTGTTGATCCAATACGCCCGGGCATGGGCCGCCCGCAATCCCG
>UMHC01019160.1_pt1 | contig 12659 bp, 7 predicted proteins | sample 1965381 | NCBI WGS metagenome assembly UMHC01 (sample SAMEA4836083, study PRJEB28245) | human gut metagenome | biome: gut microbiome; material: fecal sample | place: Denmark | collected 2008 | reverse complement strand
CGTATTCGCAAAGCGAATGCACAAAGCGGTGCGACGCGAGGAGGGAGGAGGCCCTGTGGACCTCCAGACGATGGAGCCATCCTTTGTTCAAAAAGCCGCGTTTGCGTAGCAAATGCTCAAGCCCCGCGACTTCCATCCAGCTCCTCTGGCTCAGCCCTTCGAACCGTTCTCGTAGAACTTGGCGAGTGTCTCGTCGCGGAATTCGTTGAAATAGCCGCCGTCGATCGATGCTCGGATATCGTCGAGCAGCTTCACGAAGAAGTGCTCGTTGTGGATCGTCGCCAGCGTGAAACCGTTGAATTCGCGGGCGCGCAGCGCGTGGTCCACGTATGCGCGCGAATAGTGCGTGCAGGTGTAGCAGTCGCAGTCCTCCTCAAGCGGACCGAAATCGTGCTTGAACTGCGCGCGCTTGATGTTGTAGCGGCCGTGGCGCGTGAAGATCGCACCATTGCGGCCGCAACGCGCGGGGGCCACGCAGTCGAAGGTGTCGCCGCCGTTCTCCACGCAGGCGAAGATGTCGTCCACCGCGGCGATGCCGAGCACATGGCGCGGACGGCTTTCCGGCATCGCGTCACAGATCCAGGCGCAGGTGTCGCCGATGATGCGCTTCTCGATCGCGCCGCCGATGCCGACGCCGTCGAAATCGAGCGAAGCGATCTGTTCGGCGGCATGCCTGCGCAGATCCTCGTAATTCGCGCCCTGCACTACGCCGTAGAGCGCCTGATACGGCTTGCCGAGACGTTCCTCGGTAAGCCGCTTGTGCTCGGCCACGCAACGTTGCGCCCAGCGGTAGGTGCGTTCCACGGAACGTTCCTGGTAGCCGCGGGTGTTCATCAGCGTGGTCAGCTCGTCGAAAGCGAACATGATGTCGGCGCCGATCTTGTGCTGGATGCCCATGGAGATTTCGGCGGAGAACCGGTGCAGCGAGCCGTTGAGCGGCGACTTGAACGTCACACCGTCCTCGTCCACGAACGCGAGCCGCTCCTTGCCTTCCGCGATCACGTCGTCCGATTTCATGCCGGTGACGTCCATGGCGAGCGTCTTCTTGAAGCCCGCGCCGAGTGACAGCACCTGGAATCCGCCGGAATCGGTGAACGTCGGACCGTTCCAGTTCATGAATTTGGCGAGTCCGCCGGCTTCGTCGAGCACCTGTTCTCCGGGTCGTTCATACAGGTGGAACGCGTTGGACAGCAGGCATTGCGCGCCAAGATCCTTCATGGTTTCGGGCAGCACGGCCTTCATCGCGGCCTGCGTGGCCACCGGCACGAACGCCGGGGTGTGGATGTCGCCGTGGGGGGTGTGGATGATGCCGGTGCGTCCGTATCGCGCGCCGCCGCGGCCCTTGCCATCGGCCGCATCTGGCAGGCGGGTTTTCTGCTCGAAGTAGAACGCGTCGCGGCGGCCGGGCTTGCCGGGTTCCGCGCCGCGGGGATGCTCAATAAGGTTTTCGGTCGATGCCGCGCTGGTCGTGTTGCCTGCTGCGTCGTGCGTTGCGCGGGCTGCCGCGTTGGCCGCTGAGGTCTCGTGCGCCACCGCGCCGGTCTGTGGTTCGTTCAAGCTTGTCATGCTCTCAACTGTATGCGATAGCGCCGATTGCCGCGGTGGCGCCATCGGCGGTCGACGGTGGCATCGTATGGAGCAAACTGCCAAGCGATTCGATCGCTACTTTCAACAAACATTCAGGAAACTTCCAGAGCAGGTATCTTTACTCTTAGATAGCAGTTCGAGCGGCACGATTGCTGATCATGTTGAATGCCGCGAGACGAATAAGGAGCAACAATGGCTGAAGATAATAGCGATCAGAACATCGCCCAGCCGCAGGATGGCACGCAGCAGACCGCGCCGCAGACGCCGAGCGAGAACGTCGCCGACGAAGCACAGACTTCCGTTACCGAACCGATTGCAGTGCCGAACGCGGGCGAGCAGCCCACCACCGCCCTTCCTACCGTGGACGCGGCGGATGGCACGGCAGGCAATACCGCTGACGATACGCCGGATTATGCTTCCGCTGCCGGTGAACGCACGGTGATCAACAACGCGACGCAGGATGCGCCGACCGAACAGTACCGTCCGGCGCCCGAATACGGCGCGTACGGTCCGGTGCCGACGCCACCGGCTGGCGATGCCAGCGGCCAGACCGCCCAGCAACCGCAGTACGGCGCGCAGCAGCAGGGCCAGCCGCAGGACAACCGTCCGTCGTTCTTCGGCGCTTTCGGCAACCCGTATACGACCGGCAATCAGCGGAACAATGGCAATCCGTTCGGCAATCCGTTTGGCGGCTCGTCCGCGCAGAACGGCGCGCAGCAGAACAATCAGCAGCAGCCGCAGTACGGCGCGAACATGCCCCCTGCGGGACCGGGCAACCGCAATCCGTTCGGCGCTCCGGGGCAGGGCTTCCCGAACCAGCCGAACCAGACGCCGGTCGTCACCAAGCAGAAGTCCGGCATGACCAGCCATGTGGTCACCGCCGTTGTGGCCGCACTGGTGTCCGGCGCGCTGTGCCTCGGCGTCGGCTTCACCGCGATCACCAACGGTTGGGTGCATGTGCCGACCTCCAGCTCGCTGTCCGACGTCAAGTCCAACACGTCCGGTTCCGGTTCCGCCAAGGCGAAGTCCGGTACGGCGGTCGATTGGACCGCGGTGGCCAAGGAAGTGTCCGATTCCGTGGTGGCCATCGACGTGGCGACCAGCGACGGCGAAGCCAAGGGCTCCGGCGTGGTGATCAGCGACAAGGGCTATATCGCCACCAATAACCACGTGATTTCCGGCGCGCAGCAGATTCAGGTGACGCTCGCCAGCGGCGCCGTCTATTCCGCGAAGGTGGTCGGCACCGACACCACCACCGATTTGGCCGTGATCAAGCTCGACAATCCGCCGAGCGATCTGAAAGTCGCGGAATTCGCCGATTCCGACAATCTCGCCGTCGGCGAGGCCGTCATGGCGATCGGCAATCCGCTCGGCTACGACGACACCGCCACCACCGGCATCGTGTCCGCGCTCAACCGTCCGGTGACCGTGACCGATGATGACAACAACGCCATCGTCACCAATGCCGTGCAGATCGACGCCGCCATCAATCCCGGCAACTCCGGTGGTCCGACTTTCAATGCGGCTGGTCAGGTGATCGGCATCAATTCGTCCATCGCCTCCACTGCGAGCTCGTCCGGTACTGCCGGTTCGATTGGTATTGGCTTCGCCATCCCGTCGAACCTTGTCAAGCGCGTGGCCAACGAAATCATCGACAATGGTTCCGTGAAGCATGTGGTGCTCGGTATCACCATCAAAAGCGCTACGGTCGAAGCCGACGGTGTGACCCGTGGCTGCGCCCAGGTGCAGGCCGTGACCGACGGTGGCCCGGCGTCCAAGGCCGGCGTGAAGGCCGGCGACTCCATCGTGGCGTTCAACGGAAAGGCAGTGAACAACAACTACTCGCTGCTCGGTTACGTGCGCGCCTCCGCCATGGGAGACAAGGTGAAGCTGACCGTTGTGCGCGGCGGCAACACCATGGATCTCGAAGTGACGCTCGACCAGGAAGAGACCAAGACGAACTCCTCCAACAAGCGGGAACAGCGTCAGCAGAACAACGACAACGACGATAACGGCAACGGCCAGAATGGCGGCAGTCAGAACGGCCAGAATGGCGGTAACGGCAACAACGGTGACGGCGGTGGCCTGTTCGATCCGTTCGGTCTGTGGTAAAGCCGGATGCGCGGCATCGTACGGCAACGTACGGTGTGCGGCGTTCATGCCGACAGCGATACGGGTGGCTGCCACCCGATAGGCTGACGGCGAAGTCGCAACCGCAATCCGCGTAATCGCAAGAACGTTGGAAAACCAACGAAAAGCAAGGGCTGTGCGAGCAATCGCACAGCCCTTTTTGCATGCCTTTCGCGTGTCGTTCGTGCATCTGGCGCATGGCTATCGCAACGCTCTGTTATGCTGAAAACATCTTTTTACGCCGTGTATCGATGGTCCGCGCAGGCGGGGCGCCGGTGGGTTAACAAGGCGTCCGAACCGAGCGTAAGGAGATTCTCATGCGTAGAATCATTTCCATTTGCAAAGAAGTTCCGCTGCTGCCGATCGCCATCATTGCCGCGATTCCGTTGGCATTGCTGGGTTCGTGGCGTCCGTGGGAGGCTGCGGGCGTCTCGCTGACTTTCGGACCGTTCAATCCGGGTGTCGGGCAGTGGATCGTGATCGCGCTGGTCGTGTACACGATTGTGGTGACTGTGATCGGCATGATTGACGATTTGCGGCACGGTCACGTCGGTGTGGATTTGCTTGCGGTTATTGCGATCGCGTCGACGGTGGCGGTGCAGGAATACTGGGCTGCGTGGGCCGTGGTGCTGATGATTTCCTCCGGCGAGGCGATTGAGGAATTCGCACAGTCGAAGGCGGAAGGCAACCTGACGGCGCTGGTTGATGCGGCGCCGCGGACCGCGCACGTGGTGACGTTGCCGGGCGTGGGTGCACGTGCGGCGGCTGCCGGGGCCGACGGTACTGCCGGTGATGCTGAGGGCGACATGACGGCGGACGGCTTTCGCAAGGTCGCCAGTGTGGATGTGCCTAACGCTGCGGAAACGAATAAGTCCACCACCCAAACCAAGCCTTACGACGCGGCCGGCGAGCATTTCGAAACCGTTCCGGTCGACCAGGTCAAGCTTGGCGACGTGATCCTCGTGCTGCCGGGCGAAACGGTGCCGGTCGACGGCGAACTGCTGTCGGGCGTCGCCACGTTGGATCTGAGCAATATCAACGGCGAGCCGGTGCCGCGCGAAGTGTATGCGGGCGCGCGCGTGCTGTCGGGTGCGGTCAACGGATCGACCGCGCTGACGATGCGTGCCACGCAATTGGCGCAGGATTCGCAGTATCAGAAGATCCTCGAACTGGTGTCGTCGGCGCAGGAATCGCGCCCGACCGTCGTCAAAACCGCCGATGTGCTGGCGGTGCCGTTCACCATTCTTTCGCTGGCGATCGCCGGCATCGCGTGGGCCGTCGCAGGCACGCCATTGCGATTCGCGCAGGTGCTGGTTTTGGCCACGCCCTGCCCGCTGCTGATCGCCGCTCCCGTCGCGTACGTGGCCGGCACCGGTCGCCTTGCCAAGGCGGGCATTCTTATCAAAGCGCAGGATGTGCTGGAAAACCTGGGCCGCGTATCGCATATCTTCTTCGACAAAACCGGCACGCTTACCGTCAAGCAGCCGCAGGTCGTGCGCGTCGAGAAGCCGTTCGAAAACAGCTCGCCGTACGACGAGAACCACATTCTGATGATGGCCGGCGTGGTGGAAGGCTACTCGGTGCACATTCTGTCGAAGGGCATCGCGGCGGCCGGGCAGAAGGCCATGCAGGAGCTGTACGCGCGCTATGAGAACGGGCAGCGGCTGTGCGCCGAACGCGATCTGCCGGGGCATGGACGCGATTACCCCGTGGTGAAGAACATCGAGGAACAGTCGGGCAAGGGTGTGTCCGGCGAGGTGAACGGGCATGCCGTGCGCGTGGGTCGTTTCGCGTACGTGACGGCCGACGAGGCCGGCTTCACGCATGTGCTGGGCGCAGGTGCGGCGGCCGGTACTGCGGCTGGTGCTGTGGCCGATAGCGCGGTTGGCGATTCGGCGACCGGTACCGCTGCCGGCGATTCCAAGAAGCCGGAGGTGAACTCGCTGTTCGCACCTCTCGAGCCGGACGAAATGGCCGCATACGTGGCGATCGACGGCAAGCTCGCCGCGCGCATCGTGCTGCGTGACGTGCCTCGCGAAAACGCGAAATCGTCCCTTGAAAAACTGCACCGGCTCGGCGTGAAGAAACTGTCCATGCTCACCGGCGACAAGGAGGCTTCCGCACGCATCATCGCGGGCGAGGTCGGCATCGACGACGTGCAATCCGAACTCTTTCCCGAAGGCAAGGTCGCGGCCGTCAAGAACGCCACGGAAGACGCGCACCAAAACCAGCCGGCGTGGGACAAGGTCGTACAGCGCGTGGTCGGCGAATCCATGACCCGACAGGTGACGATGATGGTCGGCGACGGCGTGAACGATGCCCCTGTACTGGCGGTTGCGGACATCGGTATGGCCATGACCGACGGCACGTCCACCGCCGCGTCCGAATCGGCGCAGGTGGTCATTATGAACGACGACATCGCCTCCGTGCCGCGCGCCATCGCCATCGCCCGCCGCACGAAGAAAGTGATGCTGCAGGCGGTGCTGGTCGGCCTTGGATTGGCGATTATCGGCATGGTCGCGGCCGCGTTCAACCTCATTCCGGTGGTCGTCGGCGCGTTCATGCAGGAAGCGATCGACGTGGTCAGCATCCTGTGGGCGCTCACCGCCCTGCTCGACCGCGAGTAGCGCCGGTTGCGGCGACGAGCCGTGCGGAGGCTGAACCGCGTTGCGCCGTGCTACATCGAGCTGGGCGAGATTTCGCCAGCGATGTTCCGGCGCATCCACGTGCCGAAATCGGCCGCATCCACGCCCTGCGACAGCAGGAACATGATCTTCGCGTACGTGGCTTCCAGCGTCATGTCGCCCGATCCGATCGCACCGGCGCGGGCAATCGCGTCGCCCGTCTCGTAATGGCCGAGCAGCACTTCCGCCTGCTGGCATTGCGATGCGATGACGACAGGCACGCCGTCATGCAGCACGTCGGCGATCACGTCGGTCAGTCCTGGCTCGTCGCTCGGCACATTGCCAACGCCGTACGCGCGCAACAGCACCGCTTCCGGACGAGGGTCGAGCATCGCGGCCAATCGCGCGGCGGAAATGCCGGGAGCCATGTCGATCACGGCCACATCGTGACGGGAGTAGGGCAGCGGCGACGTCCAACCGCAACCGGAGCCGGCCGAATCGCCCGCATACCAATGCCACGGCGTGCCGGTACGTGCCAGCGGGCCGGTGGACGGCGCCGAAAACCCTTCGAACGCCCAGCTTGACGATTTGCTCACACGGTTGCCGGCGAACAGATGATGGCCGAAGAACAGGCCGACGCCATGAAAACGTCCGCTCATCGCGGCGTTCAGCGCACCCGTGACGTTCGCGGTGGCGTCCGATTCGATTTTGCCGAGCGGATGCTGCGACCCCGTGAAAATCACAGGCTTGCCGAAACCGGTCAGCGCGTAAGACAGCGCGGCACTCGAATAGCTCATCGTATCGGTGCCGTGCAACACCACAAATGCATCGGCGTCATCGCGGTGCGCGCGCAGGTCGTCCGCCATCGTCTGCCAATTGTCGGGCGTCGCGTTCGACGAATCGATCAGCGGGTCCAGCTCGGTGAACGAGAACAAGCTCGGGGCCAGATGCGCGTCCTCAATCAGCCGGCGCAGCCAGCCGCGCATATCGGCGCCCGGAACCAGACCGTTCGGTGACTCGACCATACCGATGGTGCCGCCGGTATACGTGATGTGAATGCGCATATGCCCACCCTCTTACGATAAGGACCTTCTTTAGTGAGGGACCGATTGTGATCTTCTGCGATTGTACGTTCTCCTGCGCCGGCACATGGGCCGGGCTGCGCGTTGCGAGGCAAGTAAGGGAATCGCAAGAAAGTGCCGTATGCCCCCTGTTGGAAATGCAGGGAATATATTAGGCTGGAACATATGAGCGAAACCAACGAACTTCGTATTGCTGTAATCGGCGCCGGCCCCGCAGGCGTCTACTCTTCCGATATTTTCCTGCGCCAGCTGGGCAAGCTCGGCGAAGAGCTGGGACTGGGCACCAAGGCCCGCATCGACCTGTTCGAAAAGCTGCCGGTGCCGTTCGGCCTGGTGCGCTACGGCGTGGCCCCCGACCACCCTTCCATCAAATTCATCGCATCCGCTCTCGAGAAGACGCTCGACAACCCGGACATCCACCTGTACTGCGACGTGGAATTCGGCAAGGACGTGACGCTCGACGAGCTGCTCGAACGCTACGACGCGGTGCTGTTCGCCACTGGTGCCGTCGAAGACAAGCCGCTCGGCCTGCCGGGCGCCGACTTGGACGGTGTGTACGGTGCCGCCAAGTTCGTGGAATGGTACGACGGTTACCCGACCGGCGCCCGCGAATGGCCGCTCGATGCCGAGGAAGTCGCTGTGATCGGCGGCGGCAACGTGGCCATGGACGTGGCGCGCGAGCTGATGCGCAACGCCGACGACCTGAAGGAACGCACCGACATTCCGGACAACGTGTACGAGGGCATCAAGGCCAACAAGGCCAAGACCCTGCATCTGTTCATCCGCCGTGGCGTGGCTCAGGCCAAGTTCTCCGTGCAGGAGCTGCGCGAAATGGAGAAGCTGCCGGGCGTGCAGCTGATCATCAACGAAGACGACTTTGATCTGGACGACGACACTATCGAGGAGGCCGGCAAGGACAAGCTGACCCGTCAGATGGTCGAGGAGCTGTTCACCATCCGCGAGATGGCCGAGGACATGGAAGACGACGGCGACACCGATTTCGAAGGCAATCCGGCGGATCGCAAGTACTACATCCACTTCAATTCCGCTCCGGTCGAAGTGCTGGGCGAGGACGGCAAGGTCAAGGCGATTCGCGTGGAGAAGACGACGACTTCCGCGGACGGCAAGATGACTCGCACCGGCGAATTCGAAGAGTACCCGGTGCAGGCCGTGTATCACGCAATCGGCTACAAGCCGGCCACCGCGCCGGGCATCGCGTACGACGAGCGTCGCGCGCACCTGGCCAACGCGAACGGCGACGGCCGCATCACCACGGAGGCCTCCGGCGAGGGCGCGCAGGTGCGTGAGCGTCTGTACGCCACCGGTTGGGCCAAGCGTGGTCCGGTCGGCCTGATCGGCTCCACCAAGTCCGACGCGCTGCTCATCGTCACCAACATGCTGGAGGACCTGTCCAAGGCCGCCGAAGGCGGTCGCGTGGCCGCTGACCGCGATCCGGAATCCATCGACCGTCTGCTGGCTTCCCGCGGTGTCAAGCCGATCGACTTTGCCGGCTGGAAGAAGGTCGACGCGTTCGAACGTGCCGAAGGCGCGAAGGAAGGCCGCGAGCACAAGAAGGTCATCGACCCGGAGCAGATGCGCGCGCTGGCGCATGCCTGAATCGGGCCGGCTGGAATTAGGGTGGGAGTGCTGACTTCCTGACACCCTAACTCCAAGCCTTTTAACGCAATCTAGTAACGCCCTGCACGTCCGATTCCTCTGAATCGGACGTGCAGGGCGTTAGTTTTTGCCGCTTTAGTGGTCGATTTTCGGCGGACTGGTCGCGTAGCGTGCGTTTTCGATCGCACAACCGCCCGTTTCTCCAGAATCGGACATACGCGGTCGTTTTGACCTATTACCCCCGAAGTCCGGGTCCATGCGCTAGGCTGACCCCAGTGAAACGCGGTGCGCAATATCATCGCAAACGGATGCGGGCATTGAAATCTAAGGTTGTGAAGTCGGCATGAACTTTGGAAAACACGTCAAGCGCAAGGCACTGTACTGCTGTTCCGTGTCCGTTGTGGGCCTGCTGATCGCCTGCCTGATCGGCTTCGCCATGGGCGTGGGTCTTGTCGATGTGCATCTCGAAGAGGAAGCCCACGCAGCGGCGTCCTCGGGAACGTCTTCGGAAACGTCCTCCACGTCGGGCGCGCTTAAGCAAAACAGCGCGCCGCAATCGCAGACACAAGCCGTCTCGTCGCCGACGCAGGTTGCGCTGGACGGCATTTCCGCAGTCGAGGGCAGCGCCACGATCACAACGCAGGGCTTCACGCTAAGCGCCGATTCGCAGGCCGCCGTGCAGTCTCAAATCGCCACTTTCGAAGCCGACGGATATACCGCATCATTCGTGCTCGCCGACATCACGACCGGCCGCACGATCGCATACAACGCCGATGCACAGATCTATTCGGCCTCGTCGGCGGAGGCGCCATACCTGATATCGCTGTTCTCAACGGGCACCGTCGACCTGAACAGCGTGGCCCAATCCGCTGACGCGCAGTCCGCCACCGTCCACCAGAAGGTCGACGCCGTCCTGCGCAATTCCGACAACGCGTCTTACGACTGGCTGTACAAAACGTATGGCCTCGACTGCTTCAACACGTGGGCCGAACAGGCGGGCGCGGCTTCCAGAATGGGTGATCGCGGCGGGTACCTGTTCACCTCCGCGCGCGACATGGCCAAACTGTGGACCGCCGGATACGGTTTCCTGTTCGCCGGGCAAACGGCGGGGGTGCAGAACATCACGCCCGAATCGCTGCAATGGCTGTCCGGAGACATGACGAATTCGCTGAACTCCTGCATCCACGCGGCCCTTGGCGATGCGGACACCGTGTACACGAAGGCCGGATGGATCAACGGCGAAGGCGGTTTGTACGCGCTGAACGATGCCGGACTGGTGATGTCGCAGTCGGGCACGTACGTGCTGGCGGTGCTGACGAACGCGTGCGGCCGCAACGATTTGCTGACCAGCCTGATCGGCACGCTTGACGCAGTGCATTCAGGGGATATGCGGGGGTAATACGTTTCAAGTTGGGGTGACTCTCGCCGTGCCGCAGATAGGTCTATGGCCGATGCTGTAGCGTCGTTGCGTGGCATGTTTCTAGATGTTGCAAATCCGCCCTTCAGCTTGTATACAGCAAAATCCCAGCCTGAATTCCTAGGCTGGTGGCCATGAACGGCAAATTGCAGGTGCACGGCCATTGCAATGGCTTGAAAACAACGCTTTTGTTCGCGTTGATGTGGGGCGTCATCATGCTCATCTGGTGGGCGACCGGCGCCAGTCAAAGCACGCTCGGCTACTACATTCTCATCGGCCTGGGCTCCACGTTCGTCTCCTACTGGTTTTCCGACAAACTGGCGATCGCCAGCATGCACGCTCGACAGGTGAGCGAGCAGGAAGCCCCCGTACTATACAAGATCGTCCGCGAGCTATCGGCGAAGGCAGGCAAGCCGATGCCGCGCATCTACATCGCCCCCACCATGAGCCCCAACGCGTTCGCGACGGGGCGCAACGAACGACACGCGGCGGTCTGCTGCACGCAAGGCATCCTACAGACGCTTAACGAACGTGAGATTCGCGGCGTGCTCGGACACGAACTCATGCACGTCTACAACCACGACATTCTGACGTCCGCAATCGCCTCCGCCATGGCCACCGTCATCTCGTACCTCGGCTACTCGCTCATGTATTTCGGCGGCGGCCGTTCGCGTGACGACCGCGACGATTCGGCGTCCGGCGGCTTGGGATTGCTGGGTGTGCTGCTGAGCGCGATTCTGGCGCCGATCGCAGCGTCGCTGATACAGATGGCAATCTCCCGCACACGCGAATACGACGCCGACGAAGACGGTTCCAAGTTGACGGAGGATCCGGAAGCGCTCGCTTCCGCGTTGAGCAAGATTTCCGGCGGCGCAGCCGCGATGCCGATGGAGAAGACCGCCGGCACGCAGTCGGTGGCTGCGATGATGATCGCCAGTCCGTTCTCCGCGGAGGGCTTCTCCAAGCTGTTTTCTACGCACCCGCCGACCTCGGATCGCATTGCGCGGCTGATGCAGATGGGGCAGGAGATGCGTCAGCAGGGCGTGCAGTCCGGATATTTGGCCGGTGGCTATGCCACGAGCGGCGTTGCGGCGGCGGATATTCGGCAAGGCGGACGTTCTGCGATGGCTGGTGCCGGTGGGCCGCAATTTGGAACGCAGTATGGATCCGCGCATGATTCTGGCGGCTCGGCTGGCAGATATTCTCGCGACTATTCGCAGCGGCCGCGTGGTTGAGTTTCCGTGATATTGCGGAAAATTGGTATCGCATGTCGGTCTGTGTCCGCATACGCATCCGTTGCGTGCTAGACTGAAGTTTCGTGCCCAAAAGGCACAACTTTGCGGATGTAGTTCATCGGTAGAACGAAAGCTTCCCAAGCTTTAAAGGCGGGTTCGACTCCCGTCATCCGCTCCATTCGAAACCCTTGGAATCGTTGGAATTTCAAGGGTTTTTCTATTGTCGTAAAAGACCCGTGAAGCCAACTTCGCGTCGCGCAACTGTCGGTTGCGTCGCAAAATTTGGTTGCGAATCGCAATGCAACCGCAAGATGGTGGCGTGGAACGCGACGTTTGTGACAAGCTGCTGATGCTTTGCGACATGTTCGGTGTGACGTTGGATGATTTGGTCATGGGCGACGTGTGCGCGTCGGCGGGCCGTGGAGGTGCGGGACGCGTGGGGCTGTGTGGATGCGGGACGCATGGACTTGGCTGCCGATACGGCTGGTGTGGCAGCGTCGGATGGGGTGGTTGACTCTGCTGTTGGTGCGGTTCCGGGGGTAATCGGGTTCGCGGCATCGCAGGTTGCAGGAGTGTCCGATTCTGCAGAATCGGACACTCGTGGAGGGCGATGGGTAGGCTGGAGCCCGTGAACACGAACCAGAAGTCCCCCTCCGATTCCGGCGCAAACCACCCCACCGGCAACTCCTGCAATCCGCTACTCGGCCATGCCACATCACACGCGGCGACACTCATCGGCCTGTTCGCAATCGTCCTGTGGGGCTTCATGGCCGGCCTCGTGCGACTGGTCTCCGAATCGTTCGGCGCCACGCTCGGTTCGGCGCTCATCTACACCGTCGGTGGTGTCATGCTGTTCATTGTGCGCCGTCCGAAACCAATCCGCGAAGCGCCATGCAAGTACCTCATCGCAGGCGGACTCATGTTCATCGCATACGAGGCGTCAATCTCGCTGTCGATCGGCCTGGCC
>UMHC01021452.1_pt1 | contig 12828 bp, 10 predicted proteins | sample 1965381 | NCBI WGS metagenome assembly UMHC01 (sample SAMEA4836083, study PRJEB28245) | human gut metagenome | biome: gut microbiome; material: fecal sample | place: Denmark | collected 2008 | reverse complement strand
TTTGATATGATTTTCAATCCAGCATATTACTTGGCGCTTACAATTGATCTTTTAAACGCTCAAAATAATTCATTTGAAATTGAATACGATCTAGCCATAATGTTTGTGCCGTCTTTGTTGTACATGTATAAGAAGCATATTCATTCAATGTTTGTAACATAGACTCCACATATTGAATTTGTACATCAATTGGTTGTTTACTAAACTGCACAGCTTCTAACGTTTCATATAAGCGATAGGCGCCTACACGATCAATATTATCCGCTTCTTGTACACTCAGTGTAAACGCATTATATTCCCCATCAAAATCCGCTTTTAAATCTACATGAATCGCAATGGCATAACATATATCATGAATACGCTCTTTAGGATAGTCAATCGATTCAAGAAATATACGCACCATTTTACCAGATACCCTTCCATGATTTTGCCACTCATCCTGTGTTTTAAAAGGTGTACAATAACTCACATCATGCAACAAACACGCAATCATTAAATCTTCTACATTCAACCCTTCTTTTTCAGCAATTTCCTTTCCAATATTTGCGACACGATACGAATGAGCCAAACGATATGTATCCTTTATTTTCAATTTCAAATAGTCTTGAACCTTAACTAAGTACTCCATATATTCATTATACTATTTCTTTCAGAAAATTTCTGAAAAAAGCTTATGTTCATGGTATGATATATGAAAGGAGTTTTTTATTATGAAGTTAAATGTCGATTTAGAAAATCATTCATATCCAATATATATTGAAAGAAACGCAATTCAAAAAGTACATGAATATATTCCTGTATCAAGAAAAATTGCGATTATCACAGATACAGGTGTGCCTGAAAAATGGGTCAACATCGTAAAAGAACAGTGTCCTGATTCTTTTATATGCACCATTCCGCAAGGTGAACCATCCAAATGTTTTGATCAATATAAAAATCTTTTAGAAGAAATGATTTCACACAACATGTCTAGAAAAGATGCCATTATTGCGGTAGGCGGTGGTGTTGTCGGAGATCTTGCAGGTTTTGTCGCCGCTAGCTATATGCGCGGCATTGATTTCTACAACATCCCAACAACTGTATTAAGCCAGGTTGATTCAAGTGTAGGCGGAAAAGTAGCTATTGATATGGGTTCCTACAAAAACATTGTAGGGGCATTTTGGCAACCTAAAACCGTTATTATCGATCCAAACGTATTATCTACACTTTCTCTTCGTCAACAACACAATGGATTATGTGAAGCTTTAAAAATGGGACTCATTTTAGATGATCATTTAGTCTCTCTATTTGAACAAGAAACAATAGATATCGATGCGATTATTACGCGTTCCATTGAATTAAAGCGAGATGTAGTTCAACAAGATGAAAGAGAAAGTAATCTTAGAAAAATTTTAAACTTTGGACACACCATTGGACACGCCATTGAATCTGCATATGGATTAAATACATATCTTCATGGAGAATGTGTGGCGATGGGTATGTTATTCTTTATTGAAGATAAAACATTAAAACAACGCGTATTAAACATATATAAAAAGCTAGATTTACCTCAAGTACCAAACTATGATACTTCCACATTATTAGAATATGTAACACATGATAAGAAAAGCAGTCATAATACAGTATCTACCGTTTTAGTTGAACAATCTGGTTCTTACATCATCAAAGAACTTTCTTTTAAAGAAATACAAGAAGTATTAGAAAGAGGACCTTATGAAAAATAATTTTGGTACAAATATATCTTGGACATTATTTGGTGAAAGCCATGGTCCTGCCATTGGTATTACGTTAGATGGTCTTCCTGCTGGCTTTAAGGTGGATATGGAACAAATCAAATCTGACATGGATAAGCGTAAGGCAACAGGTAAAATTTCAACACAAAGACACGAAGCGGATGAAGTGCATATTCTTTCTGGAATGTATAATGGCTATACAACAGGTACAGCTCTTACCATTCTAATTGAAAACCAAAACACAAAGTCAAAAGACTATTCTGCTTTTCATGGAAGATTGCGTCCTGGACATGCTGATTTTACTGCCTTTGAAAAATACAACGGATATCAAGACTATCGTGGTGGCGGACACTTTTCCGGAAGACTTACCGCATGCATTGTAGCTGCCGGAAGTATTTGTCGACAAATTCTGAAATCACAAGGCATTGTAATTGGATCACACATTGAAAGCTTATATACGCTATCGGATATACCTTTTAGTCAGGACTCTCGTGTTTTAGAAAAACAAATTCAAGAAGTCAATGATAAAACATTTGCGGTTATAGATGATCAAGTCAAAGATCAAATGATTCAAGAAATCGAAAAAGCGGCTGCTGAAGGTGATTCATTAGGTGGTATTTTAGAAACTGCCATTATAGGTCTTCCTACAGGACTAGGAGAACCTTTCTTTGATTCAGTAGAAAGCATTTTATCGCACTTAATTTTCTCTGTACCAGCCGTTAAAGGCGTTTCCTTTGGCGAAGGATTTGGCTTTGCGAAACTTAAAGGTTCTCAAGCCAATGATGCCTTCCGTTTTAATGATAAAATTGAAACCAAGACAAATCACAATGCCGGAATCAATGGCGGCATCACAAATGGTATGCCAATTTTAATCCATACTTGTATTAAGCCAACACCATCGATTTTTAAAACACAAGAATCTGTGGATTATCTTTCAAAAGAAAACGTGGATCTTAAAATTCAAGGAAGACACGACCCATGCATCTTGCACCGAGCAAGAATTGTTGTGGATAGTGTCGTTGCGTTTGGTTTATTAGATTTATATATGTCTAGGCTTGCCATTAAGCCACTTCAGGGGGATTTTGAATGAAAGTAAAAGTAACACCAAGTAAAGTACATGGAAATGTAAAGATACCCGCATCCAAATCTATGGCGCATAGAGCATTGATTTGCGCCTCATTAAGTAATGGTACAAGTCTTGTTTCTAATGTCACAAACTCAAAGGATATTGAAGCAACCGTTGGCTGCATGAAAGCTTTGGGTGCTATAATTAAACAAATCGATGAAACTACATATGAAGTAACAGGCACTAATCTTTTTAAACAAGAAGGAAGTATTACGTGTAATGCGAATGAATCCGGTTCTACTTTACGCTTCTTGATTCCACTTGCTGCATGTACAAATGCCAAAGTTAAATTTTTAGGTCAAGGAAGATTGCTTCAAAGACCTATGGATGTATATGCGAATGAATTTAAAAAACAAAACATTGAATTTAATCAATCCGATAAAGAAATCATTGTGAGTGGAAATCTACAAGCAAAAGACTATGTTGTACAAGGAGATATTTCAAGTCAGTTTATTACAGGCTTCATGTTTGTCCTTCCATTATTAGATCAAGATAGTACACTTACAATTACTGAGCCTTATGAATCAAAGAGCTATGTAAATCTTACGATTCAAATGTTAGCGAAATTTGGCATTGAAATTTTGGAAACAAGTTCAAATTCATATTTAATAAAAGGAAACCAACACTATAAAGCACAAGATGTTTCTGTAGAAGGAGACTTTTCTCAACTAGCATTCTTTGCGGTGTTAGGCACTTTAAACAATACTCTTTCATGCTCCAACATGGACATGTTAAGTAAACAAGGAGATAAAGCCATTTTAGATTGTATTCCTAGTTTTACAAGTGACAAGGATACGATCACATTCACAAAAAAACAACCTGTACCACAAACTATCGACTTATCTAATTGTCCAGATTTAGGTCCAATCTTATGTGTCTTGGCCAGCTTCACAAATGGTGAAACCAATATTGTGAATGCAGCTCGTTTACGCATGAAAGAAAGTGATCGTATTCTAGCTATGGAAACAGAATTAAAAAAATGGGGTGTAGATATTACTTCTACATTTGATTCCATTCAAATTCACGGTAAAGAACACTATAAATCAAATAATACAGTAGAAATCTTTGGACATAATGATCACCGTATTGTTATGGCAATGACGGTATTTGGATTATGTGCAGGTTCCGAATGTATTATTGATGATGCCCAAGCTATCACAAAGAGTTACCCTACTTTCTTTGAAGACATTCAAAGCTTAGGTGGAAAGGTTGAGATTCTATGACAAATATTGCGATTATAGGACTTGGATTAATGGGAGCGAGTTTTGCGAAGAAACTAACACGCTTAAACTACAACGTCTATGGTATTGATGTATCTCAACAAACCATTGGTAAAGCCAAAGAATTAAAAATCATCGTAGATGGTAGCACAAATCCTTTAGATGTCATTTCAAAGTGTGATACATTTATCTTCTGTTTATATCCAACTAAAATTCTTCCTTGGATTGAAGTCTATCAGAATGATATTCCTAAAAATTCATTATTAATGGATATTAGTGGTGTAAAGACAAATATTGTCAAACCCATCCAAGATGTATTACGAGAAGATCTTGAATTATTAAGCATTCACCCCATGTGTGGTAGAGAATCTCGTGGTATTGAATTTAGTGATGAAACGATTTTTAAGGGTTCAAACTTTATTCTTGTTCCTACTCAAAAGAATAAAAATGAAACAGTTGAAGCTGTAAAAGAATTAGCTAATAAGATGGAATTTGGTAGAATCTGTACTCTATCCATTGAAGAGCATGATAAAATGATTGGCTTTTTATCTCAATTAACCCATGTCATTGCGGTATCTTTAATGAATACCCATGACAATGCACATCTTGTAGAATATACGGGAGATAGCTTTCGGGATTTAACTCGTATTGCGAAAATCAATGAAGATTTATGGACCGAATTATTTATCATGAATAAAGATATCTTATTAGATGAAATCAACCAGTTTATCGATTCGATCTCTCACTTTAGAGATTCTTTAGAACAAGAAGATACACAAGAAATGAAACGCCTATTCATTCAATCCACAAAGCGTAGAGATAAGTTTAATAAAACCGATGCGAAGAAGAGATAATGCTCTTCTTTTTTTACACTTTTTTTGGCATAATAAAAAGTGGAGGTTTTACAAATGAAAACGAATACATTAAAAAGCTTTTTAACTATCACACTCGCCATGTTCATCATCAGTGTCGCCATATATTTCTTCTTAATTCCTAGTGAAGTTATCACTGGAAGTGTTACTGGTTTAGCTATGGTTTTAGCTAAAATCACAAGCCTATCTATTTCTACACTTACCTTCGTGATCAACGTCTTATTGTTGATTCTAGGTATCGTTCTAATTGGTAAAGAGTTTGGGGCAAAAACGATTTATGCCTCTTTATTATTGCCTTTATTTCTAGCTGTATTTGAAAAAATTTATCCAAATAACATGTCTTTAACACAAAATGCTGTTTTCGACATGGCTACCTATACATTGATTTTAGCATTTGGGCAAACCATTCTATTTCGTGTAAACGCATCGAGTGGTGGAACGGATATTATTGCGAAAATTATCAATAAATATACACATATGGATCTAGGCAAAGCTTGTACTTTAGTCGGACTACTCATTTGTACAACAAGTCTAATTGTATATGATATTGGCGCTTTAGTGGTTGGTGCATTGGCAACCCTAGCCAATGGTCAGGCTGTAGATTATTTTATTGATGGTTTTAATAAGAAAAAGAAGATTTGTATATTATCCAAAGAATATGAAGTCATTCAAGATTATATAATGAACACATTAAAGCGTGGTGTTACTTTATATTCGGCAAAAGGTGGTTATGATAAGACCGAGCATACAGAGCTTGTCACAATCATGGCTACAAATGAATATAAAAAATTACTATATTATCTTCAAGAAAGTGATATTGAAGCTTTTGTAACAGTATCAACAGTTAATGAAGTCATCGGTACTTGGAACACTAAGAAAAGAGTTGAAAAGCTTAGATAATGATAAAAGTAGCACAATTCAACTTCACAGTTTAATTAATATATGAAAAGGGTCCATCGAATCATATAAATTCTAAAAAACCCCGGTCCACACGGGATCCCGGAGTTTTTCATCGCGTCCATGATAATACACGAATTCAATTTTTGCAACATTTTTATACAAATGTTCTATAGTATGAAAATTAAGATTCAACTTTCAAAACCGTCTCTTTTCGACTTTATGTAAAGCAGAAACAAGATCTATTCATTTAAATGTTTTCACCATGCCATTATTGATAAAGCACATTCAGTTATTTTTGCGTCTTATACGCGTGCTTAAAGTGCATTTTAGATATTTATTATACGATCTGCTCTTTCTACAAGCTCTTCATCATGACTGACTATCACAATTGTTTTTCCCTGTGACTGCATTTTCTTTAGGATTTTAAACACAACTTCTTTGTTTACTGAATCCAAACTTCCTGTTGGTTCATCTGCCAAAATCAATTGACATGGTTTGATTAAAAGACGAGCTAAGGCAACTCTTTGTTGCTCTCCACCAGAGCATTCACATATCTTTTTATTTTCGAAACCTTTTAAACCCACATCTTCAAGTGCTTTTAATATTCTTTCCTTCTTATCTGGAAATGAAAAGTGATCAATAGACAAATACAAGTTGTAATACACGCTCTTATTATCAATCAACGCAAAATTCTGGAATAAATATCCTATTTTTGCCTTTAACAATTTATTGGCTTGTATAGAAAATGGTTTTACATTTTTCTTATCAAAAATCACAATGTTTCCTTTATCTGGGGAATCCAAAAGACCAATCATATTTAACAATGTAGATTTTCCTGATCCTGAAGCACCTTGTATTGCGACAAAACTTCCTTGTTCTATTTCCATTGAGAAATCATCAAAAATCACATGATCATGATATTGTTTATGAATCTTATCAACAACTACTACCTTCATTCCAAATCTCCTTTCAAGGATAACAACACTTTCTTTCTTTCTTTCAAAATACGTTCTAAAAATTAGAGCTATCATAAAATCGATTAGAATTGTGAATATCCACAAATACAAGCCTATTGTCGAAATATTTTTTACAATTAGAACCATCCACAACAGCAAGACAAGATAAACAAACAGATTCACAATAATAAAATCACGATATTTTTGCCAGATGTTTTTTCCCAACAAACAATTTAAAGAAATCATCTTTCGATTTTCTAAAAAATATAAGTATATAGATTGATACTGGAACAAGAATAAGACAATCACATATACAAAAAGTAATATAGATGAATCTATAATCAATTTATTGATTACCATGGTCTTTTTTCCATAATCATAATTTTCATATGCATAATTCATATTTTGATACAATCCCTTAGATTTCAAGAAATCATTAATGGACCTCTTTACGGTTTTATCTTTATCCTTAATAAAAATACCAAATTGACTCATATCATAGTTTTCATCCACAACATAAATAATTGGATTTTTTACATGCCAATTATCCTCTCTTAAACTATGCGAAAGCATGACATAACCATCATCAAGTTGATCATACTCACACTCCGTAGCCAAACAATAACTTTCATCTACATTCACTGATTTTGGAGCATAAAGAGTACCCGGTTTAAATGTTTTAACTGGCTTACCATCCTTATATAAATCATATTCCTTTAAATACTCCTCATTTACAATGATATAAGGATATGTTATTTCATCCTCATCACGATTTATTTTGGTTGAGAAATCTTCATATATATATGGATATTCTCGAATCTTTTCATTCAACTGGCTCATCGCGTCTTGGTATCCCAAAGAAAACATATTTATATTAACACCCTCTAAACGAAGATAATTATTATAGGTTTCTTTGTATTTATTTAAGTAATACCCATCCTGAACCACTTGAGATGCATACTTGAACGAAGTCAATAATGGTATAAATATTGAAATCAAAAAGACACATTTCAATATAAACAGAGTCATTGAAATCCATCTAAACTGAGATTTTTTCAATATAACAACCGATTGAATTTGACTTAATAAGACATATATTATAAATCCAACTACAATCAGACAAAGCACAAAAAGAAGGACTGACTGCAGTAAATATTGAATGAGTTCATGAGTAACAGGTCTAAAATTTTGAACTACAAGAAGATATAATAAAGCTTGTGTTAATACAAACATCAATACGCTTAACAAATAAAATTTTCCATATAGCCTCTTATATATAAACCATGAAGATGCACCTTGCATCTTCCGAATAAAAACTTCTTTTCTAGATGTCAATGCATCAGATAAAAGACATAATAAAACCGCAATTGCTAAATACATCAAAATTCTCTTTAGAAACGAATAGTCAATCACGCCTGTAGAAAAAACAGATGTTGTGATATCACCATCCACTTTCAATTCAGATAATATTTTCGTATCCTCTAAATCCTTCAACAAATCCTGTTTGGAATTTGTGACAAAGTACAAAGGAAACAATGTATTGCCATTCCAATCTTCTATATAATTCGCAAAAGTCTTTATTCTATACACCTCATTGTATTCTCTATGATAATCTTGATCAATAAAATCAATCGTTGCATACCTATTTTTATCCTTATATGAAGAAGACAAATAATAATTGCTATTTTTAGTAAAATCAATCGTTTTATTTTCTTCTGTATAAATCGGTAGTTTATTTTGTTTTGGAAGATATACATATTTCGTTTTTATATTTTTAGAAACTATGCCAACAAAACAAGGATACGAATGTTCTTGCAAAAAAGAATACACCTGATTAAATTGTTTTGTTCTTTCTTGCTTATCTTCACTCAATTTTAAATCAATTGGAATAACTTCCATATCGTTTTCTTGAGCAAACTTGTAACTCAGATTTATCACATCATTATATTGTTTCTGTGACAAGTTAACATAACTATCATAGAAAATAATACTTGATATAAAGATAACCAAAACCATTATTATTTTCTTCATAACCTGCTCCCTACTTTTTCAATTGTAGTTAATCAATCTCTTGTTCGAACATAATACAAAGATAGTAGTACCACTTCTACAATTCCATATGGAAACAACCATAAATATGCAAATTCTGGATGTAATTCATCAATAGGTGTTTCTGAATTTTGGATTACAATTGCACCAGACTTTATATCTTCTACTTTTTTCTTATCATGATAGATATGCAAAGGACAAATAATAGCAAGTACAATTATGCATATCAATAATACTCTTCCTGGCTTTTTATTCATAATAATTTTCATTAAACACCTTTCTATTTAATACAAAAAACAAAACATTGTATATTAGCAATACTATCATTCCAATTGAATATGGAAAACTACTTGTTCCAGTAATTATCATTGTTGGATCTCTATAAGTAAGTGGATTAATTATATTTATCATATTTAAAGAACCTAGCGGCGATAAAAAGTATAGTCCTACTATAACAAATAAACTAATAAATAATCCTATATACGCATTTTTAATAAGATAAGAAACCATAAAAGTAAACTGATAATAAACACCAATCAACAATATAAGCATTACTACTGTCAAAATAATGACAATTCCTAATGTCGTATAATCCAAATAAGGATTTCGTGCCATTTCTGTACTGTAATATGTTAAACCTACATTATACATAGCATTTTTCGAAATACAGCGTTGTGTTCCATTTACAAAATCTTTAATTCTTGAAAAACTAAAACCTGTAATTCCATCCATATTAGCTAAAATTGGATATTTAAAATTTTGAAATCCTGACTTTATGCCTAGAATGATTGAAAATATTAATATAGGAACGAATACAACACCAAGAATCAAAATGAGATCTGAAGTAAATTTGTATATATAAAATTTATTTTTCAATCCAGGTATAACCATTAAAGATTTATCCAAACCATCGTCATGATAATTTTTTCGTACATTAAAAAATAACAATACAATTAGAATGGGAATGCCCAAAAACAATACATTTCGACTTAGTTGTATTAAAATTGTAGCACTGTCTACGCTTGAATAGCAAAGAGGGCTTAACTCATTTCGGTATAATCTCTCAAAATAACGTGCTCCCTGCTGATATGCTGGAATCATTTCATAGCCAGCCGTTCCTACAGGTTGAAACCATGTGCACTCTTTGGGATTTAGTGGTACTCGTGTTAATTTATATTTTTTTTGAATTTGTTTTAACTCTTTCTCATGATTTGTATAATCAAAAGTAGAATGTGATTTTATCGGTACGCTCGTACGCATATCCACATTGTAACAATAGACTTCCATACCCGTTATATACATTTTCTTCCACTGTTTATTCTCTTTGTAGTATTCAAAAAACTTCCCTTTATTATTTACAGATTCAATCTGTTTTTCGATATATTTTCTTTTCGAATCAGGTAAATTAAAACGAGTTAATGCACTAACTTCCATTGACCCTTGAGATAATGAAAATACGTCTTCTATCTGTGCCTTATTGTTTAATACAACCAACATGACAAGTTCGCATATAAGCAAAAGCCCAATTAATATTTTAACTTGTGATTTTTTTAAGTTCCGTTTTATTTCAAATTTCATAAATTTCAACATATCAATCACCCGTTACAATCAAATCTTTTTTTTTTAACAATAAAATGCTTAAAATCACACAAACTATTAAAACAACAATATTCATTATACAAATGGTAAAAATTTTATTTTGTTGAAGCATACTAAACATATCAACATTTAAAAATCCAATGAAATAATTTATTTTATGTAAGTTCTGACTAAAAAGATTAACCATTAAATAAAGCGTTATAGTAATCACCAAAGATGTCGTAGTTGATTTAAACAAGCAAGAAATTAATGTATAGACACCTATCAGAAATAAACTCATAGCTATTGTTATAAAAATAATATACATTAGTATCTTACTTTCCATATATATATGATTTCCCACTGAAAATGAATATTGCGTATTTCCCATACCAAAAATCAGTGTATTTACGCCAAATAATAGAACTATCAAACAAATAAATCCAATTAACAAAAAAATAGAAAATACCACTTTAGTAAGAATAATTTTTAAAGTATCGTATTTTGAAGTAAACAATATTTTATACACACCTTGATCGAATTCTTTAAATATATCAAAAATCAAAAGAAAGTATAAAATTAATAAAACTGCACCTAAATAATGATTCGATAAATTCACAGCCAAGTTAGATGTTGTACAAACATAAGGCGAATGCTTAATTGGAATATGATTCTTTTTTAAATACCTATATTCTTTCTGTGTCTTTTTTAGGTAATCTAAAGAATACGTTGTATACGAAATAATCGTATACTTTTTTGTTTTTCCTTCAATTAGCAAATCATTCCACTGCATTAAATCATCTAAAGAAACAGCAGAGGTAGAATAATCGCGGTATAAATCATTTGCACAGGAATACAGCCTATTAAAATATTCAATCGCATTTCCGTAATATAGTTTGTCTTTTTCTTTTTTAGCCAAAAACTGATAATTTGCCATATTCGTAATATCGTACATAGCATTTTGTCTTGCCTTGGAAAACTGTTCAGTTTTTGCTTCTATGTATACATGATTTTGGTACCCGTTAAAAGAAACATACCCTATAAAAGAACAAAGAATCAATAAGAATACAAGCCAATTCTTTTTTGTGCGAATGAATTTCTGCCATTCATACTTTAACAAATAAACCATATCTATTCTCCATAAATTCTTGTATACATATTCTCTAAATCATCGCTTGTATTAGTGATATCCAGCAGCTGAACGCCTTCTCTTTCTAATTTGCGTAAATATACGGATAGCTCATTTGGATTTTGAATAGAAAATTCATATAGAAAATCTGATAGTTTTCTAAACTGGTGATCTGTTATTATTTTATTCACCCTAATTTGATATGTGATTGTCTGCTCTTGTTTTTCTACCTCTTTAATTTTACCATTTTCAATATAAATAATTCGATCAGCAATCTTTTCAATTTCATTTAATTGATGGCTAGAAATCAATAAAGACATTCCGTATTCATCCACCATTTTACGAAGCTCTTTTCGCAATTCAAATACACCCGATGGATCCAATCCATTCATAGGCTCATCTAACATTAGGAATTGTGGAGAAGATAGCAATGCAATAGAAAGTGCTAATCTTTGTTTCATACCTAAAGAATAGCTAGATACAGGCTTCTTTAAATAATCTCCTATTCGTGTATAATCTGCCATTTGTTGTAGTTTATCTTTCGATACATTTTTTAAGCTGGCAAATATCTCAAGATTTTCATAACCAGTCATATTAAAGAAAAGTCCTGGACTTTCAATCAAACTAGCCTGATGCGACAAAGCCTTCTCTCTTTGACTTTGTATATCATGACCACATATAGTAACATTTCCAGAATCCATATGAATTAACCCGCATAAACATTTCATTAATGTACTTTTACCTGCACCATTAGGACCAATAAAACCTACAATTTCATTTTCTCGAATAGAGAACGAAATATCATCTAACACTAAATGATTGCCATATGACTTACACAAATTTAAAACATCTAAAACATTTTGTTTTATCATTATAAATAGCCCTCCTTTTTTTAGTTAGAAGTTAGAACAATTGAAAATGTTACAAAAGTAAATGTAAATCAAAACATTGCTTTTATCATTTTCTATACAACAATATTTTTTTCATAAGCTCATCTTATCTTTCTGTCGAACACTCACATAATTTATAAATAGTAAAACAAAAATAAATACGACACATATACAAATCGAATTCAACCAGTTTTGCATACCACAACCCGATAAAACACTTAAACTTGAGGTTATACTAAATGGATTTATAAAAGATATCAAATCCATTCTTTGACTGATGACATATAAAATAATACAAATTATTCCAGATAAATAATTAAATCCTGTTTTTGTGAAGGTATATACACAAAACATAGCCATTTGAATATAAAGTTC